>LSQX01043522.1_pt1 | contig 12529 bp, 13 predicted proteins | sample 654561 | NCBI WGS metagenome assembly LSQX01 (sample SAMN04489861, study PRJNA283612) | anaerobic digester metagenome | isolation source: 4 biogas reactors fed with cattle manure at either 37C or 55C with and... | place: Denmark: Kongens Lyngby | collected 2014 | reverse complement strand
GTGTGGGCGTCTGTGCCCGTGGACGCGCCGATGATGACAATTTCGCGGCCCAACTGCGTTTCAATCAGCTGCTCAATGTCCTCCTGGGACAGGGCGGTGGTCTCCACCTCGCTGACGGTGATGGTGTCAGGGTCAATGCCCTGGGGCACCACGCCATAACACACATACAGGCTAAAGCCTTCGCCCATCGCTTCGCAGTGCACCACCTGGGGGTCCGCCACGCCCATCTGGGCAAGCAGCGCCTTGGCGCAGGCCATGCCCCTGGCGCCGGCGGGCAGGGGCAGGGTGAAGCTGAACTGCATCTTGCCGTCGTTCATGGTGTCGCCATAGGGTCTAATCATGGTGGGCCTCTTCCAGCCGCAGCAGCGCGGCGTTGATATAGTCCGGGTGTTTTTCCACCACGCCCTCCCGACCCTTGCCCAGGGCGAAGGGGCGTTTGACATCGGCGAAGATGCCTTGTTCCAGGGCGACGAACAGGCCCATCTGTGCGATCTGTTCCAGCAAATTATGCGCGTTTTGCAGCACGTCTTTGGCGCGGGCCTGCACCTTGCCACCCGGGGTGAACTGGATTTCCTCGTGGATGCTGCGCATGGTGGCACGCACCATGGCGGCGTTGGTGATGGCCAGGTGACGGTCAGACAGGAAGGGCGTGTGGATGGCTTCCGTCATCATGCCCAGCAGGTGAATGCTCTGCCCGGTCATCATGGCGGCAGCGTTGAACAGGGTGTCCTGCGCCTGGGTCTGGAAGATGTTGCCGGTGGAGTGCTTGGTGGGCGGCATGTACTTCAGCGGCGCTTTGGGAAAGATTTCCCGCGCCATCTGCGCCTGGGCGATCTCCAGCAAAAAGCCGTCCTCCACCATCGGGTCAATTTCAAACGCGTGGCCCAGGCCCATCTGCTCTTCGGGCAGGCCCGCCAAGAAGGCAAAGCGCTCGTTGATGAACTGGCTGGCCAGCACCGTGTGGGCTTGCTCCACGGCGTCTGCGGTGGTCAGGTAATTGTCTTCCCCGGTGTTGATGATGATGCCGGCCTTGGCGTTGATGCTGCGGGAGAAGTGCTGGTCGATGAAGGTGCGCTCCATGTTGATGTCGCGGAAGATGATGCCGTACATGCTGTCATTGAGCATCATATCAAGACCCTCCAGCGCGCCCATCGCGGCGATTTCGGGCATGCACAGGCCCGAGCAATAGTTGACCAGCTTGATGTAGCGGCCCAGTTCCTTGCCCACCTCATTCAAGGCCTTGCGCATGATGCGGAAGTTTTCCTGAGTGGCCATGGTGCCGCCAAAGCCTTCGGTGGTGGCGCCAAAGGGCACATAGTCCAGCAGGCTTTGCCCGGTGGAGCGGATGACCGCGATGATGTCCGCCCCCGCGCGCGCGGCGGCCTGGGCCTGCACGGCGTCCTCATAGATGTTGCCGGTGGCCACGATGACATAGATCTGGGTGTCGTTCTCGCCCAGTTTTTTCAGTAATTCTTCGCGATGCGCGCGGTGGGCGCGGATTTTCTCGAAATTCGCGTCCAGGATGGGCTTGAGCACCGCCAAGGTCTGCTCATGGTTCAACAGCGGATGCCCCAGCAGGCTGACTTCTTCCCTGGCGAAGGCCGCGCAAAAGCCGGGCACATCAAGCCCGGTGGCATGAAGCGCGCTGGCCAGGTAGACGGACGCGCCGCGGTTTAACACACCCGCCTTTTGCAGGCTGTCCACCATCAAATTGGGCAGGGGCACCCCGAAGGCGTCCACGCCGTCCACCCCGCACAGCCGCAGCACGGCGCGTTCCACTGTGACCGTGGTGCGCTCCAGGCTGTGCTCATGCACTTGTTTTGCGATGGTGTCGGCCAAAGCCCGGCATTCCTGAATCAGTTGTTTGTCCAGGTTCAGTTTGTTCATCAAAGGGCGTCCTCCAGTACGTTGATGAGGGGCAGGTCGGTTTCCTTGCGCATGGCGGCCTTGAAGGCCTGGCTGTCAAAGCGCCAGCCCGCGGGCGAAAAAGGGTTGAGCACCACGGCCACCAGGTTCAAAGCGGACAGCGCCAGCAGCGGGCGGTTCAAGGCCAGCAGCCGCAAAAGGGCTTCGCCGTCCGCGATCAGCTTGGCGGCGTCCCTCACAATGAGGCCACAGGCATGTTCCTTGCGGGATAAGACAAAGGCCTGGGCGAAGGCGTTGCCCATGGCGCCGGGCACATAGAGAAAATCCGCGTCTTTTTGCAGGCTGGCGATCGCTTCCTTCTCATGCCCAATGAGGGTGTCAAAGGGCAGGGAGTGGAAAACCATGTCCTTGTCCAGCGTGCCGGGCCGCTGAATATCCTCCAGAAAAGCAAATGCCTCCGGGGCTTGCTTGAGGGTGAAACGGCGGATGGCGGCCCCCGCCTCACGCGCCACCTTGGCCATGTCGGGGCTTAAGTACGCGCCCACAATGTACACCATCGCCTGGCAGGCGCCGGCGTGGGTGAGCCGGCCGAAGGCGCCGTCCACAAAGACCTGCCGCGCGCCAAGCGAATGCAGCCGTGAAACCACACACTGCAACTCCGCCGCGGTGGACGGCCCGCCCACCAGGGCGTTGCCCGCTTCCTCCGCCCGCACAATCAGCACTTCGCCCAGGCCGGTGTACATGCCTGTGCGCTCCAGCACTGTAAATGCAAGTGGCGAAGCCTCCAGGCACGCCCGCGCGCTGGCCACCAGCATGCCCTGTTCAATGCGGATGCGCGGCTTGGGCAGGCTGGACACCAGGTCCAGCTCCTCCCCATCCAGGCCAATGGAGGTCAGCCCCAGGGGGCGCTTGTCCGTCGCTTCCATAAAGGCCTTCAGTGCCGTGGTCTTGCCCGCGTTTTTGACATTGCCCACCAGGGAGATGCTGTCATATGGGGCCAGCAGGCGGCTCATGCCTTGTGTTTTCCGTTGCGCTGCCTGCGGTGCAGGGTCTTGGGCTCAATGGCCAGTTGATGGCCGCTCAGCAGCCCCGCCACGCCCTCGCGGTGCACGCCTTCCTGGCACTGCTTGCAGTGGCACTCGTCCACATAGCCTTCGGGCTCGGAATACGTGGTGACCACGCCCTCATAGTTGCGCAGCACCACCTTGGAAGGCGACTGGCTGACGATGTACTGCGGCATCACCGGGATCTTGCCGCCGCCGCCGGGGGCGTCCACCACGAAGGTGGGCACGCAAAAGCCCGACACATGGCCGCGCAGGCCCTCGATGATTTCAATGCCCTTGCTCACGGGCGTTCTGAAGTGCTCTATGCCCATGCTGAGGTCGCACTGGTAGAGGTAGTAGGGCCGCACGCGCATGGCCGCCAGGCCGGTCACCAGGGTGCGCATGATGTTGACGCAGTCGTTCACCCCGCGCAGCAGCACGCTCTGGTTGCCAAGCGGGATGCCGGCATCGGCCAGGCGCTCAACAGCGGCCTTGCTTTCGGCTGTGAACTCATTGGGGTGGTTGAAGTGGGTGTTCAGCCACAGGGGGTGGTGTTTCTTTAAAATGCTGACCAACTCCGGCGTAATGCGGGAGGGCAGCACCACCGGTACGCGGCTGCCGATGCGGATGATTTCCACATGCGGGATGGCGCGCAGCTCGCCCAGAATCCATTCCAGGCGCTGGTCCGACAGCAGCAGCGGGTCCCCGCCCGACAGCAGCACATCGCGGATTTGCGGGGTGTTGCGGATGTAGTCCAGGCCCGCCTGCACGCGCTCGGTGGGGGAGGCGCTGTCCTTTTGCCCGGCAAAGCGCCGCCTGGTGCAGTGACGGCAATACATGCCGCACATGTCCGTCACCAGAAAGAGCACGCGGTCCGGGTAGCGGTGGGTCAGCCCGGGCACGGGCGAATCCTTGTCCTCATCCAGGGGGTCCGCCATGTCGTGGCTGCCGATGGTCAGTTCCGCAACGCCCGGCACCGCCTGCTTCCTAATGGGGTCATTGGGGTCCTCCGGGTCAATGAGGCTTAAGTAGTACGGCGTGATGGCGATGCGGAAGCGCCCCAGCACGTCCTCCATCTCCTGTTCTTCCTGGGGGGTGAGCGGGATAAACTGCTTCAGGCCCTTGGCGTCGGTGACGCGGTGCTTGACCTGCCAGCGCCAGTCGTTCCACTGTTCCTCCGTGATATTCGGAAACAGCCGCGCCTTGCGCGCGATGTAGTCATCATTGGTTTTCAGCATCACACATCTCCCCCATATCGTTTCATGAACAATTCCTGCAAATCCTTCCTGCTGCGCAGCAGGTCCAGGGTAAAGTCCCCATGCCCGGGGGTGTAGCCGTTGCCGATGATCATGGTGGCGTTTGAAGCCACGCCCTCCGCCCCCAGGGCGGCCTTGGAAAAGGAGGTGGCCATGGAGAAGAAGTAGACCGTGCCCCCATCGCGCACCGGCAGGATGGCCGCCATCTCGGTGTTTTGCACGTTGACCACGTTGATGCTTACATCAACTTTCCGGCCATTGTTGGCTTCCACCACCTGCTGGTAGACCGACAGCGGGTCCCGCGCGTCGGCCATGAGGATGGCGTCACACACCTTGAGGGCCCTTAATTCCTCCGTCTGCGAGGGGCTGTGGCAGATGCCGATCACCCGTCCGGCATCACCCACGGACATTCTCGCCTGGGTGGCGCACAGCACGCCGGATTTGCCCTCGGCGCCCAGAATGACCACGCTGTCACCGGGCTTTAAGAGCCTCGCGGTCTGGGCCGGGGCGCCGGCCACATCCAGGGCCGACAGCGCCAGACGGTGGTCCAGGTCATCAGGCAGCTTGGCGTAGATGCCCGTTTCAAAGAGGATGGCCTCGCCCTCAATGTCCACCTGATCGGACTCCAGGTGGATGTCCTTGATGTGAAGAATGACAAGCGGCGTCAGCGACAGGCTGACCAGGGTGGCAATGGGCGTGCCGGGCTTCACCTGCCCGGGAAAGTCCGCGCCCACTTCCTTGACCCTTCCCAGCAGCATGCCGCCGGAGCCCGTGACCGGGTTTTGCAGCTTGCCGCGTTCCTTCACGATGCCCAAAATCATGGCCTTCATGGCTTCCTTGTCGCCCTGGCAGGCTTCCTTAATCTGGGTGAAGGAGGCGGAGTCCACGTTGAGGGTGTCCACCGAGATGAGCATTTCATTGGCTTGCAGGGGCATGGCGGTGTCAAGCTTCTGCGCCGGTTGGGGCAGCGCGCCCTTGGGCGCAAGCACCCGGTGGGAGCCGTAAGGGCAGGGCTTCATCATGAACGTGCCTCCATTCCCAGCATCTTCCGCGCTTCATGGGGGTTGGCGATTTCTCTCCCGGCTTGCCTGGCCATGTCGGCCACCTTGCGCACCAGGTCGGCATTGCTTGAAGCGAGTACACCCTTTTCAAGGTAGAGGTTGTCCTCCAAGCCCACGCGCACATGGCCGCCGTCCTTGATGGCCCACCGCGCCAAGGGGAACTCAAAGCGGCCGACGCCGGCCACGGAATAGGTGGCGTCATCCGGAATGGACGCGCGCAGGAAGGCGACGTCCCGCTCCTCCCCCGTCATGCCGCCGTTGACGCCCAGCACAAAGGAAAAGTGCAGGGGCGACGTGATAAAGCCCTTCTTGTGCAGGCGCAGCGCCAGGTCCACATGGCCTTTTTCAAAGCATTCCAGCTCCTTGAAGATGCCCCGCTCCTGAATGCCTTTGGCAAAGGCGATGATGTCGTTTTCGGTGTTGATGAAGATTTCATCCCCGCCAAAGTTGAGGGTGCCGCAGTCCAGGGTGGCCATCTCGGGGTTCAAGGTGAGGGGCGCCATGCGCTCCTCCCGGCTCATCCCGGTGGCGCCGCCGGTGGACACCTGCAAAATGGCGTCCGGGCATTCTTTTTTAATGGCTTCGAGGATTTCTTGATACCGGGCGGCCTCCTGGGTGGGGCGGCCGTCATCGTGCCGGGCGTGGATGTGCAGGATGGCAGCGCCGGCGTCCACCGCTTCCTTCGCGGCTTGCGCCATTTCGGCCACCGTATAGGGCACCGCCGGGTTTTGCGCCTTGGTGACCTCAGCGCCTGTCAGGGCGCAGGTGATGATCAGCTTATCCATGGTGCTGCCCCCGCTGGTTTGCTATGGGCACCACGCAGGTGCCAGACGCGCTGGCCACCAGGATGGGCTCTGCCAATACGTCAGCCGCCGAGGGGCTGATATCGCCCCTTGGGATAATCGCCTTGTGGCAGGTGAAGGCCATCACGCGCGAGGACTTGCCCGCCTTGACCAGCTCCGCCTTGACCTCCAGGAAGTCCCCGGCGTAGACAGGGGCCAGGAAATCCACCTTGTCATAGGCGCGGAAGAGGCCCTCATCCCCGTCATGGCGGATGAGCAGCTCGGTGGCGGCATCCCCAAACAAGGCCAGGACGCGCGCGCCGTCCACCAGGCCCCCGCCGTAGTGGGCGTCCTGCTGGCTCATCCTCAAGCGCAGTGTGACGGTCAGGTTGTTGCTCATGCGTCCTCCTTCTTTTGGTCCCGGGGCGGCATCACGGTGGCCTCGCCCACAATCACGGTCTCGCCCTTGTCATTCACCGCCAGGCAGTCAAACACCACCCTGCCGCGCTCAACATTGATGTCCTTCACGGTGATGGACGCGGTGATGGTTTCATTCAAATACACGGGCTTGGTGAATTTCAGCGTCTGCCCGGTGTAGATGGTGCCCAGGCCCGGCAGTTCCATGCCCAGCAGCGCGCTGAACAGCCCCGCCACCAGCATGCCGTGCGCGATGCGGGTCTTGAACATGGTGGTGCTGGCATAGGCCTCATCCAGGTGCGCGGGGTTTTTGTCCCCGGTCAGTTGCGCGAAGGCCAAGACATCCTCCGCCGTAAACGCGCGCCGCGCTTCCGCCCTGTCGCCGATTGTTAGTTGGCTGATGGTTTTTCCGCTCATGCTGCCCTCCTGTTAAAAAATAAAAAGCCGCCGTGTTCAAGACACGACAGCGCTCCATCAAGTGGCAGTCCGGTGGGTGTACCCCAAGGGCCCTGGCAACGGCGGCGGGGAAGCCCTCCGTTCCATCGGCGATGCAGCCCTTCACCCGTCCCCTTGGGTCCCCACCCTTCGCATGGACGGCCTACCACGGCACCGCTCCTCTGCATTTCTTCTTTGTGGAGTATACAATACTGCATAAATACAGTCAAGGGAAATTTATAGAGAAGGCGGCCTTACAGCCCATCCTTCGCGAAACCCACGGCCTTGGGGCAGATGCCCGGGTCGTTGATCTGGGCGATGTCCTCCGGGCGGTTGAGGGCGATCAGCTCGGCCTTGCTTTGCTTGGCGCCGCCCTGCCTGGACTGGAGCAACTTCATCACAAGGACGCCCAGCAGGAGGCCAATGGCGCCGCACAGCAGGATGAGGCCCTCCCGGCCCTCGCCCGCCAAGTTGCCCGCAAACAACCCGGCCAGAAAGCCCAGGCCATACACCGGGTAGGTGTACCACAGCATCTTTTTCCGGCTTTCATTGGGCAACAGCACCCGCGCCACATCGCCCACCTTGGCCTGGCCCTTGACCGTCACGGTGAAGGGCTTGAAGTCCCGCCCACAGGCGCCGCAGCCGCGGCAGGCCGCGATGCGCTCAAACCGCACGGTCACCCTGCCCAGTTCCGTTTGCACCACCCGCCCCAGCTTTTGCATGTTCTTCACCACACCCATTTTATAATGTCATTGTAACTGAAACCCGGGCAGAAAAAAACCACCCGGTGAAGGGTGGCGCGTTATGGTTGAGGGTTCAGTTCTTGCTAAAACCCGGTTGATGTACTTTAGTCGTTCGGTGCGCGCACGCGCACCGGGCGCAGCCTCAAGCCCAGCTTGTCCAGCAGTTGGTTCAACAGGTTGTTTGGCCTGTCCTGCCCGGTTTTGAGCAGCAGCCCATTCAGCCAGCGGGTGAAATCATTCAGCATGCTTGTACTCCTCTTCCCAGCCGCTTGGCACGTCATCACCGCCCGGCTGTTGGAATGAACCGCGCTGTTCGCGCCGCGTTCTGTATACAAGATACCCCTTTGGCTGGCCTTTTACCCCCTTGTGAAGCAGTGTTCACCGAACGTTAACTGTTTTGAAACAGTTTTGGCGGCGTTTCCCTGGAGATGATCAGCTCAAACCGCGCGGTGTGAGACGAAGCAGTTTTCCAGTTCAGCGTCAGGCGGAACAGGCTGCCGGGGTAGTTGCGCGTGAGGCGCTTGTCCGTCACCGGCAGCTCCTCCACCTGTGCTTTCAAGCCTTCCGGGAAGGACAGGCACAGCCTGCCCACCATCGCCTTGCCCTGCTCAAGGCTCGGCCTGTCCCTGAACAGAAAGACCCAGGTGATGTCCTGTTCGCCGTCAGTCTCAATGGCATCAATCAATTCAAAGCCTTTTTCTGTCAGGCGCATTTCCCGGGTAAAGCCCGACAAGCCGGCTTCCACAGGGTAGGCCCGCGACAAATCCAGCAGCACGCCGCCCTCATCCGCGCGCGCCGCCACCGCCTTGTATTGCTCCCCGGCCTGTTGCTCCACGCCGCCAATTAGGGGCACGTTGTGGTTTTTGCTGCGGGTGTTCCACAGCTCATACCGCCTGTCAGAAAAAGTCTGGGCGGTGTACACCACGTTGCCAATGTCGATGAGGAGGGGCTGGCCCCGGTCATACAGCAGAAAACTGCCCAGGTCGTTGTGGTTGTGGCTTTCGCCGTTATGCCCAGCCTTGATGGCCAGGTGGCAGCCCAGGTGACGGTAGGCGAAGATGCCGGTGTCATGAAGCGCCAAAAAGGCGGGCTTTGGCGCTTCCTCCAGCGGCGGCACCTGTGTAAATAAGGACAGCAGCAGGCGGTTCATCTGCGGGGTGTCCTCGCTGCGCCATGCGCCCCGATGGTGAATGGCGCTGCCAAGCGCCATCAGCGCCTCATTGCCCGTGCGCAGGCCATAGGTGTACAGCCGCTCGCCGTCCAGTTTGGGCCTGGCGTCGCAGTCGTTGAAGTTCCAGTAATACACCCCGTCAATGTGGGCATGCAGCGAGAACGCGCCGATGTTCTGAATCTTCGGGTCCTGGTAGATGTCCAGCCTACCATACGATTTTTTGTATACCAGCTCCAGGCAGTCCAGCAGCGAGCCGCCGGCCATGTTCCAGTAGGCGCAGCCCTCGTCAATCCCGCCGTCTTCCGGAATCACCTGCAGGTAGCGCTCCAGCATGAGCAGCGCGCGGGCAATGCCGTCTGAAAGCAGCTGCCTGTCCTCCCACAGCATCAGCATGGTGTCCAGCACGTTGGACACGATCCAGGGCGTCCAGTTGTTCAGGTCCTGGCGGATCATGCCCATCCACCAGAAATCGTCCCGGGCCATGAAGGGGCGCAGGACGCGCTCCTCCAGCTCCTGCCTGACACGCCTGGAAATCAGGGGGCTGACCATGTCCAGCCTGTCTTTCAGAAAATACAGGGCATAGGCCAGGGTGGCCGCCGTCTGGGCGGCGAACAAATCGATGTAGGGGTTGTTCTTGTCCGGCAGGGGCTCATGGCGGCTGCCCGGATGGGAACTGCCGTTGTGGGCGCTTAGCACCCAGGTGGTCTCCTCGCAGACGCACCACAGGCCGTCTATCACCGCGTCCAGGAAACGGCCCTTATCCTCCACACACTCCGCCAGGATGGCGTGCATCAGCAGGCTGCGGCGCTTGAAATAAGGCTGCTCATAGGCCTGGCGGTCCCCCGCGCGGGTGAAGGCCAGAAAGCGGCTGGCCTCCAGCATGGGGAAGCCCGCCAGCGCCTCCTCCCCGCGCTGGAAGAGCCAGGCAGTTGTCTCCTGCCCCAGCGCCTGCCAGGATGCGCGGTCACTCCTGGGCGGGAAGGGCCGCCAGGGTTTTTCGCTGAGCAGGTCAATCAGCTTGCCTTGCGCCAGAATGTCATTGAACATGGCTCAGCCCTTGATGCCGGTGGTGGCAATACCTTCGATGAAGTATTTCTGCAGGAAGAGGAAGACGATGGCCACCGGCAGCAGCGAGCACAGCGAGGCCGCCATGATGAGGTGGTAGTCGCTGGAATACTGCTGAATGAAGCGGCGCAGGCCAATCTGGATGGTCTTCATGTGGTCGGAGGTCAGGTAGATCAGGGGGCCCATGTAGTCATTCCAGGTGTTGACGAAGGTGAAGATGGTGAGGGTGGCGATGGCGGGCTTGGACAACGGCAGGATGATTTTGAACCAGATGCCGTACTCGCTCATGCCGTCAATGCGCGCCGCCTCGCTCAACTCATTGGGGATGCCCATGTAAAACTGCCGCATCAAAAAGACCCCGAAGGCCGAGAAGCTCTGCAGCACGATTAGCGCCCAGAGGGTGTCGTACAGGCCAAACTGCCGCATCATGATGAACTGCGGCAGCATGTACACCTGCCAGGGCACCGCGATGGTGCCGATGTAGGCCAAAAACAGCAGGTCCCGCCCCTTGAAGGTCATCTTGGCAAAGGCATAGGCCGCGAAGGAAGAGGTCAGAATCTGCATGAAGGTGACCACCAGGGAGATGATGGCGGTGTTTTTGAAATAGGTCATTAGCGGCACGCGCTGCCAGATGACGGCATAATTGTCCCACAGGGGCTGGGCCGGAATCCACTGGATGGGGTAGCGGAAGACGTCCTTGTCCAGCTTCAGGGAGGAGGACAGCATCCACACAAAGGGCAGCAGCGCCAGCACCATGAAGGCCAGCAAAAACAGGTACAGCAGCACCTTCAGGGCGGTCTGCAGCGGGCTGCGCCGGATGTCGGTTTTTCTCGCGGTCAGGCTTGTCATGATCGTCTCCTCCCTTCTTAGTAGTTGACCCATTTTTTCTCAGCGCGGAACTGGACCACGGTGATCAGCAGCACAATCACAAACAGCACCATGGCCACGGCGCTGGCAACGCCATACTTGATTTGCTGGAAGCTCAGGTCGTAGATGTAGCTCACCAGCATCTTGGTGGTCCGCCCGGGGCCGCCCTCTGTCATGATGGCCACCACATCATAAATTTTAAAGCAGGAGATGGTCAGCATGATGCTGACAAAGAAGGTGGTGGAAGACAGCAGGGGGAAGGTGATGCGCCAGAACTTCTGCCAGGCGTTGGCGCCGTCCACTGTGGCGGCCTCATACAATTCCCCCGGCACGCCCTGGAGGCCCGCCAGGTACATCACCATGTAATAGCCCGCGTGCCGCCAGACGCTGACGATGATGATGGCCAGCATCGCGTGGTCGCGGCTTTGGGTCCAGGACTTGCTGATGTTGATGCCAAAATAGGAAAGCGCCTGGTTGACCGGGCCAAACTTCATCAGCAGGAAGTTCCAGCAGACGCAGATGGCCACCACCGAGGCCACATAGGGGAAGAAAAAGGCGGTGCGGAAGAACTTGGCGCCCTTGACGGCCTTGTTCAAAATCATCGCAAGGCCCAGAGAGCAGGCGATGGTGAGCGGCACGGTGGCCAGGGTGAACAGCACCGTGTTTTTAAGCGTTATCCCCATGTCCGAGCGCGTGAAGTTGAAATCCTTGAAAATCAGCTTGAAATTGTCCAGCCCCGCCCAGGAGATGCGGTCGATGGTGCCGCCGTTCCAGTTGAGGAAGGACAGGACGATGGAAAACAAGACCGGCAGCATGGTGAATATCAAAAAGCCCAGGAAATTGGGCGCCAGGAAGGAGTAGGCGATCAGGGTGTTCCTGCGCTGCAGGCTTCCTTTCTTTTTTATCATCGCCTGGGGGGTGGCTGTGCTCACGGCGTTGTCCTCCTTGGGGTTCATGGGTCTTCGTAACAAAAAAGAAAAACAGAGGGAAAGGGTTTCCCCTTTCCCTCGCGGAGACAGCGCTTATTGCCCGATGACCTCGGCCACACGGGCGTTCATGGCCTCAATGCCTTCCTCAACCGACACTTCGCGCGTCATGATGAGGGTGTGCTCTTCGTTGACGATGGTCTTGATGGCGTTGACATGCTCGCCGATGGGCCATTCCAGGCTCATCGCGGTGGGCACCAGCGCCGCCTTGGCGTTGTCATCCTTGGGGAAGCCTTCCGCGGCGGCCATGGTCTGGGCGACAGACTCGCTGACGTAGCCGGGGCGGGTGCCGACCTTGGCGATGGCCAGGGCGCCCGCTTCAGACGCGCGCCAGGAGATGAACTGCCAGGCCAGGTCCTTGTCGTTGGCGTTCTTGTTCATCGCGGAGCCGGTGATGGAGCCAAAGGAGGAGCCGGCGGCGATGTCGGGATGGTGGGGCACGGACACGAAGGACCAATCAAAGTCAAAGGTGCCCTTGGCCTTCTCGTCAATCAGGGTGGCGGCAAACCAGTAGCCCATGGGCATCATGGCCGTCTTGCCCTGGTAGAACACGCCGGAATAGTGCAGGTTGGCGGCGCGCAGCTCGGAGTATTCCTGGACAACGCCCTTGTCTTCCAGGCCCAGCACCAGGTCATAGTAGTACTTCAGCGGCTCATAATGGCCGTCCGCCAGGGTGTATTTGCCGTCGGTCACCGCCCAGCAGACAGCGGCGGACAGCCAGGTGTGGTAGTGGGAGCCGTAGATTTTGTCGATGCCGTCGCCCTGGGTCATTTTCTCGGCCAGCGCGGCATATTCTTCCCAGGTCATGTCATTGGTGGGGTAGTCCACGCCCGCGGC
>LSQX01373961.1_pt1 | contig 12530 bp, 7 predicted proteins | sample 654561 | NCBI WGS metagenome assembly LSQX01 (sample SAMN04489861, study PRJNA283612) | anaerobic digester metagenome | isolation source: 4 biogas reactors fed with cattle manure at either 37C or 55C with and... | place: Denmark: Kongens Lyngby | collected 2014 | reverse complement strand
CTTGTTTCACAGTTTAAAATAGGGGATCATAAGCAGGACATTCATACAAATATTGAGGAAGTCAGCAGGTATGACCGTGTTTCGCAGTTAGAGTCTGCTGTCAGCACTTCTATAAAAATGATCCCACTTTTCCAGGAGAAACTGGTTCCCAATATCTCAAACGCCGTAATTCCAAACGCCGCATTCTTAAACACCGCAGTGGGTAAAAAGGCAATCAGCCCCCGTTCTCTTATTCCACATTTAAGGGATGCTGCCGGCACTTCTGCGGGGACATCCACAGTTTTCAGGGAAAAACAAATTATCAGGGACATAAATACCATAGTGGGCAAAACTGGTAAGGTGGGTAAAGAAACTATCAGACCCCACTCCCTGACCCATTCATTCCGTACCATACTGGAAAGCGTGGCGAATATCAGCCACACACCAGGGGGCAGAGAGCTCTTCTATTCCTCTCATGATAAGTACCGCTCTGGATATGAAGGCCAAAAATTGCTGCATAGCCCCACTGTAACCGGGAGCCTCCTTCGTGACAAAGGGTTTGTTCATACCTGGTCTGCCGGGGATGTTAACAATGGGGCGCTGAAAACACCATCTCCAGTATATATACAGGAACCTACGCCTGCCTCAATGATGGCGGAGCAGCATGTGGAAACGGCGGAGCACTTACATCCGGCGGAGTACTTGCGCTCAAGGACTGCTCAAGACAGACCCGCAATGAGAGATCAAACCTCCTATGTGAGAGATGCCTTAGGACTGCCGGGGACGGTGGCATTACGGTTGGGGGGGGATCAGCCTTCCTATGTGAGAGATGCCTACGCTGCAGGGAAGAGCGGTATTATTTCAGGGGTAACCCCTGGCTTTCCCATTATGTTAAAAAATGTAACTAATATGACAGCGACACGGATAAAGAATCAGGCCATCGGAAAGCTCCGCAGCGCCATTCGCAAAACAGAACCCAAAAACCTTATCCGTTACCGGACAGATATTGCAAACCATGTCGTAAACCAGGTCGTAATGGAACTTCATACTCCTGATAAAGCTCAAAACGAGGAGCAGACAATCATCGATTTACCCACGCCATCCCAGTCCACGCCCTCCCAGAGAGAACTTATTAATCAGTTCGGCAATTTGATCTCTGATCCGAATTTACCATCGTCAGAATTAATTGGCAGACAAGTCGGAAGTCTGCTAACCGGCTTTGCCCCGGGTGTCCCGGCAAAATCGCCAAGTATCCCTGAGTTAGTAAAAAAGGTCACACTGGGGGAACAGCTGCTTAGACAGGAACAGCGCAAGGTGACAGAGCTTACTCAAAAGATAAAAGAGCAGGAAGCCGTAATATATAAGATGAACCATGCCCACAGCCAGCTCCAAGAGGATGTGGCATCGAGGATGAATGAAAAGAAAATCAAGTCAATGGTGATGAAGGAACTCAGAGCCAGGATGAGGCTTGAGAAAATGCGATACGGATTACAATAGGTGTCCAATAAGTGCCGTGCTTTACGCTGCTAAGAGATAGGAGGTAATGCAATGTCTTTGGCAATGGTGCAGTCCCTGGCATCAAAGGCAATCAGTATGTTTGCAGGGCAAGATGCGGTCATTATCAATCTGGATAAGAATGAGCAGATACCCGTGCAGTTCAATCCTGCAGAGTACAGTCTCATTGAGGGCGCTGATTACACGCATATACCGCGTCAGAATAGCGATTCGCCGGTTATAAACTTCGCGGGCGGTAAACAGCCACGGCTGAAAATGTCTCTCTATTTTAACACATATCACATTAAATCATCTCCCCTAGATCTTGTTGAGGAGGAGGACGTTTCTGAGAAGGTAGAAAAATTGGCCAAACTCCGTCAAATCGTTGGTGAGTCCCATAGGCCGCCGTATGTCGCCTTCGTGTGGGGCTCTCTCAAATTCATCGGTTTTGTTAATAGCGTTACCTCTACCTATACAATGTTTGCAAAAAACGGCAAACCGCTGCGTGCCAAAGTCGATGTTGAGTTCCTGGGTGCACCCAATGAAGATGGTTCAAGACGCAGTCCCTTTGAGTCTCCCGATAGAACAAAAATCCGCATCCTGTCCGAGGATGAGAGCCTGTGGAGCATCGCCCGAAAAGAATACGGCGACGAAGGAAAGTGGCGGTATATCGCCGTAGCCAATCGAATCATGGATCCCCTCGAAATTCCGGTGGGAACCATTTTGAAAGTTCCTGCCATTTAGAGCGCAAAGGAGAATAGATGATGGGCGACCTGATGTCCGGCACTTGCAGCCATAAGGTGCTTGCAAATAAATACGGTAATTTCCTCGTACCTGCCTATAAAATCAAGGTGAACGGTACCGATGTTGTTACCACTATGAAGCTCGATGTTGAAGAAATGGTCATTGCCTTGTCGCTCAATGCTGCAAGTTCTACGGTAATTAAGTTTGCCAACCTCTATGATGAGGAGTCATCTTCTTTCAAATCCGATGTAAAGGATAAATTTAAGCTGGGTACCATCGTGGAAATTGAGGTCGGTTACCTATCCGAAACCACCATGGTATTTAAGGGCTATGTTGCAGGGCTGGGAGCTGAATTCGACGAGTATCCCCTGTTGACGGTTCAGTTATTGGATGCTCGGCGGCTGATGATGGCATCGGGGAAAAAACAATTGCTCCACGAGGTGAAAAACTACTCGGACGCATTTAATACAGTCATGAGCAGTTATTCAAAGCTCTGTACTCCTGTTGTCGACTCAACGGACGATAATTTGGAAAATCCCCTGGCTCAGACTACTAATGACTATAACTTCGTGACCAGGGAGCTTATTCAAAAGGGCAAGGCTCCCCGGGAATTTTTTATATTGGGAGATAAAGTTTATTTTAGAAAGCCTGCCAAAGTAACCTCGCCGATTATGAAGGTTAAATATGGAAGAGAATTGTTGACCTTTTCTATGATGTCGAGCTATCTTGACATGAAGGTAGTGGTCAGCGGTTACGATTCCAAGGCGCAAAAGGCCATCAGCGCAACGGCAGCAGCAAAGAGTCCGGGTGGCCTATCCTCCATCATTTCCTCTCCGCCTGAAATTTACTTTGTAGATCCCGATGCAGACACTACTGAAAAGGCAAAGACGAGGGCGGCTGCCCTGGCTGAAAGAGAGATTAACAGGGCAATGACAGGGAGCGGCCATTTAATGGGCATCCCTGAGGTGGTACCCGGCAGGTTTCTGGAGGTAGAGGCTCTGGACGGCATGGTTAATAAAAAATACTACATTACGGAGGTCGTTCATACCATCGACACGGAGTCCTTTACGACCACTTTTGAAATAGGGGGATGGAGCAAATGAGTATGTTCGAAGAGTTACTTACTCTGAACACAACAGTTGATGATAAAGTGCACAGCGTTACCACCGCCCTGGTAAAGGAGAACTGGAACAAGGATTATCCCGGTATGGTCAAGGTGGAGATGTTCCTCGGCGAAACAGGTAAGAACGTCACCGGCTGGGTTCCGGTTATGAGCATGTATGGAGGAAAGAATTTCGGATATTATTCCCTTCCCGAGGTTGGCTCCGAGGTGGTCGTAGCCTTTAATATGGGTGATAGAAATTGCCCCATAGTCATAGGAACTCTCTGGAACAACAGTAATACCCTTCCTCCTGAGACGGCAGCTGAGAAGAATCTGATCAAACGATTCAAGACCAAGGGCGGCTGTGAAGTGGTCTTCAACGATGAGGAGAACAAGCAGGAAATCGAAATAAAAACCCCCGGTGGCTTTGGAATTACCATTGAAGACGAGGCCAAGTCGATTACGCTCCACGATGCTGCGGGCAAAAACGGAATTGTTATCAACGAAAAAGATGGCACGGTTAACATTAAAGCAGATAAAAAAATCACCCTCTCGGTTGGAGGGAGCGATGTGATTACCCTTGACGGCACTCAAAAATCTGCGACCATCAAAACAAACAATGTAAAGGTGGAGGCGGCGCAGAATCTGGAGCTCAAGGGACAGATTGATAAGATTGAAGGCTCAATGGTCAAGGTTAATGCACAGGGTAACATGGAGATCTCATCCAGCGGAGTGACGCAGGTAAAGGCTTCCCTGGTCAAAATAAACTAGGCATTAAAGTGGCGGAACGGAGGGTCCTATGACGGAACGGGATATCAGCAAGGGATTTTTAGGTACCGGTTTTAAATTTCCTATTCAGGTCGATCCCAGCACGGGCAGAATGAAAACATCCTCCCACGAGGAGGATATCAAAGAAGCTATCGGCATCGTCTTAAACACCCGCAAGGGTGAGCGGGTCATGAATCCGGATTTTGGCTGTGGAATACATGAGTATGCCTTCGGCACAGCGGATTTCACCACCCTGAGTCTCATGCGCAAGGAGATCATTGACACACTTGTTATGTGGGAACCGAGAATCGATGAAATCGAGGTGACCATTGATGACAGTCAGTCTGAGGCCGGAAAGATAATTATTAATATCTCTTATGTAGTAAGGTCTACGAACAACCCATTTAATCTAGTTTTTCCATATTATATCAACGAAGGGTTTGGAGACAACATCTAGGGTTTGCATTTGGGGCCATACATTGCGTTCAAAAAATATTGGGGGTGCCATTGTGAAGCAGCTGGAGCTTGATAGCAGGTCGCAAAGAGATATAATCGCAAAAATAAAGGAAAATGCAGCCGCTAACACGCCTGAATGGAGGATGGACGAGGATAATCCCGACATCGGAACTGCCTTGGCTCTGGTGTATGCCAATATGTTTGCCAGGACGGTGAAGAATTTCAATAAGGTTCCCATTAAAAACAAGATCGCCTTTTTTGATCACCTCGGCACAGAGCTGCTCCCTCCTACCCCTTCAAAAGGATATGTTGAGTTTTCCCTGGTAAACGACGAAGTGCCGGGTGTTGAAGTTCCTCTGGGCACCATTGTATCAGCCGATACCGATGATGAAACAGGAGTAGTGGAATTCGAAACCACCGACGACCTGTATGTCACGCCTGCCCAGGTGAATGTTATCTATCAGGCCAACGACGATCTGGATTTCATCGAAAAGATCTATGACCTCCAGGAGGGAGATGAGGACCTATCCGGGAAAGACAAGGAGCTCAATTTTTTTGCTTTCTCGGGCACGAATTTGCAGGAGCATACCCTTATTTTTTCCCATGATGAGTTGCTTAACCTTAAGAAAAACGCCTGGATCGAGCTGTGCTTTTATCAGCGCGATACCCGCCTGGTGCCCGAGGATATTCTTAAGCAGTTGGTTTTGGACGATAACGCCGGCATCGAATACTTTTCCGGGGAGGGTTATGTTCCCTTTGCGGAAAAGTCCGTGCGTGACGGAAAAATCCTCCTCTATAAAAATGAAAAGCAGCCTCCATTTGTACGCATGGAAATTGGAGACAAAGAGAGTTTTGTCATCAAGTGTACCGTTCATAACATTACCCCGTTCAAGGATATGGAAATCGAGCGCTTTGTAATAAAGGCGAAAGGGGCAGGTATTTCCTGTGACACTATCAGCAGTGATGGTGTCGAGTGCAATCAGGCGCAGTTTTTCCCCTTTGGTGAGAGATTTAATCTCTATAATGAGGTGTATTTTGGCTCAGAAGAGATTTTCTGTAAAAAGGGTGCCGGGATTACCATGTCCTTTAACGTAGACTACGTGAGCATTCCTCTTGATTACAACGTGACCGATCCCATCGAGTGGAAGTGGATCACCGACCGCTCCGATCTCCGGCCAACCCGTGAATACGATCTGACCATCGAGAAGGTCATCTGGGAGTATTACAACGGCAGAGGCTGGTCGCGTCTTTTTAACGACAACAGTTACGCTGATCTTTTTAGCACAGAAAATGGCGTTATCGGTCAATACAAGACCATCAGCTTTATTTGCCCGGAGGATATTGCACCTATACTCATCAATGCCTCCGAGTCCTATTATATCAGGGCCAGGGTGCTGAAAATAAACAATCTCTATAAAATTACGGGCAATTACATATCTCCGGTGCTGACCAATACCAGTTTAAGCTACGATTATGGTGATACATGGTTGATGCCGGACCGCATCACTAGCTTAAATAATGTGGAGACAATTGACATGTCTTCGCAGGATATGCTGAATTTTGGTGGTTTTAAACCCTTCTCCCAGACGGGGCTTAACAAAGCGGCCGCCTATCTGGGGTTCAACGTGGCCCCCCACGGCGCGCCCATCAAACTTCTGATAACCATGCGAGACAATGCGGAACGTGAGAGTTCCAATCTGCGGTGGGACTACTATGACGGCAGCAGCTGGCGCCTTCTCAACATGGTTGACGAAACCGAGGGCTTTTTACGCTCGGGCCTCATAACCATCATGGATAACCGATCTTTTGCCAAAAAAAGGCTGTTTGGTGAGGAAAAGTACTGGATAAGGATTGTGGACGAAAACGATTTTTATTCCGGCGAAAATGCTGCATTTCCGTCTATTTTTAACCTCCATATGAACGTAACGGGAATTATCAACGTGGACCGAAGGGCAATCGAGAGTTTTACCATGGAGATATATCAGGAGAACATGATTTTTAAACTGCTTAACAACCATATTACAGGAATATCTGTGTACATCAACGAGTTTGAAGAGTTGAGTGAAGAGCAACTGCAACAGCTTAAGGCTAACCGGGAGGTTCGCTGCGTTCATGACGAAACCGGCCTTCTCAAGGAGACATGGGTCAAATGGGAGCGGATGGGCGATTTTCTAAATTCTTCACCCACTGACCGGCATTATGTTGCCAACCGTACGGAGGGTTATATTCTGTTCGGCAACGGCAAATACGGACGGATACCCGCGACCAGCAAAGAGCCTAATATCATGGTAGAATACAAAACCGGCGGTGGTGAACGTACCAATCTCCCGGCAGGAGCGGTGCAAAAGCTTGACCGCGCCATCGGCTTTATAAATCGGGTTTCAAACCCCGCCGAGTTGTCGGGTGGCTATGATGTAGAGCCCCTGAGTGAGGCGATTGAGCGTAATTCCGCCATGCTGCGTACTCAAGGCAAGGCAGTCACTGCCCGGGATTTTGAGAAGCTTGTAAAATACGCCACTAGAAGCATTGAACAGGCAAAATGCTTTGCCGGCTATGACGGGAACGGCAATAAGAGGCAGGGTGCTGTGACTCTGGTTGTGCTTAGAAAAGATTACCGAACCAACAGGACCAGGTTTGCTCCCGTAAGGGAAGAGATTTATAGGTATCTTGAGAATAAAGTTCACGGAAACCTTATCGCTCTTAATAAGTTATTCATCATCGAACCAAAATTTGTCGAGCTGCGGGTTCGCGCAGAAATCAGGGTCAGCGATATGAACAAGGTTTTTTCCGTCAAAAAGAGTGTGCAGGAGCGTCTGGATCAATTTATGGATGTGGTAAAAGGTAATTTTGACGGAAGCGGTTGGAAAATCGGAAGATTGCCTAATGAGATACAGATTCGTAATGCCATCATCGACATTGACGGTATCGAGTTTGTAAAAAACATATTTATTACCGCCTTCACCGGTGATGCAACGGGCTGGAAAGAAACCGACATGGAAATCATCAAGGTCAATCGTTACGTGCTGCCACTCAGCGGTGAGCATGAAATACTAATTTCACTGGTGTAGCTGCTACAGCGTGCTACAGCGGGGACGGTTTGAAACCACTGAAAAACCCCTGAATTGTCATCCTGAGCGGTTAGCGAAGGATCTTGATTTCAAGCCATTTCAAGACCCATTCGCTTTGCTCAGGGTGACAGTTTTCACACAGTCTGCCGTCCCCCTGCTTCGCGGTGTAACAGATCATCTCTTAGGCTGAGCAGTTACAAAAAATCTTTTGTAGAATAGGAAAGGATTATTAAAAAAAATAGCGAATTATGTATAATGTTATAGCAATTTTTTCCAATGAAGACATTAAGCACCGGGTTCGATCAATCTTCTGAGAATGGAGTTTGACTTGTTAATGTTACCGAATATTTCACTGGATACCGACAGATATAAGGACATGTTAGATAGCGCAAGGAATATGATTGCCAGCCTGTACCCGGAGTGGACGGATTTTAATTATCACGATCCGGGCATCACTCTGCTGGAGCTGTTTTCGTGGATAAAAGAGAGCCAGCAATACTACATCGATCAAATCGGCGATGAGAACCGCAAAAAATATCTGAAGCTTCTTGGCCTTCAGCCTCGGACCAAGGCCCCCGCAAGGGCAGAAGTGGAGATTATCGCCCAACAGGATTTAGACGTGCTTAAAGGGACAAAATTCTATGCGGGCGAGATCTGCTTCGAAGCGGAGGAACGTGTATACATATTAAAAAACGACATTTCCAGGTGCATCAGCTACGACAAAGAGCAAGCCCGCATTATTAATCGCTGGCAGCTGAATTTGGGCAACAAACTGAGAATTTTGCCCTTCGGCAAAGAGCCCCAGGCGGAAAGTTGCTTTTACCTCGGCTTCGATGATGCTCTGCCAACAAACACTGTTCTGCGCGCGCTGGTTGATATTTTCGACGACTATAAGGTTAAGCGTAATCCCATTGCGGATCTGGAAGCCTTTTATCCCCTGGCAGAGTTTGTTGTGGAGGTCAACACCGGGAATGGCTGGAAGGCGGTGACACTTGTAGCCGACGAAACCCATGCCCTTTTATGCTCAGGAAGTATCAAGATCTCCATAGACTGTGACATGGAGCCTTGTGTGGTAGAAGGGGTTGAGGGCTATTATCTCCGTTTACGTCTGACCGGATGCGAATATGACGTTCCGCCTGTGGTACAGGCTATTCGCTTTAACGCGGTTGCCGTTCGCCAGAAGGACACCCGTTCGGAAGTTATTGATTTCCCGCCGGCCGATGACGGTAAATATTGCGCCGCAACGGAGCTATCCATTACCGGTGTAAGTCAGCTTTATGCCAGAGATGGTCAAGGATATTATCTGATTCCCACGGTTACCAAGAGTATAGATTATGAAAACAACTGCGCTGTTTTTGAAGCCGATATAAATAAGATCCATGAGGGGGCTGAGGGCCTCCGCCTGGTAAATACCACGATCGCCTTTGCAAACAATAACATTGCCGGTTATGGTACAGGGCTGCCCTTTCAGGAGCTTGATTTGAATGATAAAAGTATTGAATATGAATCCTTTGAAATCATGACCGAAGATACAGAGGCAGCAGACCGCTATCTTCCATGGGTTAGGGTAAATGATTTTTCCACCTCTATCCCCGAGGATAGACATTACGTTTTTGACTCAGCTGCAGGAATAGTGAAATTTGGTGACTGCAAAAAAGGAATGGCTCCCGAGGGCACCATTATCATAATCGGTTATATAAGTACTTTAGGTACCGGTGGAAATGTAAAGCAAAACACCATCAACCGCATTGGTCCGGAGGGTATTCCCGATGTAAAGGTCATTAACAAAGCTAACGCTGCCGGGGGCGAGGGCGAGGAAACCCTGGACGATTGCTTTAAAAGAGCCCGGAGAATGCTGAAAAAACCGCGTTCGGCAGTGACCTACAATGATTATGAGGATTATGTACTTAAGACACCGGGGCTGATGATCGAGAGCTGCAAGGTCGTTCCCGCCAACCTCATCAGGCGACAGGGCAATGCCGCCTCAGATATGAACGTTAATATCGTCGTCAAGCCCTTCTACCCGGAACAGGCCGAGACTATAGGAGACGCATATATCCGCAATATCAAAAATCACCTGGAAAAGTTCAGGTTGCTTGGCACCAAAATCAAGCTTATCGCACCCGAATACGTTGGAGTTACTGTATATGGCGATGTAACCGTAAAACCGCACTATCTAAATGCTCAGGCTATGGTGGAGGAGGCGGTGAAAAACTTTTTCTTCCTCTATAAGGATCAGTTTGGAGCAGAAATTATTTACAGCGAACTCTATGGTGTAATTGATCGGCTGGAATGTGTTTTTGCTGTTAGTGCCCTTTCCATGGATGCAAAGGGTAACGGTATCTCACGCACTAAGGAAGGAAATATCGTGTTGCCGACCAACGGAATTGTTTTACTCAGCGATACTCAGTTTATGTTCAGTGTAGAGCCATGAGCGAGGTGGTGTCGTGAAAAGCAGGCTAAGCTATTTTATTTTTAATAAGCGTTTAGACTATGAACGGGGTCATTTGGAAAACCTGAGATACGATGAGCACGGGATAACTGTTGACGATGTTTATACAGACGAAAGAGGCCGGTTTTTATCCAGAGTGCTTGACAGCTATCAGACTGATATGAGCTGGCACAGGCTTTGTTTCGATGTAAACGGAAACGCAGCCGGTGTGTATAAATTAACGGTATATGCAGCCAATGCACTCCAGTTCGAACGGGATGGCAGGTTTTACCGGATCGACGAGCTGGTGCGCTCATCTGAGTATTCCTTCGACGAAAAGATTGACCTTTTGGAACCATACATTCAGAAACAAATAGTGGGCCTGCAGGATGTACTCCTTCATGAGGTAGCTGGACGTTACCTGTGGATAGTTCTCGAAATGTACTCACAGGGTAACGAGGAAACATCTATCTCCAATATAACAATCTATCTACCCAGCCGTTCGTGGCTGGAATACCTTCCCGCTATATATCAAAGGGCGGATCTCGAAGGCGGCTTTTTAGATCGCTATCTAGGCATTTTCCAAACCCTGTATGAGGATTTAAACTTAAAAAATCGAAATGTTGCCGATTTCTTTGATGCAGACTGCAGTGGCCGGGAGTTTTTACAGTGGCTCTCGGAATGGCTTGATATCAGCGATAGCTATTTATGGCCTGAAGATAAATTGAGGAGGCTGCTTTCACGGTCAGTAGAGTTGTATCTGGAACGCGGGACAAAAAAGAGCTTTGAAGATATAGTTGAGATTTATACAGGTGCGAAGCCCTATATAGTAGAGTCCTTTCAGCTGGAGAAATTTAAAGGCCGGGAGGAGTATGAAACAACTCTGCTGCCCATGTACGGTGACAACCCTCTGTGCTTCACGGTGCTGGTGAAGGAGGAATGTGTGAAGACCGTACAGGAAATTAACATACTGATAAAAATTATTGAGGAAATAAAGCCTGTTCAAATGGAGCTTAAGCTGGTGGTCCTCAAGCCATATATCTTCCTCAGCCAATATTCTTTTTTGGGCATAAACAGCGTACTCGGTCAATACAGGGATATGAGCCTTGATGGCTCCCCTTTGTTTACTTTGGCTGTCATTTATTAATAGTGAAAGGCGAGGTCAGTAAATGAAAAATACAAAAATCTCCCCCTTTGAGCGCAATAAATACTACTTTGGCAAACTCTTGTCAGTTGAAGATTTTAATCTTGAACAGAAATACATTAATGACAAGCGAAGGATGGTCAATCGCTTTATTCTAGGCACAGGTGTTGTTGCGGGTATGTACGTGGTACGCATAGACGAACGCACCATCTCTGTCGAAAGGGGATTTGCTCTGGATTCTCTAGGCAGAGAAATCGTTATTGATGCACCGGAGATTAAAAAGCTTTCCCTCATCGATGGTTTTGATTCCTGTGTGCGCGGCGGGAATGACAGCTATATGTATCTGTGCGTTGAGTATAACGAGGCCGAAAAAGGTCGCGTCCATAATGTTGCGGACAACGCAGGTGCCTCGGGGGAGAGTTTTAATAGAATCCAGGAGAGCTATCGACTGTACCTCACCAATGATGAACCCGAAAACGATGTTATGGCTTCCTCGGATCTTTATGAACAGAAGAAGACCATCTACTGGGACGGCAGAGTGCGCATCAATCAGGTAATGCCCCGCTACGTCCATGCAGGGGAGCAGTTCGAACTTAGAATTNNTTCCTACGATCTTCTTTTAACCTGTCTCACAAGCGATAACCAAGCTGTGCTTAAGGTTTCCTTTGATGAAATACTGTATGAAAAGGCAGGGAAGTATACCCAGATATACCAGCTTAATGCCCAGCAGCACGTCGATGTAGATGGAATTGCAGAAGTCGACCCTAAAAGCTTTCAGCTGTCTCTGGGGAAGGTGCTCCAGTCGGCACAGGCGGAGGGAGAGATCGTTACCTGTATTTCTGATAAGGACACCCGCCGGCAGCTCATAGCCGGCTACTATAAGTCTGCCATGGAAGAGATTTTCAGGATGAATAATACGGATCACCTCTATCTTGCGAAGATCTATCTTGTGAAGGCGGGCGATACCTACCTGATTGAGGACATTGAAAACGTTCCCTTCGGTCAGTATGTGATGAACAATCCCCTGGCTGCAGCCGCCCAGCAACTTATAGCTAAAAACACCGGCGTGGCAACAGGCATCACCGATGGGTCTGTTGAAGCTGCGGCAACCAGGATGGAAAAGGCCTCCCGCGACATTGCCAGTGGGACTTGCAGAATAAATTTCAATGCTGGGGGAAGGAAGGAAGAGCGTTTTTTTTCGGGCGAAATCGTTCACGGATTGGGCCTGGGCAGTGTCATTATTATCCTCGGCGTGTCCCGGGGTAACAGCATGACCTTTGGTTCTATGGAAGTATTTGAAAAGGAAGATCCCATGGCAGAGCTGGCTGCAAAGCTGAATCCTGC
>LSQX01229147.1_pt1 | contig 12530 bp, 10 predicted proteins | sample 654561 | NCBI WGS metagenome assembly LSQX01 (sample SAMN04489861, study PRJNA283612) | anaerobic digester metagenome | isolation source: 4 biogas reactors fed with cattle manure at either 37C or 55C with and... | place: Denmark: Kongens Lyngby | collected 2014 | reverse complement strand
TTGCACCCAATCATCAAAAAGGGGAAAAATTTTATCCTTATTTCTAACAAGGAGAAGCCATCTGTGACCCGTATCCCACCACATTAGACCATCGGGACCTCTTTCGGCTGAGGTATACAATTCTATGCTTTCATCCTTGCCATCATTAAATACATCAAAATACATTCTTTCAAGAAGAGTAAGATCTTCGGTTTCCAGAGTATCTGTAGACCGAATCAACTCGACACCTTGTTTTTTTTGAGCTAATTTGAATGCCCCTGAAACTATCACGACCAGTAAAACAAGAATGGTACCTGCTAATAAAGCTTTTTTCTTCATATATAAAAAGCCTCCTTTTCTAATATATTTTTATAACATTGGGCAGGCTCAAAGAGCATACAGAAACCAAATAAACGGTGGGCGATGATGGTTTATCTACAGGGCAAACTGTTTATTTTTTTTGCAATAAAACGATGCGGTTGGTATTGGTCCCGGAATTGTTATTATTTATTCCCCAGATATTGGAGGTCTTGGTGAATTTCTGGAGATTTATAATAATGCCTTCACAGTGAAACCCGGCTTTTAAGGCAACAGGAACAACATGCTCCTCCAGCCGCACGGTCCCGTTTTTTATTTCGCCGACCTCAAAAGCCACCCAGCCCCCGTTTTTTGTTACACGGTAAAGCTCCCAAAAAACATCGGCCATCACGGCAGTCCATTCTTCCAGTGTTTTGGACATGGTTATCAAGGGTTCTACCTTTCTGGTATCAATGGAATTAAACCAGCACCTCAACCAGTTGTCCTTGGAGTACTGGACTACGTTCAGAAACGGCGGTGAGGTTACCGTCAACTGGACGGAACCATCCTCTATTTCCGGAGTGTAACGGGCGTCCCTGGTTAAAAAGAGGGCATCACCCGCAGCTTTTTCCAGGTTGCTTATCTGCTGTGGCGTTAAATTTTTCATTAAGCTGCCGGCTTTTTTTAAAATAATGCTCCTGGTATCGCGGTAAGGAGGCTTTTGTTTCCTTTGAGCATTTATCTTGAGCTGCCTTTCCGGGGTAACCGCCTGGTTGGGGGGAAGCGTATATACGGAAAAAAAGCCGGGGGAATGGCCTGTCAATCTGTTGGTGGCGACCATGCGGATCCAGCGATCGAGGTTGTCTTCGCTTCCGTTAGCTGAACGGGTGGCAAGATACTTTTTTAAAGAAACGATCTCCGCTTCCGTTTGCCGGTGAAAAAACATGGAGAGGTCTATCTCGGCCGCAAGCTCTTCATCGATGGGAATTTCCCTTAACCTTTTGCGCAGTGCATCCAGGGAGGGAACGGTCAGCCGCGGAGAGGACAAAATCCTGCTCAAAGGGTTTATATCGTTGGCAATGACCTTGCGGCCCAGGAGTCCGGCCTCGATAGCTGTGGTCCCCCTGCCGCTGAAAGGATCATAGACGCGATCGCCTTCCTTTGTCAGCAACTCAATAAAAAAGCGGGGTAGCTGGGGCTTGAAACACGCCCGGTAGGAGAGCTCATGCAGGGAGGAAGCCTGTCTCTGCCTGGCAGTCCAGAATTCATTGATATAAACTGCGATCCGGCGGCCCTCCAGATAGAGGCTCTCCACCAACGTCTTGCCGGCGTCAGGCAGCAGGGATAAATTGTTGGTTTCGCTAAAAGTAAAAGACTTTAAATATCTAGCCACTTTTGATTCTCCTGTAGTGTTCATTCGCAAGCAGCCCCCCTCAAGTACATGAATAGATAAAATGCTCTCGCTTAGCTTCCTGTACCGTGCCCTGTTTCATATTAAATATATCATATTTTTCAGGCCAAACGACTAACATGTTTATTTTTTACATTATTACCTGCTTGTTTTGAAGGGCATTGACCGATTTTTGGAGAAAATAAAAACGATATATTTAAAGAAAGCTCAAACTGAACATCAGTAAAGGGAGGCTGGACACAGTGAAAACATTACGCGAATACCTGTGGTTTGAAACGAAGAACAGGATGGAATTTATCAATATTACGGAGCAAGTGCAGGAAATCATCAACAGAAGCGGTATCAAAGAAGGAATATGCCTGGTTAATGCCATGCACATTACCGCCAGCGTTTTTATTAACGACGATGAAAGAGGGCTGCACGGAGATTTTATGAAATGGCTGGAAAAAATAGCCCCACATGAGCCGGTTTCCCAGTATGCGCATAACACTTTCGAAGATAATGCCGACGCCCACTTAAAAAGGCAGATTATGGGGAGAGAAGTAGTGGTCGCCGTAACGGAAGGGAAACTGGATTTCGGTCCCTGGGAGCAGATCTTCTACGGGGAATTTGACGGCCGCAGAAAAAAGCGTGTGCTGGTTAAAGTTATCGGCGAATAAAACTTTAAAGATGGTCAGCAGCCGAAGGAACTGGTTTTAAGGCCTTAATATTCCACTGTATTGCTAATCCCGGATCTTCATAGCGAATTATGACGATCCCGTACATGATACCGGGTAACACTTTATAACCTCATCATAAACCCTGCTGTCCACGTTATAATTATTTGCAGATTTGAAAACCTTTTTGTTATAATGCTGCTCAGGCCAAAACATTATAATTGCCGAATCCCTTTTAAGGGGTACGGAGGAACCGTGTCCAGGGGTGAAACTTAGTAAAGTGGGGCTTTATCCCCGGCCCTAACCCGTCAGCTAACTCCGGAGGCAAAGGAGGGATATAATGAAAAAATGCCTGGCAGTAATTTTATGTTTTTTATTTTTGCTGGAGAACCCTGCGGAAGCAGCAATTATAGAGAGTAACAATAATGAAAGTAAGGCAGAAAATTATATAGCAATAGCGGCAGAAAAGTGTGATGAAAGAACCAATGAGGAAACAGGAACTAATGAGGAAACTGATATAAAAGGCGGTAAGCAGGAAGAAATTAAAGCGAAGAACGGGGATAGCAACACGGAAAACCAGGAGAGCAAAGATCAGTATTCTCCGGAGGATATCGACCTGCTGGCACGGCTGGTAAATGCCGAAGCAAAAGGCGAACCCTACAAGGGGAAAATAGCCGTGGCCGCCACCATATTAAACAGAGTAAAAGATCCCCGTTATCCAGATACGATTCCGGGGGTTATCTACCAGTATAACCACGGTTTCCAGTATTGCCCGGTGCGCAACGGGGAAATACGGCGGCCGGCAAATGAAGATGCCTACAGAGCGGTTGAAGCGGCGCTGGAGGGGGAAGACCCCACCGGCGGGGCTTTATCCTTCTTCAACCCTGCGAAATCGTTTAACCGCTGGATTCGTAGCAGGACTTATCTTACAAAAATTGGCAATCATATCTTTGTAAAATAAATAGCTCCAGGAGGGCGGCCATGACACATGGCCGCCCCAAATACTTTTTAAGATGCCCTTTTTCATGTTTAATGCTTCAGAAGCCCGCCTGCCTATTTTCAGTATACGATGGGAAACTGATGGTAAAAGCCGTTCCTTTCCCCAACTGGCTAACCACATCTATCCTGCCGCCCTGCAACTGGATCAGTTTCTTTACAATCACCAGCCCGAGACCGGTACCTTTTTCCTGAACCTGACCGCCACGCTGGTTTTCTACCCGGTAAAACCTGTCCCAAATGTGCGGCAGTTCATCCGGTGGTATGCCGACACCGTTGTCCTCAATAGTCAGCAAAACTTCACCTTGCCTCTCCTCCACGCCAATCCTGATGAAGCCGTTTTCTGTAGCCCAGATAGCGTTCTTGACCAGGTTTCTGATAATCTGCTCCATCCGGTCAACATCTCCGATGACGATAGCCTTTTCTGCTTTTTTCTCCAAGAGGATCGAGTTGCCCTTGCTGCGGGCCAGGCCTTCCATGGCAACGGCTATCCCCTCGGCCAGGGCGCTCAAGTCCACGGGCAATTTTTCTACGGCGATTGTACCGCTCTCCAGGCGGCTTAATGCCAGTATGTCATCTACCAGCCTGGTGATATGAAGCGTTTGCGTGTAAATAGTATCTAAATATCTCTCCAGTAGAGCCTCGTCCTGAACCATGCCATCGCGAATAGCCTCGACAAAGCCCTGAACAGCCGTCAGCGGGGTACGCAACTCATGGGAGATTTCCGCAAACAGCCGGGATCTATCTTCTTCCATCCTGCTGCTTTCAGCCTGTATTCTTTGCATTCTCAGCGCCAGCTTATTTATCTGGGCAGCCAGGACATTAATCTCATCGAGAGGCTGGTCTTCAATGCTTAAAACTTCACTTCCCCGGCTAATCTCCCCCACCGTTGCAGCCAGACGGGAAATCGGCCGGGAGATATGCGTGGCCAGGTAAACGGAAACAATAATCAGAACCACCAGTATGACCATTCCCCCGACAAGCTGATACAAACGCATTTTGTTTAAAGAAAGGTCAAGATTGGAGGGCCTTGTTTCCAGCAAGATGCCGTTTTCAACAGCATCTTTGCTGTTGCCCATGGGGACGACGGCGACAAAAATAAGCCGGCCTGTTTCCCTGTCCAATGCCCGGGTAACGGTAGTTTCACCCCTGGCGAGCAGCTTGAAAAATTTTTCCTCTATCTTGCTGCCAGGAACGATCTCTTGCTCCTCGGAGGTGCCCGTAATGTTTCCATCCCTGTCAAAGATCATAATCCTGACATCAAAAATATCGGAGAGAAATTTTAACAAGCCTTGCCTGCCCTGGGACGATTCACCTGTCTGCTCTTCAGATGCCGTTCCCCATACCTGGTCCATCTGTTGCGTTAAGGCAAAATTTACCCGCCTCGCTTTGCGTGACAACTCCTGTTGGACCTGTTCATAGGTTATCTGCTTTACTACAAAGCTGGAAAACATGATCAGGGCAATAAGGCCGACAACAAAAGCCGTTACATTTGTGAACAGTATTCTGGTGTAAATATTTTTGTTAAATTGTTCGCTCAGCAAGCGCCTGCCCGTAAGCCAGAAGCCATGAACGAAACGAAGTGCGGGCTGAAGTCTTTCCCTGACCTGCTGGAGATTGGCTTTCACGAAGTAGTCTCTCCCCCCTTGACCGGAGGAGTGAACTGGTATCCTACACCCCAGACAGTTGTCAAGTATTCATGGGGCAAAAGCGCCAGCTTTGTCCTCAGCCTGCGAATATGAACATCAACGGTACGCTGATCGCCGAAGTAATCATATCCCCAGACGGCCGCCAGCAGTCTGTCTCTGGTAAAAACCCGCCGGGGATTCTGGGCCAGGTAATAGAGCAGATCGAATTCTCTGGGAGTGACCTCTATTTCCTTGCCGGCAACCAAAACCTTTCTGGTATCAGCCTGGATTTCCAGCCCCGGGTATTTCAACTTCCAGTTCGCCACCGCATCAACCGGCTGAGTCCGCCGCAGTACCGCCTTTATCCTGGCGATCAGCTCTCTGGGGCTGAAAGGTTTGGAAACGTAGTCATCGGCTCCCATTTCCAGCCCCAGGACGCGATCCGCTTCTTCTCCCTTGGCTGTAAGCATAATAATAGGGGTCATGCGTATGGCCCTTAAACTGCGACAAAGAGTAAGGCCATCCTTGCCGGGCAGCATAATATCAAGTATTACCACATCGGGATTTTCCCGATCAAATACAGACAGTACCTGATCGCCGTTGTTAACTACAATGACATCAAAACCTTCCCTTTCACCGTACAGCTTGACCAGTTCCAGTACATTTTGATCGTCGTCAACTACCAGAACCTTTCCCAAAAACGGCATTATTTCCCTCCTCCGCACTTTAGTTTTATATTACCATATTTGTAGACGCCTGGAAACTTCTAATATTTTCCATTAGATCTCAAAGAGCCGGGAGGCAACTGCCTCCCAGCTCTTTCTTTTCCCGCTCCATCCATTCAAAATCCAGGTAAATTCTCTACTATTCCTTGATATTAACTTCCGTCACAGTTTTCGCTACGCTGTTATACTCCACATACGCCTCGGAATCAATTTTATCAGCCAGCTCTTCCAGGTTGGAAGGAGAGCCGCCGATAAGAATTTTACTTTCGTCGGTGACCCCCAGGACAATGTCGCCATCACTTTCAGTAGCGATCGTAAGCGTACCGGCAGCGGTATCAACAGCTTTTAAGGCACCGCCAGCCGTGGCTGTATCCTGCAAATGGTTATCGGATAGTCCGCTCTCATCGTCCGGCACCGTTTCTCCTGTTTCCTCGCCAGCACAACCGGTCAATAACGCTGCTCCAAACATGAAAACCAACAGAATGGCTATAAAATTCTTGTATTTAAGCATATTCTTTCTCCTTCCCTGAGACTAGCCTCAGACTGTTTACTCTCAGTTGTCCCCTACTCTTCTGTCAATAAGCATACCTCTAACTTGTTTTTTTGTAGGCTATCCCTCCTTTAGTTCCTTTTACTGTTCCATCTGTTTAGCCAAAAAAGAGGCGGCGGTTACCGCTGACTTCAACTCCAGCTCTCCAAAGGGGACATTTGTATCCCTGGTGGCCATGATCACTGCCCCGATTGGATCGCCTTCCACCAGGATGGGGGCGATGACCCCCGCCATGAGGACACTTCCTTCTTCTGCCGGAAAAAGTGAACAGTAAAAATCCCGGCCGGGTTGAGTAACGAGCACCGCCTTTCTTTCATCCATTGCCTTTATCACATCGCTACCAATACGTTTATTAAGAAAAGCTTTTTTTGAACCTCCCGAAACAGCAATAATGCGCTCCCGATCGGCAATACAGGTAATATGGCCGATGGCTTCGTACAGGGAATCAGCATATTCTTGGGCAAAATCGCCCAACTCCCTGATATGAGAGTACTTCTTTAGAATAACCTCTCCTTCGCGATCTACAAAAATCTCCAAAGAATCACCCTGGCGAATATGCAGGGTCTTCCTAACCTCCTTGGGGATTACTAACCGTCCCAGGTTGTCAATTCTGCGAACAATACCCGTTGCTTTCATTGGCAAAACCTCCTTTTCTAACTAATGATACTAGAGGATTATTAAATGACTTTTACCGGATCATTAACATTTTTTACAAAAGTATTAACAAATGTTACAAGTTTTGTTGTAAGGAAAAAGGGTAAGAAGAATAGTGAGGGCAAATGTTTGCCGAAGAGGATAATATCGATAACTTAAAGAGCTGGGAGACAACTGTCTCCCAGCTCTTTATTTCCTACTTCATCCAATCAAAATCCAGTAATTCTTTTCTATTCTTTGAACTCATTTCTGCGATCATTAGATACACAGTTAAAGAAAAGGGAGTACCGTTTTCCTGTTGACGGAGCTCCAATTTACGCTCAGAATAATCTATATTTCTACTCTGGTTTCCGGCCAATTCCCATCCGTAGTCAGAGGGCGGCTGCTGACATCCATAATAGCCTATCCCTTGAACGAGGGCGGCTTATACACCCAGCCTTTTAGCTGCCCGTAGGTGAAAAGGTTATCGTAGATGGCTATCTCCTCAGTCAGCAGCTGCTTAAGCTTTTTCCGCAGGGCAGGAGTGGTACTATGCTGGAAAGCCACCATATGCACCGGCAGGAAGGATTGAACGCCCCTGAGAATTTGCCTGTAAATAAACCTGTCCGATACGGCGTCCAGCGGCCTTAGTGTACTTTCCGCTTCAGGGGGCTTTGCAGGCAAAGGTGCCGCAAACTGTTGCATTAACTTTTCCAGTTCGGAGATTTGTCTCAGGAGCGTTTTCCTGCCAATAGCGATTGCTGCCTTTAAATCAGGATCTCTGGCCAGATTGGCGGTATAATTGGTAAATTCAATCGTCTCATACCTGCCGGTGATCTTGCTCCATAGCTGGGCGATTTCCATGATCGTGGGTATTTCTCCCGCACCGGTTTTCTCAGTTTTATACTCCGGTTGAGATTGCAGCCAGTTTTTCCTTAAACCTAAATTTTCAAAGCTCTCGAATAGCTCCATTTCTTCCAGTAAAAAGCTTTTAAACATCTCCCGCAACTCCGGAGAAGTGCTCTGCTGAAAAGCCACTATATGTACCGGCAGGAAACGCTTGACGCTGTAATACATCCGCGTAAAGATATACCTGTCCGTTAATGACTCTATGTCTTCTGTAATCTTTATTTCCGAAGGAGGCCGCGGAGGTAAGGAAACCGCGTGTTCGGCCATTACCTTCTCCAGTTTGACTACCTGCTGTTTTATTTTCTTGAGAAGATTTTGCATTTCCTTCCGCAAATCCTCATCTTTGACAAAGTTCATCAAGAGCATTAAGCTTTCCAGCAAATCGTACCTGGCCGCCAGCTTGTTCCACATATTACCTGCCTCTGCAGCTGAGATCTCGTATTGCTCTTTTTCCGTCGTTTTTCCCTTATCTGCCAGTTTATCCATAACCCCTGCTATTTTCATATTTTTCACCTTCTTTTTGGGCTTAGCGATTACAATCTTTTCCCATTTTACCCTCTCCCGGCGATATTATTCATAATAAAAAACATAGAATTATGAGTCTTCTTGTATTAAAAAACAGCTCAATAGCGGTAAACTCTCAACTCGCTGAGTCCAGTTGCTTACCGATGATACTGGCTGTCATTTTGATTACTTTTAAAGCAGTTGCGTCGATATCCTTACGTCTCAATCCGACAGTGCCCAGGATAAAGCCCTCGGAACGGATCGGGAAAATAGCCAGATGGCTCTCGATGATAGCTTCTCCCTCCAGAACTTTTTCTATAGTGCAGTCAATTTTTTCTCCGATCTGAGCCGATTCTGAAGAAGCTACTACCTGATCCCGATCTGTAACAAAAACGTTTCCTGAGAGAATGTCATGCACGACATGGACGAACTCCGTTACTATTTTTTTCATTTCCAAGACAGGGGAATACTTTTTCAATACCACTTCTTCTTTTTCGATAAATATTTCGACCGGCTCACCTTCACTGATACATAGACTGCGTCTTAATTCTTTAGGTACTGCTACTCTTCCCAGGTTGTCAATACGCCGGAGCATGCCTGTGGCTCTCATTAATTTTTCCTCCCCGTCCATTAATTTACATTAATTAGACGGATATAACCGCTGTGCGGTTCCATAAAAATGCCTTTAGCTTTTTTCTGTTAATCTTTTACTGTTGTAAGGTGATCGATCATATTTGTAGGGGAACTGTTTCGGACTTCGTCCGAAGATCGTCCATGCACAAGGAAAATATCTGCTCACTATTATCACTACAATCCAGGAAATGAGCAGCGCGCAGAGAAAACCACCAGGCACGGAGATATGATAAAGCCAGGGTATGCCGCTGAAATCAAATTTGCGGTAAAAACGTAGGACAAGCATGTGGAAAAGATAGATACCGAATGAACTGGCACCGAGGTGCATCAGCCCATTAATCAGCCACACCGGAAACCTTTTATAGAGCCAGAAGGAAAGCAGCAGCAAGACGAGAGCGGACGTATAGGCGTATAGATTCCAGAACAAGGTGTAACATTTGGCATTATAGTAAATATTCTCCACGCGCGCTACGTAGTAAATCCAAACGTACAAACACCCGAAGAGAAGCCACAAACTGCCCAGCAGAAAGGTTTTCCACCCCTTAAACCAGCTTACAAACTGCGGGTAATATACGCCTGCAAAGGCTCCCAGGAAATAGTACGACATATAGGAAAGAGCGATACTGCCAGTTCCGACCGTAATACGGAAATAGTAGCTGTTCAAGAAGACGAAAGCCCATTGTACCGCAAAGCCAATCCAGAGGCCGTGTTTGACCAGACCCTTTTTTTTCTGGAACAACCGCAGTAAAAAAGGAAAGAGTAGATCGAACTGAATGAGGACAAAGATGAAGTAAAGATGATCATAAGCCTTGCCGGTGGCCATTTTCAGCAAAAAATCGCGGCTCAGGCCGGAAAAACTGTTGTTATCAGGAGAGAGAGGGAAGACGACGACGGCATAATAAATCAGAGAAAAAATGACATAGGGCAATACAATATATTTCAAGCGGTTTAGATAGAAGCTTTGCAGCAGCTGCTTGTCCAGTGCCCTGTTGTAATAGCTGTAAAATAAAACAAAGGCGCTCAGAAAAATAAACGTGGCGGTACCGAAGGCGAAAAATCTATTTAAAAAGTTATACAGCGGATAGAGGGACGAACTTGTAGCCAACTCAACTGTAGCGTATGAGGTGGCGTGAACCATAATAACTCCGAGGATAGCCAGCGCCCTCACGATAAAAAGTTCATTAATTTGCTTTTTCTGACTCATTTTTTCTGCTCCATTAAAAACAGATTTTTCGCCTTCATAACTTTTTAAACTGTCGCCGATGCTACCCTTATGATATGACGAATAAAAAGGTTGCTTGGTTTATTAAGTGTACTGTAAATTATTCCATTCTGCCTGGCGGTTAAACTCTCTTGCTATTAACGGCTAGCTTCCAGAGTTCGCCAAAGGCAATGGGAGAAAGGCAAAGAAGGATGACTGTCAGCCAATCGCCGCCGGACAGTGAGACTACCCGGAAGACAGGCATGAAGAAAGGTACCACCAGCACGATTATTTGCAGTGCTGCGGAAATAGACACCCCCGCCAGAAGCGGCCTGTTGCCTGCTATACCCCGCCTGAAGATTGACTCCTGCAGGGAACGAAAGTTAAACACATGCACCAACTGGCTGAAGGACAGGGTAGCGAAAGCCAGGGTTTGGCCTTTGACTGTTGATTCTTGCCAACCCAGCCAAAAGGCGCCCAGGGTAACCAGAGCGATAAACAGTCCAAATAAAATAATCTGAGCTCTGGCCCCAGGCTCGAAGATACCTTCGCGGGGGTTGCGCGGCGGGCGCTGCATGGTACCCCTTTCAGGAGGGTCTACCCCGATGGCCAGGGCGGGCAGGCTGTCAGTGACCAGATTTATCCACAGAACCTGAATGGGGAATAACGGTAACGGCCAGCTCAACAGGATAGCGCCCAGGATCGTAAAGAGTTCGCCCATGTTGGTAGAGAGTAAAAAATAAATTGCTTTTTTAATATTTTCAAAGATAATGCGGCCTTCCTGAACGGCCTGTACAATAGTAGCGAAATTATCATCGGCCAGGATCATCTCTGCTGCCTCTTTGGCCACATCTGTGCCTGTCTGCCCCATGGCTATTCCGATATCTGCCTTCTTCAGTGCCGGAGCGTCATTAACACCATCACCGGTCATGGCTACAATATCTCCGTTAGCTTGCAGGGCCTCGACAATACGCACTTTATGCTCGGGGGAGACCCGGGCGAATATGCTCACCCTTTTAACCCGCTCTTGCAGTTCTTTAAACTCAAGCCTGTCTAACTCCGTTCCACTGATAACCTCAGAGTCATCATGGGCGAGATTCATTTCACGGGCAATGGCCAGAGCAGTATCCCGGTGATCGCCGGTAATCATCTTCACTTTGATTCCTGCGCGGCGGCTTGTTTCCAGCGCCTGTCCCGCTTCGGGACGGGGAGGATCAATCATCCCGGCCATACCGACAAAAACCAGGTCTGTTTCCGCATCCGGCGCTGCCACAGAAGCTTCTTCCAGGGGACGCAGGGCAAAGGCCAGGACCCGCAGGGCTTGCCGGGCCATTTCCTGGTTTTTTGCCAGAAAATGCTCTTTTGCCGGCTGGTCCAGTTTTCGGATGCCCTCCGTGCTCAACCAGCGGCTGCACTTTTCCAGTACTTCCCCCGGGGCGCCCTTGGTCAACAGAAACCGGGGCTCCTTATTATCACCGGGCCACTCGCGGAGAACCCCGCGGTGGATAGTACTCATCATCTTACGTTCCGAGTCGAAGGGGAGCTCCCCGGTCCGCGGCAACTCCTGTTCCAGCCTCTCTCTGGTTAAACCTGCTTTTCCTGCTGCCACTACCAGAGCCCCTTCGGTGGGATCACCTATGACATTTACCGTTTCTTCCTCGGTTAGACGGGCATCGTTGTTTAGCAGGGCAATTTTAAGTAACAGGGAAAGGTGCGCATCAGACGCGGGATTAATGGCCTCCCCCGCTTCATCTTCACGGAGGAAGCGACCGGCCATGTTATATCCCTCACCGGTAACCCTGAAGTCACCGCTGCCGACAACCAGCTTGCGAACAGTCATGGCGTTCTGCGTAATGGTGCCCGTTTTATCAGAGCAGATGACTGTAGCCGCTCCCAGGGTTTCGACAGCGGGAAGTTTACGGATAATAGCATTTTGCCGGGCCATGCGTTGAACACCCAAGGCCAGGACGACAGTAACGATAGCCGGCAGCCCCTCCGGGATAGCGGCTACGGCCAGGCTGACGGCGATCAGGAACATCTCGTAAAAGCTGCTTCCCCGCAGCACACCCAGCAAAAAAATAATTATGCAGAAGAAAATGCCCAGCATTCCCAGTTGCTGGCCAAACTTGCCCAGTTTTTTCTGCAGGGGTGTTTGCTCCTCGCCGGCCTCGCCAATCAGACCGGCAATACGGCCTATCTCCGTAGACATTCCCGTGCCGGTGACCAGGATTTTGCCCCGGCCGAAGGAAACAGAGGTGCCCATATGTACCATATTGTCCCGTTCGGCCAGGGGAATATCTTCCTCGGCAATAAAAGCATCGTTTTTTTCCACCGGTTCGGACTCGCCGGTCAGGGCTGATTGATCCACTTTAAGGTTGGCCGTCTCCAGCAGCCGGCCGTCCGCAGGG
>LSQX01178094.1_pt1 | contig 12531 bp, 13 predicted proteins | sample 654561 | NCBI WGS metagenome assembly LSQX01 (sample SAMN04489861, study PRJNA283612) | anaerobic digester metagenome | isolation source: 4 biogas reactors fed with cattle manure at either 37C or 55C with and... | place: Denmark: Kongens Lyngby | collected 2014 | reverse complement strand
TTCCGCAATTTCTGCGGCCAGTTCGTTCATTTTGATCATCTGCTTTTCCTCCTTCTATTGATTGGCTCTGTCCGGCAAGCATTGAGAGCTTTCTTGCCAGACGCTTTGACACCACGCTGATTGCGGTGAGGACACCAATTAGCTCCTCATTTGGCACACATTCGCGAATGTCACTTGTTTGAACGGTTTGCTTCATCTGGTTTACCACCTGACTGAGGGCGTATTGTTTTCTCCCTCAATCACCACTGGAGGGAACCGGTGTGTTTGAACGAAAAAACCAAAAAAAATATTTACCCTCCGGCTACCGAGTGGCGACCGAAGGGTAAATTTGATAATTATTTGAAATCTTTTAAACGTTCACAAAGCTTGTCCATAAGCTTCTTTTTACGATAATTAAATGTGGATTGCTGCACACCGAACTCGTCAGCGATTTCGCGTTCAGTCTTTCCTTGGCGAATAAGCTCGCAGATGCGGCGGCTGTCGGGGTCAAGCTCGTCCAGCACTTTGAAAAGCTCCTGAAGCATAAGCTTATCCGCAATAATTTCCTCGGGATTCGACGCCGGGTCCTCAATGGTGTCCAGCAAAGTCAGCTTTGAACCTTCTTCACCTTCATATTCCGCATCAAGCGACAGGGTGTTGCCTGCAGCACGGTAACGGCAGAGACCGCAATCACCCTCGCAGCGTCTCCAGTCAGTGCAGCCGCATTGACCGTGCTTGCTGGCGTGGTAGTGGGTTCTCCAGATTGGGCGATAATACTCTTTGTAGACCTCCTCGGTCACGGGGATGAGGTCACCGTTTACACGGATAAAATACTGTTTACTTGTCATAAAATTGACTCCTTTCGAATTCGGAAGGAGCCTGAGCAAGTAGTCGTAGCAAACAAAAAGGACGAACCTTAACGCATAGCTATAAAGCTACTTGTCAGGCTCGTCCGTCGTTTTTAATATCTGCCACTGGTGGCATTTGCGTCGCGCTCTGTTTAAGTACAGAAATGGTTATTCAATTTTCCTGATGCCGATATCAGCTTTGCATTGGCCACACTTGGCGTAATAATCGCCATTCCAAGAGTCGCCCGTTTCCATCACGTGCAGCTCCGATTGTGTATCCAATCCAGCATCGATGACTCGAAATCCGCATGAAGGGCAAGGCAAACGTTGTCGGTAGTGCGGACGGTCACGAGAAGACTTCCTATTCGTGCTCGTTGCGGTATCATACTTCAAGGGCATCACCTCCCGATGCAAGTCAACCATTTGGTTGACACAACTGTCAAAAAAAATACATCTTATTCAAAGCAAGCGATCATCCAGTGATGTCATTCACTTGGTTGACACGCAAGCCCTTTTTTTGCGCCTCCTAAGAGACGCAGGCTAAATTCAGCAGAATTCTACTTCCAATGGGTAATGACGCTCCCCACTGATATAAAAACTCAATGGAGATTCATGCTGAGAAATATATCCGAGTTTTAGTTGTTTTACCCTAATACGGGCGGATGTTAATGACACGTTGAACTTTTGAGCAACAACAGAAACCAAAGCGTCGTTTTCGAATTCGGGGTGCTTTTCGAAGCAATAAGTTTGAAGCATTGGGTCATTACAAAGCGCCCTAACAGCTGTTCTTGGCATAAGTGTTGCCGCGCTAAAATACTTAGCTTGGTGTTCCAGCCAGTCGTGGTCGGTTTTCAGCTTTTTCCTCTTACCAGAAAGATTTCCCCCAACAACATCGATGCCTTTACAGGAAGTGTATGGTAGATGAGCAATATCGTCGTTACTCTTGATTGGAAGTTCGGAGTAATCAATGCAGTAATATTCATCGTGGTAGACCGAATGCCCACACTCGTGCATCACCGTAGAGCGGAACATGACTTCCCGGTCATCAGATAATAAGCTATTGTCGATGACGATTGTATTCGCTTCGACTGGTTCTTCGTCGGCGCGGTTTTTTTTAAGGTCATAAACGATAATCATTGTGTTGTTAAACACCATCCTACCCCATATGAAACCTGCATGGGACAGATTGGTGTAATGGAAATGTAATTGAAGATAACCCTCGGCGAAGTCCTCGACATCCAAGGGCTGTGGTGTTTTTAGTAGGTCGGCTCTATAATCTTGCAAGTATTGTATGGCGTGACGTTCGATTTCAGCATCGGATAAACGGGGGACGTTGTTCATGCCATACTTAAATTGGATATCTACCATATATTATTGCTCCTTCCGTTTTTTCAACTCCTCGACAAACATTTCCCAGTCTTGCTCATCGGCATCCAGTTCCTTGGCGATGCGGAGTGCTTGCATTGCATAATCCCTCTCGACAATGTAATCCGAAAAGTCCTGCGGTACAGCGACATCTTTACCTTTCCGAGATTCAGCGGCTTTATTATACATCTCGGTAGCTTGTTCGTCGCTCATTCCAAGGAACGATTTCAGCTTTTCTAATCGGTCGGATGTAAAGGCGCAACGCCTGTCCTTTTCTACCTCGCTATAAAACTGTGGGGATATGCCGATGGCTTTTGCTGTTTCTCTGAGCGATTTACCGCTCGCCAGCCTTATTGACTCAATGTAATCACCGAAGCTCATTTCATTGATATTCATAAAAATACTCCTTTCTTGACTCGAGTGGTAGTAATTGAACTCTATAGTGTGAACCAGTTGGATGACACCAGTATTATATTAACATATCAAATGGGCGTTGTCAACCATCTGGTTGACTTTTAGAAATATTTTTAAGCGTTAAGCATTTTAATGAGCGTTCGAACATTTATATGTTTGAACGTAAAGATTATATTGACGTCCTCTCAATTGTATGGTATATTTATTTGTAATTATGCATACAGGAGGTGCGGTATGACCATCAGCTATAACAAGTTGTGGAAGTTGCTCATCGATAGAAAGATGAAAAAGAAGGATTTGCAAAAAGCGTCCGGCATCAGTTCATCTTCGGTTGCGAAGCTCGGTCGAAACGAAAATGTAAACACCGAGATACTTCAAAAAATATGTATTGCGCTACACTGCGACATTAGCGAAATCATGGAGATGGAAGATGAGACTAATATAAATAATACACGTCGGGATCGCTCATAGGTGATTAACGCCGACAAGCCAGATTGGAGAGCAACTAATGGATAACTTTAAAACGATAGATTTGTTTAGCGGATGCGGAGGGATGTCTCTTGGCTTTCAAAATGCCGGATTTGACATTATTGCCGCCTATGACAACTGGACTCCAGCTGTCAATGTTTATCGCATGAACTTCGACCATCCTATATATGAAGAAGATTTAATGGAGGAGAGCGTTCAGGCAAAAATAAAGGGGATGAAACCTGATGTCATTATTGGTGGTCCTCCGTGCCAAGACTTTTCATCGGCTGGGCACCGAAACGTCAACCTTGGCCGTGCAATACTGACAAAAACATTCTGTGACATTATCACGACTACTTTGCCGCAGTATTTTGTAATGGAAAATGTGCCTGAAATTACAAAAAAAGAAATCCTTAAGGAAATTATCGAAAGGTTTAAAAAGGCCGGTTACGGACTGAATGAAACTATTATTGATGCGAGCCTTTGTGGTGTACCACAGTTGCGCAAACGTTATGTGCTGATAGGATGTCTCGGAGTTGAGGATGATTTTATGCAGTCTTATTTAGAAGAAGATTTTTCAGACAAACCCATGACAATGTACGATTACTTTGGAAATACCCTTGGAGTCGAATACTACTTCCGTGTGCCGAGAAGCTACAGTCGGCGCGGAGTTTTCAGTATATATGAACCCTGTCAAACAATTAGAGGTGTGGATAGACCTATACCAAGCGGTTACAAAGGGCACCCTTCCGACCCTGTTGAAATAGGTCCAAAGGTACGAGCATTAACCGTGCTTGAAAGAAGTTACGTTCAGACATTTCCAGAGGCTTTTAAATTTGAAGGCACAAAGACGAACTTAAATCAGATGATTGGCAATGCCGTTCCAGTAAAACTTGCGGAACACATAGCTCGCGCCATCATCAAGTACAATAACACTCGGAAGGGGTGATGTGATATATGAAAGCTGTGGATTTGTTTTGTGGTTGCGGTGGTATGTCGTTGGGATTTGAAAACGCAGGGATTGAAGTGGTAGCCGCCTACGACAATTGGACGCCGGCAATCAGTATTTATAAAGACAATTTTAATCACCCTGTTCATGATTTAGATCTAAACGACAAAGAAGCTATCGGCCACATCAAGGCCTATAAACCGGATATGATTATCGGAGGCCCTCCGTGTCAGGATTTCTCTATAGCCGGAAACAGGAATATGGGCGAACGCGCCAATCTAACCATTCGTTTTGCAAATATTGTGAAAGAGATAAAACCCACATGGTTCGTAATGGAAAACGTCTATAACATTGAGCGGATGCCGATACTGCCGCAAGCAAAGCGGATCTTCAAAAAGGCAGGATACGGTCTTACTATACGAATTTTGAATGCAAGTCATTGTGGGGTTCCACAGGCTCGCAGACGATTCTTTATGATTGGTCTATTGGGTGCTAAGGATGATTTTCTTGGTAGGAAACTTGATTTAGCGCAAACAAAAATGCAGATGACGGTTAGAGACTATTTAAATGACACTCTCCAAACACAATATTACTATATGCACCCTCGAAGCTACAACCGCAGAGCCGTATTCACTATCGATGAGCCAAGCGCAACCATAAGGGGGGTAAACCGTCCGATCCCCCAAGGCTACAAAAAGCATCATGGTGATAAAGCGGATGTGGCCGATGGAGGGGTTCGGGCATTGACTACAAAAGAACGCAGTTACCTTCAGACGTTTCCACCGAGGTTTATACTTGAAGGTAATAAAACTGACTTAGAGCAAGCTATAGGGAATGCAGTTCCTGTGAAGTTAGCTGAATTCGTAGCAATGCGAATCATCGAATATCCACAGCAGGAAAGCGAGGCGGACAATGAAGATAGATTATGATAAAGTTCAGAGTGCTGTAAAAGCTTTAGGTTCTATTACCGACAACGATGCCTTCTTGGAGGGCTTTCTCTCTGCGTTTAATTTCCCGCAAGCGACATATACTCGCCTTAGAGCTGGCATCACAGGTGGTGTTAATCAAGGGTTGCGTATTCAGGGCAATGGTGGCATATATCTTTTAGCATCTACTGCCGCAAGCTTGAACTCTGAGTTCAATATTCTGAAGAAGAACAATGACCTGAGTAGGATAAAAGAAGCTTTCATCATAATCGTCAACGAGACCGATATTCTTGCATATGAGCGCGAATCGGGAGATGTGTTGGAAACGAGCAAAAGAGACCTTCATCGCTACATAGAGTTTTTTTTCTCGTTATTGGGGATAAAGCCAGAATCAGCTTCCGAAGAAATGAAATCAGCTGATAAAAAGGCTGCTGAGAAGTTTGCGGAATTGTATAATGAATTGAGGATATTGAATCACAACCGAAGCGAGGACATATCCGAATTACTCTGTCGACTTCTATTCTGTTGCTTTGCTGACAGTATTGGTGTTCTTACGAACGGTGGCTTGCGCCCTATGGTGGGGAATTACACGGATGCATCGGGAACTGACACAAACGCATTCTTTTGCAACCTGTTTGAGGCAATGAAATCGGAGTCGCGTGATGGCTTACCCGGTTATTTCTCGAATGTGAAATATATAGATACTCGTTTATTTGGAAATTCTTTGCCGTTGCTGAATTTTAGTAGAAAAGCACGGAATCTTGTTCTCGATTTGATGGGTCTCAATTGGTCTGACATCAGTCCCGACATATTGGGTTCACTTATTCAGTCAATAATCCGCGAGGGAGTAGGATGTTCAAACGGAAACTATACCTCTACCGCCAACATACAAAAAGTTATCGGTCCCTTGTTTATGGATGAACTTTATCACGATTTTGAACGCATTAAGGAAAGCCGCGAAGAATGCGAAGCACTGCTGAGACGGGTTAAAACTATTTCTGTGTTTGATCCGTCAAGCGGAACTGGGAACTTTTTGCTTGTGGCTTACAAAGAGTTGAATAAGCTTGCGGGCAAAATCAGTGATGCAATTGATAGCACCTCGACCGCTCCGGATTACCAGTCTTCGTCTATTAAAGTTGCAGAGGACGTTGCTTCATATAGGAGTGGCTTGTTTATTCCTTGGAGTAATTTTTTTGGTATAGATGATGATATGTTTTCTTGCGCTATCGCTCGCTTGGGGTTTCTATTTGTCGTATGTCAGGAAGCACGGGAGGGAGCAAATATCCATAGGATCTTTGTTGATACGATTGACATTTTGTTTGGCAACAATATTGTTGTTGGCAACGCCACAAGAATCGATTGGGAAACGGTTTGTCGCAGTAATGGCGAAACCTATCTGATAGGCAATCCTCCATATAGTGGCGGTAGCAAAAAAACGGATGCCCAAAAATCCGATATTAACTATGTATTTGCTAATTACACTAAATATAGTAATTTGGATTATGCCTCTTGTTGGTTTATGCTTGCCACGAAATATATCTGCGCTCACGGTGGTGGGTTCGCTTTTGTGACTACTAATTCGCTTACCCAAGGAGAACAGGTTCAATTACTATGGCCAAAGCTGTTTGAACAAGGCGTACACATCAGATTTGCTCATACAGCTTTTAAGTGGAAAAATGATGCACGAAATAGGACGGCTGTTACTGTAGTAATCATTGGTGTAGTTCCAAATACAAATATTCGTGGGCGAGAACTATACACGCCAACAGCAGTACTTGAACCTCTTCAAATTGGTCCCTATCTAACTCCATGGAATATTATTGTGCAGAAAAGAACTACACCGATAAGCAACCTCCCACAAATGGTGAAAGGTAATATGCCGTTGTATTGGGCTAAGCACATTTTTTCGCACGAGGCTAAACTTGATGTTGTTGCCAGCGACCCGAGAACCGAAAAGTTCCTCAAACGTATTGTTGGAGGAGATGAGCTAATTGATGGAGTAGAAAAATGGTGCTTTTGGATACACGATGATGAGTTGGATGAAGCCATGTCCATTCCGGCAATAAAGGAGAGAGTAGAACTTGTCCGCAAAGCGAGACTCTCAAGTACCGACCGGTCAGCGCGCAAACATGCAAGCAGATCGCACCAGTTTCGAGAGACACGCGAAACGCATACACAATCTCTTGTTGTTCCTGAAGTGTCTTCCGAGCAACGCGAGTATTTCCAAATAGATTTTAAGTATAAGGACACAATCATAGAAAGCACGAACTATGTTGTATATGATTGCGAGCCTTGGGTATTTGGGATTGTAGCTTCAAAGATGCATAACCTTTGGATTCGCTCCGTATGTGGTGCATTGGAAACACGAATTAGATACTCTCCGCGATTGGGATACAACACCTTCCCTTTCCCGGATATCAATGAAACGCAAAAGAAAGAGATAACAGAGAGAGTTCTGGCGATAATTTCCGCAAGGGAATTGTATGCAGACATGACGTTAGCGAAATTGTATAATGCCAATGAAATGCCGGACGAGCTACGGTACGCTCATTATCTCTTGGATAGAGTCATTGATCGTTGCTATAGGAGCGCAGAGTTTGTTTCCGATGGTGATCGTTTAGATTTCTTATTCGAACTCTATAGTAAACTGGGAGGGAAAAACTGATGGAAAATATCGTAAAGATTAATTATGAGGCTACTGGGAAAAGCATCCAGATAAACTCTATGGGAATGCGTGAAATGCAAGCCCGCGCATACGACGCTCGAAACTCCCAATATCTTTTAATTAAAGCGCCACCCGCTTCGGGTAAATCGAGGGCGCTAATGTTCATTGGCTTAGATAAGTTAAAGACGGGGAAAGTGAAAAAGGTGATTGTAGCTGTTCCCGAACGCGCTATTGGGAAGTCTTTTGCTTCGACCAACCTGACCACTAACGGATTCCACAGCGATTGGGTGCTGTCAGATAAATATAACCTCTGCGTACCAGGCGCAGACACCGGTAGCAGCAAGGTAACCGCTTTTCTCGACTTTCTTGACTCGGGAGATGAAAACATCTTACTTTGCACTCATGCCACTCTTCGATTTGCTTTCGACAGAGCGGGGGCAGATAAATTCAAGAACTGCTTGGTGGCAGTCGATGAGTTTCATCATGTTTCAGCCGACTACGAAAGCAAATTAGGCGAGTTAGTTCGAACGTTGATGGCGCAGCAAAACGTTCATATCCTGGCAATGACTGGCTCGTACTTCCGTGGCGATGGAATCCCCGTCTTGACGGGCGAGGACGAAGCAAAGTTCTACAAGGTTACTTATAATTACTATGAGCAGTTGAATGGTTACAAGTATTTAAAATCGCTTGGGATCGGGTTCCACTTTTATACAGGTAAATACACTTCGGCGATTATGGAGGTATTAGATACTGACCAGAAAACGATTCTACACATACCGAGCGTTAACTCTGGAGAATCTACCAAAGATAAATATATTGAAGTTGATACCATCCTCGATGCCATCGGCGTGGTTGAAGCGGTCGATCCCGCCACAAATATAATAACCGTTAAGCGACATACCGACGGCAAAAGCATCAGAGTAGCGGACTTAGTCAACGATAATGCTGCCGATCGTGAAAAAGTGATCTCTTATCTTCGCGAGGTTAAGAACCTCGATGATGTGGATTTGATTATAGCGCTCGGGATGGCCAAGGAGGGCTTTGACTGGCCGTTCTGTGAACACGCACTAACCGTCGGCTATCGCGGCTCCCTGACCGAAATCATTCAAATTATCGGCCGTTGCACGAGAGACAGCGATAATAAAACTCACTCCCAATTCACAAACCTCATAGCCGAGCCGGATGCTGACAACGAGGAAGTAGTGGAGTCCGTCAACAATATGCTGAAGGCGATAACAGCGTCCTTGCTTATGGAGCAGGTTCTCGCTCCGAACTTCAACTTCAAACCAAAGAAGCCAGACGAAGATGAGAGTGGTGACGATGAGCGTACAATCCGCGTTGGCGGTCTGCGTGAGCCATCCACCCAACGGGTAAAGAATATCGTGAATTCGGACTTGACAGAGTTGAAGGCAAGCATTCTACAAGACCCAGATGTTGTGAAATCCGTTAACGGCGCAATAGATCCTGAAGTGGTAAACAAGGTGCTGATACCTAAAATTATTTTGACTAAATACCCCGACCTTTCAAAAGACGAGGCGGAGGAGGTCAGGCAGCATTTAGTGACAGATTTGGTCACACGTCACGCAGCGGTTACGCAAGTAGGAAACCGCCGTTTCATCGATATGAGTGGGAAGTTTATCAACATTGAAGAATTGAACATCGATCTTATTGACACAATAAACCCATTCCAGCAGGCGTTTGAGGTGTTGTCCAAGTCGATAACGCCGAAAGTCCTAAAGTCCATTCAGGATTGCATATCGGCTTTTAAAGTCAGTATGACAGATGATGAGGCGGCTATCCTGTGGCCAAAGATTAATGAATTTGCGAAAGCGATGCGCCGCCCCCCGTCCCTCGATGCGCTCGACCCACACGAGCGGCGCCTTGCCGAGGCGTTAGCGTACCTCAAACAGGTTAAGCGAGGTATGGACAATGGATAATGAAACCCGCAAAACAAAATTGCAGGAGATCTTTGATAGCGACCCACTCGGTCTGCTCGAAATCAAGGAGACTCCAAAACAAGAGCGTCGCGAGGAAGATTGGCGGCTTATAGAGCAATTCGGCGAGATAACTCAGTTCTATGAAGACAACCAGCGGATACCGAATGGCGATGGTGGTGACATCAATGAATACACCCTCGCTGCGAGACTGGACGGAATTCGCCGCGATCCTAAAAAGGTCAAAACATTGCTTGAGTTTGACACTTATAATCTGCTTAACTCGGAAGAAACGCCATCGATATCGCTTGAGCAACTTTTGACCGAAGACCCACTCGGGCTACTTGAATCCGACGAAGAGAGTGATAGTATCTTTAAAATGTCACATGTTAAGCCCACTGACCGGTTACGTCCCGACTACATCGCACGACGCAAAGTTTGTAAAGACTTCAATATGTACGAGGAGGCTTTCAAGCTCATCCACGAAGATCTCGCAACCGGGCGTCGCAAGTTGGTAGCATTTAACGGTCATGATGACTTGATCGAGGGTCGTTACTTCGTGTTGCGCGGTGTTGTATTCTTCTTAGAGGTTGACGCCGCAAATCTGACAGAGAAGACCTATCAAGGACAAGTGTATCGAAGGAAAGATGGCCGGACGCGGTGCATTTTTGACAACGGTACAGAATCTACTATGCTGTTTCGGTCGCTCACTAATGCAATGCGTATAGACGGATTCGGTATCAGTGAGTTGCAAATGAATGATGACGGAACACCGAAAATCGAGCCAGATGATGTACAGAACGGCTACATATACGTCTTGCGGAGCCTAAGTCGAAACCCTAAGATTCGCCAGATGCGTAACCTTTATAAAATAGGTTATTGCTCTGGCGATGTGACCAACCGCATAAAGAATGCGGCGAAAGAGCCGACCTATCTAATGAGTGATGTGGAAGTGGTGCTTACCGCTCGATGTTATAATTTGGATGTGCCATACCTCGAAGCTAACATCCATCGATTTTTCGGTAAGTGCAACTTATCATTGGAGATTAGGGATGACCAAGGGATTAAGCACTATCCACGAGAGTGGTTCGTAGTGCCGATTTCAATCGTCGAGGATGCGATTCAGCTAATCGTGAAAAAGGAAATAGAGAATTACACATACAATCCCGACTTAAAAATGATAGTAAAGACGGATTAGTTTAATTGAGGTGGGGTTTGTATGACCGACATTTTCGATAAAGCCACACGCTCGGCAGTAATGAGATAGGTGCACTACAAAGGCAACAAGTCCACGGAACTGCTGCTTATTTAGGTCTTTCACTTGTAAGGATTTGGGTTGATGGCGAAACTACCCCGTTAAGGGGCACCCTGATTTTGTTTTTCCGGAACAACGTATTGCCGCAACACCCTACCAAAGCAGATCGAGGGCTTTTGGTCGGCGAAGCGGGAGCGGAATATGGCTCGCGATAAGGCGATAACGGAGGATTTCGAGAGGCGCGGTTGGGCGGTTCTACGAATATGGGAGTGCGAATTGAAAAAGAAGAACCTCACCGCATTGCTCAAAAAACCAATGTCCTATTTAATCGGTGAAAGAGGTCACAATGGGTGATAAGCTGTAATATATGAAACGCTCATCACCCTCTAACTCAACACGAAAAAATGTTGGCTATAAAAGAAAGGATATCCTGTATGCTGGATAAACGCACTGTATGGGAAGCCATATGGCTAAATTCCCACAATTATGGGGAGTTGCTTATGACTGTGGCCCGGTTAGCAGATGCCGAAGAATATTATGCGGCCATGTTAATTTTATTTAATGCTGAAGAGTTGATTATCAAAGCCGCAATCGATGATTATAGTCATAATCTAGTGCAAGATTTGAAAGCACTACTTGAATCCGAGGCAATTAGTGATATAGAATACTACTTTTTGAATAACGACGATTGCGGTATGCGACATATTCGAAATATAATTTCACATAAGGAACTATATGACTACTATCTCGTTAAGATTTGTGATGGGCAGGAGTTGTTTTGTCAATTTTCCGAAAAAGATACCTGGGAAGATATATACAACCTATATTCTGACATCATCTTCAATATTCTTCTCCACGTTACACCGTCGCATATCAAAGCAAATCAAAGTGATATTGAAGCGGCAATTATTGCGGTTATGCCAGAAGCAGAAAAAAGATATTTCAAGTAGTTGAATGGCGCCCCCGGTTGAACCCACTTACGGAGACAGTTCAGTTGTATTATCAAGCACAATCGTTAGGCACTCCGTCGGGCGGATACTCAATGTGCAAAAGTGCAACCGACTCCCCAAAATGGAATCGCAATCGTGAATCATTATGATTATCGTTATTTTATATAGTACCGGCCAAAGCATATAAGCGAATCAACGGTGTTCCTTGCAAAGCGGGATATGGATTTCGTGATTATCAAATAAAATGCTCCTGCTTTCGCATCGCTCATCATTTTTTGAAATTCTACCCTCATTTTTTGTGAGGTTCCGGTAATACCTTCATCAGCATACAATTTTACAAAGATTAAATCGGAGCGTTCTTCCACATTTTAGGTAATAGTCTCTTTGCGCTGCGATGCTATTTAACTGCTCGTCACTGTTGGTTGACACTCTTGCGTAAATCGCCACACGGCGTTTTTGGTAAAATGGTTCATACAGCTTTTCGACTTTTGGATAGACCTTGATTTTATGTATTATCTTTTTCATTCCGTGACCTCAATCCAAAATGCTGATTAAGGGTTTAAGGTCAGCTTGTGCTTTTTTACGGACGGCCTCAGCCTCTTCAGCTTTAAGCAAACCTTCTCTTTGTAAATTAATCAATAACAGTTTTATTAACTGATAGTCTATCTCTTTTTCTGCGACATTCTTATCCATATTCATGACCTCCTTCACAAGACCACTCATATGAATTGCTCAAAAACGGTTGATAATTTCGATTTTATACCCTCGCTAACGATTG
>LSQX01007227.1_pt1 | contig 12531 bp, 13 predicted proteins | sample 654561 | NCBI WGS metagenome assembly LSQX01 (sample SAMN04489861, study PRJNA283612) | anaerobic digester metagenome | isolation source: 4 biogas reactors fed with cattle manure at either 37C or 55C with and... | place: Denmark: Kongens Lyngby | collected 2014 | reverse complement strand
CAAGCTGCATCTCCTGAGCGGCCTGCACACCCACGCTCAGGTCGCCCTGCACGATATCTACATTCTCGCCAAGTTCTTTACATACCTCGCGCGCAAGACGCTCCAGCTCCGGGTAAGGCGCAACTAGACCTACTTCGGCACCCATAACAACCATCCTTACCTAGACATTCCATAAGGCATAACTTCCTGTCATTCTTCTTCAGCATCCTCATCTATATAAACCCCTTCCTCGACCTCTGTTGCCCCTCTTGGAATGGGTTTATTCATGGCTTTTTCTATCCTTTGCAGCATTCTCTCTTTCCGATCGTTGAAAAAGCCTAAGAAATCATCGGTATAGAGTAGTTCTGGCGAAAGGACGTGGGACTCCAAGATATTCCGGAACTCCTCGTCGTTTACCTCGGCAGATCTTTGAATTCTGGTTAAATATTTGCTCGGTGCATCACCGCTTACAATGCGGTTAGTACGCCGCGACAACGGAGTTTTATTAATAATACAGTTATAATCATCGCCCTTGATGCCGTTTTTTACACACCACGCTACGGGGAAAATATGATGGATATCTATTGACTCGGAAAAATAGGTACTAAAATCAATCCTTGCGGCTGAAAGCCAATCTTTCGTTCCATCATTCATAAGCAACGCATAAATCCCTTTATAAGCAGCACTATTCCTGGTTCTCAGAGTATGAAGCCTAGATGGAGAAAAATTCGCATCGTAAATAGTCTTAGGTTCAGAGCCATTACTCTTAATCCAATTAACTACCTGAGGCAAATCAAGAGCGTAACGGGTTTCATTTGCGGAGCCGTAAAGCTCACCCAAAACACCGCACCAGAACCACTGCATCAACTTCTTTTTGTAACCTATATTATCAATTTCGTCGCCTAGAACGGCCAAAATCGCAGACATTGGTATTAACTGTGTTTGATACGGCAAATCGCGGGCAGTGAAAATGCAATTTTCAAAGAGCATTTTAGAAGCCTTTATGAAACCTTGCACGATGGGATCTCGATATTTCTCGTAATCCTGAAGTGATAGATTAAGGATGTCCTTTCGTTTGCAACTGACAGCCGGCAGTTCTTCGTGCGAGACATTTCGATTTGCTTGGCTTAATCTATGCTTGTAAGTAGCCAGCAGGGTAATAGCCTGTATAACATCAGTATTATCAACCCTGGAGAGCAATTTGTAATTCCTGAATTGCTCTCTTATCCTCTCCCAATCCGCCTTCAAATCAAACTCATCAGCGGCAAAAGTCGCGGTTAACAATTCAAAGACACTAAGAGGCACTCCGCCTGTATTGACCTTTTCAAATACCTGGCAAACTGCCTCCTTAGGATTCTCTTTTTTCATAATAATTACTGGAAGCATGTACTTATTGAAACTATTGATGATCCTAGACTCGAATCTATCCCAAAATATGGACTTATCCCGGTCGTACTGCCAATATTCGTTAAAATCCCGCCTCCATTCGCTATAATTATCTATCATGCAGACAGGATACATTAGGTTCTCAAATTCGAATTCTTGCTTTGACAAATCAAGTACAATGTGCCTCCCGAAATCTTCGGTAATCTGCTTCTTTTCATTAATTGATATTATTGCCTCTTCGAGATCATAATTGTCGTCCATGGATTTAACCATGTCGATGTAATACCAGCGCTTGATTTCGTAATTCTTTTCATTCTTAGTGGTGACTATTTCGTTGGTTACAATTGTCTGATAAAGCGAGGTGATCCGCTGCTGTCCGTCAAGGATGAGTAGATCGGGCTTTACTTCATTTTTAAGTTTTACACCCTCTATAGGCTTTGTCTTAAATCGCACGTTTTCGTTACCGGTCTCAAGAAGCATAATAGCGCCGATGGGAAACGATTGTGCAATACTAGCCAGAATTCCTTTTATACGATTATCATCCCAGATCCATCCTCGTTGGAAGTCCGGCAATTGAATTTTCCCTTTATGGACATCTTTTAGTATTTCAAATAAATTTCTCTTGGTTGAATCGAAAGTCTCGATAGTTATCACCAATTATCACCAACTTTCTCAAATGGTGTACTGCATCCTTGAATTGTTTCTAGAATCGAACCCCTATTTCCTCTCTTTTACTAGCAACCACGTCCATGCGTGGCCCAACGGTTTTCCAAGACGTTAGTATTCTCGGCATGGGAAATGGTTCCGCGGGCTATCGCTACCCTATTATCCTATGAAGCAGAACGTTTGACAGTCGGTAGACTCATCAAAAGAACACCACAAACCGGACATGAGAACCGTAGCTATTTTGCGAAAAAACGCGTTCCGGCGCCCAGGATTAGATTCGCCATGAAAGACGATAAGCCCGCAAACATGAATCATTTGTGTCTTCTCTCTCACTGCTTCCCTCTTCGACCCGATTGACGCAATGAATCGCAACTCAAGCATTCAGGAAATTCGTAGGAAAATCGGTCAACAAATCAGAGAACTGATAAAAGAGATTAAACTCAGTGAGCAGGAGAGAAATAAGAGCCAAGCCGATCGATGGTATTGCATAGTGCCACTTTTGATGGATAGGAAACACCCGGAGATGGCAGCATGGTTTCAGAACCCAGTCTTTCGGAACCTAATGAAAAATGTGGACGGGGTGGATGAAGTGTCTACCGGACTCATGCCGATATTTGTAGATAGGTGTTCGATGCGCTCAATGCACTGAACCGCCGCGGAATCAGCATACTACTTGTAGAGCACAACGCAGGGAAGTCGTTGTCTACTATGTCAAGAAGGTACGTACTGGAAACCGGGAGGAGATCGGTTGAAGGAAGCTCAGAGGAGCTGAAGAGTGATCCTGAAGCGCAAAAGGCGTATTTGGGGTTCTAGTGCATAGAGAGATGAAAGGCGCATAGTGTCCAGCCGTGATTGCTCAGGCAATGGAGTTTACCATAGTCGGCCGCGTGGGGGGCTTCAGGCAGCAAACCATGATGCATTCGAAATGCCGATATTCATCAATCCACAAAAACCGTCATCGTGTTAACAGGCGGCATTCGGGTCGCCTTCTTGGAGATTTCATGCGTGATCTTGATGACGTGTTAGAAGGATGGACGCCTATTGAGACTCTTGATTTCCAGGCGGATTTGCAGGCAATCAGCCTACAAGAACGACTAATTCCTACCTACGACCTGTGACGTCACGCTAATGATAGCCTCGTTCAGAAGGGCTCAGTTGGCAGCAGACTTGTTCTCGAATCCCACCGCTTTACCTTTACCCATGGCTCCAACACAGTTAGCAACCTTCACAACTGTTTTGGGCTAAGAGTTTGGTAGGTCAGGAGACACGACTCTGACGCTGGTGGCTTGCATACGACCTGGAGTAACAGATCAGCGTGAAGATCTTCTACTCTGACCCTCTCCTCGAACAGGAAAGGCTACTTGACGCCTGCAAAGACACTGACCAAGCCGGTAGGGCCCAGAGCTTGGACCCTCGATTAGCACGTATGATCCGTGTGGGCCATTAACACTCAGTTCCAGGGGAGGTCCTCAGATTCCTCTTCAGCTGCCGATGAGCATTTTCCAAAACAGGAGAAGAGCGACGCTTCTCCTAGTATTAGCAGAGGCCTCAATTGGGTTCTTAATTGATGTCCTAACCTCGTTCTAGCCGTACAACATTCACACTTCCCGCATCACCTTCGTATGAAACATGGTACTCCGCTAGTACGGCAGTTCCAGCCTCTCACAGAGTCGTCATGCAATCAGGATGTACAAGCCTTGCAGCACCAATTACACCAAAATCATCACCTAGCGACGATAGTCGGATTCGCACCGTCCTACCTGCAACGGGTTGTGCATGTTCAGATACATACCCCGATAGGGCTCCTATATAGGAACCTAGGCTGAGTCCGACACTTCCACCGAGTACAACTACCTCCGGATTGATGACACTCACTAGGTTCGCTATTCCCATCCCAAACACACGCACGGCGTCGTCGATCACTTGCCGCGCAACTTCATGCCCACTTTTGGCTGCTTCAAACACATCTTTGGCGGTCCACAAGGTCTTGTCGGCTACTTTCTCTTTCAGCCTATTGGCTCTACCAGCGATTCCAGGGCCAGAACATACACTCTCTAGATGTATAGGAGAGCCAGTATCAGGGTCAGGAACAAGTGTCCATCCGATACAACCAGCAATACCATCGGCCCCTGGAATGCCTTTCCCGTTAAGAACTATGCCCCCACCCACACCAGTGCCTACTATTATGAAGGCCATGTTCTTCACGAATCGACCTGATCCGCACCACGATTCGCCCAAAGCGCTTGCAAATCCGTCAAAAGCAGTCACAGTCCGCGTTTTCGTTTCATGAGCAATGGCATGCTCAAGCGGATACCCGTTTAGACATGCAAGATTTGGTGCAAACTCAACTACACGCGTACACCTATCCACAACTGCAGGTACTGCCACGCCTATCCCAGATACAGGATCGCACCCTAACTCTTTCTCGCAGTCACGCAACATAACGATAACCTGTCGTACTAGGTCAGATGCACTCTGCCGGACAACAGGTTCAGTTCTTGAGATTAGCACTTCACCGGATAGACTTACTACGCCTACACGAGTCTTGGTGCCTCCGATGTCTACTCCACCAAGGAAGCCATACTTACTGCACCCCATCCGGCTATTCCTTTCCGAACTGGCAGATTCCAGTCATCTCGGGCGTATCGAGTGACCTGTAAGCTTCGGCATACTGTCTTCCGACAAGGCAACCACGCAGGCATTTCAGCGAATGATAGTAATCGAAGTACCTGAAATCACAAAGCTCTCCTCGACCCAATGCATACTCAAGGACGGCACGTCGCCAGGAGTCAATGTGATCGCTTATGTCGTAGTAGACTGAAGGCTCGGGGTACCCAGGATCCTCCCAATTCTCAGCGAACAACACCTTCTCAACGCCATGCGCGGTAGTCTCAGGCATCACACTGGGAAGTGCAGCATAAAACACTCCTTGCATGGTAGCTTGACTAGCTGCGTAGTGATCCTTGTGCCAAGACCCGCCGGTGTGAGTCACTACAATACTTGGCCTAAAGGTTCGAATAGTCTTACATACAATCATTGCGGAGCGATCATCGCTCGGCACAAATGCATCTGGCAATTCAGCAAACTCCACAGTAGCATTTAAGATTTGGGCGGCAGCCAAAGCCTCCGTCCTTTTTTGTTCTGCATATTCGACAGGCTTCATAGTCTTATGCCCCAATTCCCCCATGGACAGATGCAGGATATGTGCTGCGTATCCAAGCGAGGTCGTGGACTTGATGAGACCACCGGCCATTACTTCCGCATCAAAACAGTGAGCTCCAACCACAAGAAGACTACCAACTATCTGGCTTGTCAAATTGATCTTACCCCCACATCTATGCGTAATTATAGAGCCTTACCAGGAGTCGTGCATTTATCGACCAAATCTACTTGAGACCTCCGACAGCCAGCCCTTTCACGAAATCTCTCGCAGCCAACGCATAGAGGAGCAGCATAGGTACGGATGCAATAGTCAATCCCGCGAATAACAGGCCCCAATTGACCTGAAACTGACCGAAGAAGGTGCCAAGCCCGACTGGAAGGGTTTTCAACGCGTCATCATAGATGAACACGAACGGAAAAAAGAAGTCATTCCATATTGCGATAGCGGAAAACAGAGTGACAATACCGAGGGCTGGCTTGACCAGTGGAACAACCACCTGCCATAGAAGCTGGAATTCCGTGCATCCATCTATCCTAGCGGCCTCTTCATACGAATCAGGAATCGTCTGCATAAACCCTGTCAAAATGAATATCGAGAAGGGTATTCTCATAGCCACGTACGTGAATATGAGTGACCACAACTTGTCGATGAGGTCGAGGTCTCTCATGAGCAGGTACAGTTTCACTATTCCAAGACGCATTGGCAGCATTAGACCGACTAAGAAGACGAATGTGAGCAGACGTCTGCCACGAAATGAATACCTGCTAAGCGGATATGCTGCCATAACGCTTACAAGAAGTATTAGGATAATAGAAGCCGTGGTAACAATAAGGCTGTTTCGCATGTAGATCGAGAAACTCGCACGCTCCCAGGCCATCGCGTAATTTTGCCACTGTGGAGGAACTGGAAGCGCAAATGGCTGCTTAAATATCTGTCTTGTCTCCTTAAGTGAAGACATTACCATAGTTAAGAGCGGAAACGCTACCATGATCAGACTTGCGCATAGTAGGATATATGCCATTACAAGAAAACCGGTACCGTGCTTGACTATACCAATCCGGCGGTTGGAAGAGATGTCTCTGCTGTTCATTGCGTACACCCTCCCTAGTAGTTGACTCGTCGCTTCTGCATCATTCGCAACATAAAAAGTGTACCAGCACCTATGAAAATCAGCATGAGAGTCGCTATCGATAGAGCCATACCTGTGTCACCAACTCCGCTGCTACCTTGTGAACCGAAAGCAAGGCGATAGAACATTGTTCCTAGAACGTCAGTAGAATACATCGGATTACCGATGAGTCCTTGCATTATGTACACGACGTCAAACTGATTGAACGTGTTAATAAAAGTAAGAATAGAAATCGTCGTGATTGAGGGCCACATGAGTGGAAACATAATCATCCGAAATTGCTGCCATCTGGTGGCGCCATCAAGGCGACTGGCCTCCAGGATCTCTGGTGGAATGTCATTCATCGCAGCCAAGAACACCATTATCGGAAAGCCAATCCAGTTCCATGTGTCAACAAGTATCAGCACTGGTAACGCCGTATTCGGCAGACCTAGCCATGGCATCGCAAACCTTCCCAGGCCGATGCCCACGAGAACCTTATTTATGATACCGCCTGTGGGATGCAAAAGCAGCCGCCATAGGGCTCCGACTACAATAGGACTAAGCGTGGCAGGAACGAAGAGGGCTGCCCGAAAGAGCTTGTGTCCGCGCATCTCTTGGTAGAGTAGATATGCAAGGAGAAGCCCTAGACCATTCTCCAATATCATGATACCAGCAAACCAAATGCAGTTGTGCGTGAACGCATTGGTCAACTGTTGCCGGAATGGTGGTGAAAGGAGTCGTCTGAAATTCTGTGTTCCACTCCATCCCATGATGTCCAGGCCATCCCATTGATATAGGCTGCCCACCAGAGATCCAACCAGGGGATACACGAGGAAAACGCCGTAAATTAGCAACGCCGGACCGACGAAGACCAATATATGCCATGCGCGAGATCGCGACCTCAGTGACATTACGAACACCACCCTAAGAGGAGTTTGGCGGCGAGCCTGATATCCAAGAGCTCGCCGCTATGCATCACGAAGGTGATTAGTTGTTTACTTAGAAGGCGGCTTGAACCAGGTCATCACGGCATCGTTAACATTTTTGGCAAGCTGCTCAGGCGTAATGCGCCCTGCCAACATCGACGATATTCCGCTCTGAATCGCCTGAGAGGCTGTGGGGGTCTCCCATCGGAATCCTACCAGAGGCAGATATGGTGTCTGGTGTTTTTGCATCTCAAGCATTGATTTCAGTACTCTATCGTTAGCACTAATATCCTTCATGGCTGGAGGCCATCCCAGAAGATCGGCATACATCTGACCAAATTCCTTCGATGCTATGAAACGCATGAGCTTAAGGGCTTCCGCTTGGTGCTTCGAATTCGTAGTGATGCCGTACGATCCATCACAGAATGCAGATGTGTAGGCAGGCTGGCCCTTCTCCTCTGGCGGACACGGAAAAATATCAAAGTCCAGAGAGGGGTTTTGATATTTGAAGTTGCCATTTTCCCAGCTGCCACCTATGAACATTGCTGCGTCTTCATTCACAAACTCCGAACAGGCTGCTACATAGTCGATGCCCTCAAATCCCTGTGTAAGATAGGGACCAAGAGCCTGAATCATTGTCAACGCTTTCACGAAACGTGGGTCAGTAAATGTGGCCTTTCCTGTCGTGATTTCTTGCCAAAAGGCATCAGCACCGTAGAAGTTTGGCCCGATCACTCCCACCATGATTTCCAAAGCCCACGCACTACCGGACGCTCCGCCCGCTGCAATGGGAGTGACACCCTTGGATTTCAGCGTCTTGCACACTTGAATAAACTCATCCCAGGTCTGTGGGATTGTCAATCCATATTTCGCGAATATCGCACGATTATAGAATATGCCCATATTGGGGATTGAATACGGTACGCCATATATCTTGCCGTCTGCTCTGGAACGTGCACCATCGAGTGCAACATCAGTAAAGTTTGATAGCTCAGGAATCTTCCCTTCGAGAGAGACCAGCAAACCAGCGTTTATCAGTGGCTGTAACTCACCATATGCCTTCAGCTGCGCAATATCGGGACCTTTTCCGGCTTTCAATGCCGTACTCAAGATGACCTCATACTCGGCATCTAAGTAAGTTGAAAACTTGACCTTAATGCCAGGGTTCTTTTTCTCGAATTCCGCAAACATCTGCTGATAAGCTTCAACGTCCTCACTCCGCCAACTCCACACATTAAGCTCTACAGGGGCGGCAAGAGAGATTGATCCGACACCGGCAAGGATTCCAATGACCAGGAGCAATGTCACTATCGTCTTTACTAAGGCTCTTGACATGCTTACTTACACTCCTTTCCTTCGGTCCAGACTGGATGTTCGGTACGTGTACGATGAGCTATGGCAAAATCCTCGAACACTGATTGATTGTGCTCTTTAGGGACACTGGTCACATTAGGGGAGACGAACGCCTTAAACTCGAAACCTTGGGACACTAGTTCACGCGCGACCTCCGTGACAAGCACCTGCATGATGACTATGCCAGCTATGGTGGATCCTGGTCCTACTTTGTATCCCAAGCCAGGAATCTCAACCAACGCATCCTCAGGTGGAATACAATTGTCGATCAGCACATCAGCAAGATCGCCAAGCTTACTGCCAGATGAATGTGTGGCGTTAGCAGTCTCATAGTTGGTTCGAGAAGTCACGACTACTACTTTCAGTCCTAACTCTCTGGCGTACATGGCGGCCTCTATGGGAGCTGCATTCAGTCCTCCGTGCGAATAGACTAGCATCACATCCTGAGGCCTCAGGTTCTGACCCTGAAGGAAGTTTGCTATGTATCCTTCTTCACGTTCCAACCAGAGTAATTCTCTGACTCCACCTGATCCCAGCACATCGAACCACATGAGCCGCGGATCCATTAGAGGGTTAAAGCCCACATACCCTCCGTAACGTGGAAAGGCCTCTTCAGCCATCATATGAGAATGTCCACTTCCAAATATATGAACCATCCCACCACTGAGAATACTCCTAGCCATCATGATGGCGGCCTTGCCTATGGCGTCTTTTTGAGTACTTTCAATTCGACTAATAGCGTCCCTAGCGGCGTCTATCATCGGGATCCTAGACATATCACCAATCCCTTTCATTCGTTGCTTGCTCCGATTATTTGAATCCGTGCGGCGCAAAGGTCTATTCCAATTCTATAGACATCCCCCCTTATGACCGACCTGACATACTCAATAGGATCGCCATCATTGTCAAGACTAAACCGTTCTACACGAAACGCAGGAGAATCCGGCGGTGTTTGGAGAAGTTTTGCTTCTTCTTCACTAACCAAGCCAACGGAGTAGATTTCGCGCCCACTAGCAGGTCGACAACTGTGTTTCTGCTCGAGGGTCCTGTAGAGTGACCCATAACGCACAATATCCTCACGGCTTAAGGATGGAAACCGCTCAAAAGGAAGGAAAGCATGCTGAATAGCAATAGGAACGCCGTCTGCCTTCCTGAGTCTGGCAAGCTCGAGGATAAGATCGCCGTCACTTATCCTGAGGTTTGCCGCAACATGACTCGGCGCTGTCTTTCTCGCGAATTCGAGAACAACATCGTTGCATTCCATTCCGGCTTTGCGGATATCCTCCGAGAAGCTAAACATCCCTCTAAGCTCTTGGTTGACAACCGGCTTACCGACGAATGTTCCCTTACCTTGAATACGATAGAGTAATCCCTCACGAGCCAGATCGGTCACTGCGCGCTTTACAGTAATGCGACTAACCCGGTACTCCTCTGCCAACTGGTACTCACTCGGCATTAGATCACCAGGCTTATAGGTACCCTTCTCTATAAGACCCCTCAACGCATTCTTCAACTGAGAATACAATGGAAGATCACTGTCTCGGTTCAGTTGCCGCGTTGGCTCTGGTATGGTCACTACTCCCACTCCTACCGTTCAATAATGATATGTCTATATATTGGTATGTTGATATATCAATTCGGCGTGTAATACCAAATTCCTTCTTAACATATCAAATTCNTTGAGAAAGATACTCAGCGGGATAGCGTGAGGCCTCAAGACCTTCAGACCCCATGGGTAATGTAATAGCAATGAGACAGTATTTCGTTATTTACCTCATGTCCGGCCATCTGACAAAGATTCTGCTCTATCAAACTGACCTAAGGTGGCGTACAACCTTTACGTTGTTATATGCCATTTTGGGATACCCGAATCGGTACAACCGGAGTATCATACTGCATTCAATCTGGTAGCTATATGAAGTCAACACTGAGCACCGTTGGATGGGTGGTTTCCGCCTGGATCTGGATAAACGCTGAGTATTGATAGCCCAACTGGTGCCTCATACACCTAAGTTTTGGGCGATTGAATTCTGGCCCATCCGGATCCTTTCTTTGCTGTAGACATCTTCGGGCTACTACCTGCGGAATGAGTGATCGGAGACATTTTTCGCATCGTCGACTCCAACCGTATTCTGGGTCCGCATGTCAGTCCGGGAACAAGCCCTCAAAGATGCCCGCCGGCCGCGACGCAATCGCGCGTTCAGCCTCGTCATTGATGAGCAAGGTGTAATCTTCAGACAATAAACGTTCAAGCGTCTACTGAAGACTTTGAAGAACGTCCGGCATTGTGCCCCCCAGATTGAAAACGATGCGTTCCTGGTTTATCAGCCGCTTAGAAACTTACTGCCAACAGACTGTCGACCAACTCAATGAGAGTACAGGCGGAACTGGTAGCATTGGCGGAACGCAAGGCACGGGTGGAACCAACGGCACAGCCGACGCTGTTAGCACCCCCTGCACCAGCGTCACGAGATCACGCATCGCTTCACTAACGAAAGCAACTGCATCGCAGGAACGATCACGGAATAACCCTTCCGAAATTTCCCTACGTATGCGCCCTCGTATAAGGATACCGCTCCACATCAAATGAACGCTCACAGTTGAAATGACCGATGGAGTATTACTTCATCACCAACTCACCCCACCGTAATGCCGTTACGGTGAAGAAGAAGCACCGATTCAATTACGCCTCGGTTGGACGAGCGACGGGCAGAATCAAGCATAAGTCGCAGGTTTGTGATGGTAGGCAAAACCTACATCGCTCTCCGGGGTTCGCCGATATGGGTGAGATCATTACTTTCTCTTTGACTTCCTTTATGGCCGGATCCCCTGCGCAAACCTCTGCTATTAGACGACGTCTCTACCTCCATGATCCTCAACAAGCACTCTGGTCCTTTTACAATCCAATTACGCGATTCCAATCCGCAATATACATATACATTCGTTGAAATTCTCCAGGAAGTAACATCCTGTTGTGAGCAATGAAATTTCTGGCTCTTTCCATCTCATCCATCCGCTGTTTAAGCCAATGTTGTGAAGGAACTATGTCCTCGAAATACTCCCATTTAGCTATGATAACCTGAGCTAGATGACCGAAGTCAACAAACCCTAGTAAATCATTTTTTTCGCCCTCTAGCCATGAATCCTGTAGTGCCTTTTCTCGCCTGTTTTCTGCAGGTTCCTTTATGTTACGAGGAATTCTTTCTTTCCAGTCAATTCCTTCATGTTCTTCTAATGTTTGCCTAATGAAATCTCTTACTTCATTTTCAAAGCAAAACAGAACAGCGTATAGTCTAGCCATTTCTAAAGCTTGGTTCCGCCGATGAACGCTAAATGGTGCAAGAGCTTTGAAAAGAAGTCGTTCTTCAGTTGAACTCTGATCTGCTCCAACCTGAATCCCAGCTCTCTGAAACTCAGTTGCTTCCGCCTCAAACATGAGCCCTCTAAACAAGAAATCCCTTAACTCCTTCATTTTTAGTACAAATGCTCCTTTAGTGACTTAAAAATGGCATTGAAAACTTCAACATCCTTGGTTGCCGGTAAGTGAATCTGGATGTTGTAGTATAAACTTGGGGTCTTGCTCGATTGCAGAGGGGTCTCTTTTGGCGGTGCTGTTATGTCAGCTTTTTCAGTTTTTTCTTGTTTGCTTCTTGGTGTATGACTCGTATCAATATCGGCCAAATCAAGTAGTGCCAAAAATGTATTAGTCATCATCTGTGCAGACCTATCACCAACATTATGAAAGCTTTTAAATTTACCTTGGATAATTCCCCTATCATCCCTAGTTGGATTAGATTTGATAAGAAAAATATCCTCGTAAGTTTCTTTAAGCGCTTGTCCCATGACTGCTCTTGAACGCGAATGATCTCGGTAATCACGATACCTTGATGTTGGATGACCATCTAGTGATAAAAAACCTAATTCCTTTAGAAGTGGAATGTATAACC
>LSQX01292972.1_pt3 | contig 12532 bp, 15 predicted proteins | sample 654561 | NCBI WGS metagenome assembly LSQX01 (sample SAMN04489861, study PRJNA283612) | anaerobic digester metagenome | isolation source: 4 biogas reactors fed with cattle manure at either 37C or 55C with and... | place: Denmark: Kongens Lyngby | collected 2014 | reverse complement strand
ATTCCCGTCTACAATGAAGAGGAGACCATCCCCCACCTTCATGACGCGCTCGCGACCGCTCTCGCGGACCTCGACCGCCCGTGGGAGGTCGTGCTTGTCAATGACGGATCGAAGGACCGCAGCGCCGAGAAGCTCGACGAGGTGGCTCAGAAGGACCCGCGCTTTGTCGCGATACACCTGCGCCGCAACTTCGGTCAGACGGCCGCAATGTCGGCGGGTTTTGACCACGCGCGCGGCGAGATCATCGTCGCGATGGATGCGGACCTGCAGAACGATCCCGCCGATGTCCCCAAGCTCCTCGCGAAGATGGACGAGGGCTATGATGTCGTCAGTGGCTGGCGCAAGGACCGCAAGGACAAGTGGCTGACGCGCATCTTCCCGTCGCAGGTGGCGAACTGGCTCATCTCGCGCGTAACCGGTGTCTACCTGCATGACTACGGCTGCTCGCTCAAGTCCTACCGCCGCGAGATCCTCGACGACGTGCAGCTTTACGGCGAGATGCACCGCTTCATCCCGGCACTCGCGCGCTGGGCGGGCGCCAGCATCACGGAGGTCGTGGTGACGCATCACCCGCGGCAGTTCGGCTCGTCGAAGTACGGGCTCTCGCGCACGCTGCGCGTCTTCCTCGACCTGCTGACGGTGAAGTTCCTGCTCAGCTACGTGACGCGCCCGATCCAGGTCTTCGGCAAGTGGGGTCTGCTCTCAGGCGCCGTGGGCTTCCTGCTGGCGCTGTGGCTGACGATAGATAAGCTCGCGTTCGGCCATGACATCGGCAACCGCCCGGCGCTTCTGCTTGCGGTGCTGCTGATCGTGGTGGGCTTCCAGTTCGTGACGATGGGCCTGCTGGCGGAGCTTCAGGCGCGCACCTACTACGAGGCGCAGGGCAAGCCGATCTACGCGATCCGGCGCATTACGCGGGGGTAGCGGGAGGACGGCGTCACAAAGACAGCCGCGGCCGTTGGCGTTTGTCAACGGCCCTGCCGCCTCGCGCTGCCGCTCGCAAGAGCGCGCAACTGATGTCGCAGCCTCACGCTTCCCATGTGCCACGGGCGCCCTCGCCCGTGGGTCGTTCGGCATAACCGCTTCATCTGGCACGACCCACGAGTTCACCCTGAGCGACATGCCAGATAGCGCCGCCGTCTTTAGAGCTTGCGAAAGCAAGCTACGGTAAGGGACAGTCGTTGCCGTTAGCCGTTCCTCCGGGAGGCCGCCGTAACAGCCCACGGGCGAGGGCGCCCGTGGCACATGACGGCGCCAACTACCGCCGCGCTTCGCGCCTCCCCTCGCCGGGGCCGGGCCGCCGCCTCTACTCCCACGTCAGTTCCGTCAACTCCCGCTGCAGGGCGCACTCCAGCCGCCATGCCTCGTGCGGGAACTCGTCCATCACGTTCTGCTGCTCCGCCGGATCGGCCTGCCGGTCGTAAAGCTCATCCTCCTCACTCGCGCCCGGCATCAGCAGGCTCCAGCGTTCATCGCGGATGGCGCGACCGCCGTTGAAGCTGCCGGTGATGGCCGTCTCACGCACACGCTCCACCTCGCCCCGCACCAGCGGCAGCAGGCTCGTGCCGTGGATGTTCGGCATCGCTTCAACGCCCGCGGCATCGCAGATCGTCGGCGCGATGTCCGAGAGCCGCACCAGCGCCTCACGCCTCTCCCCCGCCGCCTGTCCGGGCAGGTGCAGGATCAGCGGCACCGCCGCGAGTTCCTCATACATCCATGTCCGATGCTTGCGCACGATCCCGTGGTCGTCCAGCGGTTCCCCGTGGTCGCTTGTGAAGACGATCATGCTGTCATCGAAGTAGCCGAGCTGGCGCGCAGCGTCGAGCAGCCTCCCGATCCAGCGGTCCACGAAGGTAATTTCGCCCGCGTACAGCGCGCGCACGTTCTGCATCTCCTCCGGCGTCAGGTAACCCTCAACCTGCGACGGCACCGGGTCGATGATCTCCATGCCCTCGTAGCCGGGATTGTACTGCTCTTTCAGCTCAAGCGGCGGGTCCCACGGCTCATGCGGGTCGAAGAGGTCCACCCAGAGAAACAAATTGTCGCGACCCTGGTGCGCCTCCAGCCAGTCTATCGCCCGCAGGCAGACCTGCGCACAGAAGTAGTCTTCCTCGGTTTCGCGAACAGATATGTTGCGCAGATACTGCCGGAACATCTCCGCAAAGCGCTCGTTCTTCTCAGAAACCTCACTCGGCTTGAAGTGCTGCTCGTAAAGCGCATCTATCTGCGCCTCATCAACCTGCGATGGGAGTATCCACGGATCATACTCCTGCCCGCGGATGAAGACGCGCTCATCGAAGCCCCGGCCGTAGTTGTAGCCGGGCTTGTGCAGATGGTAGACATCGGTGACGAGGGCGGATGTGAAGCCCTTGTCCCACAGCCACTCCGCGACCGGAAGGTCATCCCGCTCAAAGGGCTGCCATGGCCGGAACGGGAAGTTGATCCGCCCGAGCATCATCGAGGTGCGGCAGGGCGCCGTATAGAGGGAGTCGGCGTAGGCGCCATCAACCAGGCAGCTTTCGGTTGCGAAGCGATCGAGGTTCGGCGTCTCTACCCAGTCATTACCGTAGCACCCGACGTGGTCCTTGCGGAAGCTGTCCGCGACGATCACGATGACGTTCATGAGCGTGTCTCCCTCTCCGGCGGCCCGATCTGCTCGCTGATGATCTGCTCGACTTCGTCCAGCCATGCCTCACGCTGCCGGGGCGTGCTGGTGCATATCACGCCGAAGGTGCGCCTGTATACGTTCGTCACTCCGCACAGTCCGAAGATGCAGTCGCGCCAGATGCGCTCCAGGGGGTCGCCGAATATCTCCGCCTCGCGCTGCGCCTCGGTGTTGGAGGTGTTGAGCACCACCGCTGCTCGGGCCCGCAACAGCCCCTGAGGGACGCCCTCGCCCCCATCGCCTTCGAGAAAGCGGTAAGCGATGCCCGGCCGGAACACTCGGTCGATCCAGCCCTTCATGACCGCGGGCGGCATCCCCCACCAGTTCGGGTGCACGATCACGATCGCCTCCGCCTCCGCAAGTTGGCGGCAATGTGCGGCGACAGCCGCGTCAACCGCTCCATCGGCAGGCTCCTCGCATCCGGGCAGGATGGCATCGAATCCCTCCGCCTGCAGGTCATGGGCGACCACGTCGTGCCCCAGCGTCAGCAGTGCCTGCTCCGCACGGCGGGCGATGGCGTGATTGAAGCTGTCAGGCCTCGGGTGGCCCACAATTAGAAGTGCTGACATCAGATAGAGTCTCCCTGCAAAGAGTGCCGGCGTCGGCTCATTCACCACGGGAAGTCCCATGCCCTCCAGCAGAAGAGCGTCCTTTAGTCTGAGGCAGGCGCCGTCGCATCGCGCTTGCAGGCACGGCCCGCGTGTGGTTGAATAGGGGAGTACCGATTGAGGCAGTGGTTGGCGGTGTAGAATGTCGCCCGAGGAGAGGCCCGAGAGACGCACCTGCCCCGTCTGTGGAACCGTGCAACCGCCGGATGTGAGCGCCAGGCGCTGCCCGCGCTGTGGTGCGCGCAGCCTTAGCTGGGGCCGGCAGAAGGCGATTCCGCCGCCAATTGTGTTGTTCAACGCCCGCCTCTGCGGCATCATGGCCGGCATCCAGATCGCCATGATCGCGCTGCTGGTGATGGGCGCTCGGCTGCCGATCCCGTGGCCGCTGGCGCTCTCGGTCGTGGCGCTCCCCGTGGTGGGATACATGCTGGTCGGCGTTATCGTGCCGCGCATGCCGGCGGAGTGGCGCACAACCTACCTGGTGGGCGCTATCTCGTTGAACGCCGGGCTGCTTGGGGCGGCTGCCAGCGCCATCCTGGGGCTGCTCGACCCGACACTGCTCCTGGCGGTGACGGCCGCGTTGATGGCGCTGCTATGGCGGCCCCTGCGGCGCGCGATCCACGCCGCTCCGGAACTGAACCGGTCGGAAGAAGAGCGGGCGACTGAGGACTACTCTGATTAGCGTCACCGACGAAGTACGCAGGAGGCCCAAACATGTCGGTCCAGCAGCAGGTAACTCATGCCGCAAGCAGCGCACGACGCGCCAGTCGCACTCTCGCGAGCATCTCCGCCGAGCAGCGCGCGGACGCACTGCGAGCGATGGCACAGGCGCTTCGAGATCACTCCGCGGGCATCATCGCCGCGAACGCCAACGACATGAAAGCCGGGAGCGAAGCGGGCCTCAGCGCCGCCATGCTCGACCGCCTGATGCTCGATGACGAGCGCGTGGAGAAGATCGCGGTCGCCCTCGAAGAGATCGCCGACCTGCCGGATCCCGTCGGCGATGTACTCGCCGAATGGACGATCGACAACGGTCTGCTGATCCAGCGCGTCTCCGTCCCCATCGGCGTCATCGGCATCATCTACGAGTCGCGCCCGAACGTTACCGCAGACGCGGCCGGCCTATGCATCAAGTCGGGCAATGCCTGCGTCCTGCGCGGCGGCTCCGAGGCGATACACTCGAATCTCGCCATCGCCGCGGTGCTGCAGGATGCCGCCGAGGCGGCCGGACTGCCCGCGGGCTGCATTTCGATCGTGCCCGTGACCGATCGCGATGCCGTGGGCGTCATGTGCCGGCTGCCGGAATACATTGACATGATCATCCCGCGCGGCGGCGAGGGCCTTATCCGCGCCGTGACCGAGAACGCACAGGTCCCGGTGCTCAAGCACTACCGCGGGATGACACAGATCTACGTGGATGAGGCGGCCGATCGCGACCGGGCAGTGACACTCGTGCACAACGCCAAGGTGCAGCGGCCGGGCGTCTGCAATGCCGTGGAGAACCTCTACGTGCACTCGGGCGCGCCTGGTGTTCTCAATGCGATCGTGAGCGACCTGCTCGCGGCCGGTGTTGAGGTGCGCGGCTGTCCGCGCACGGTGGAGATGGTAGACGCCGAGATCGTCGCCGCCACGGATGAGGACTTCGACACTGAATACCTCGACCTGATACTCGCGGTGAAGGTCGTCGATTCGCTTGATGAGGCACTCGAGCAGATCGCCGAACATACCTCCGGGCTTGCCGAGGCGATCATCACCGAGGACCAGGAGGCTGCGGATCGCTTCCTCCGCGAGGTAGATTCCGCGGCGGTCTATCACAACGCTTCGACACGCCTGACCGATGGCGGTGTCTTCGGTCTCGGGGCTGAAATCGGCGTCTCGACCGATAAGATTCACGCGCGCGGGCCTGTCGGTGCGGCGCAACTGACCATCTTCAAGTATGTCTGCCGCGGCGATGGGCAGATTCGCTCGTGAGGGGGAGCGTGAACGTGGAAACCGAAGCAACAAGGCCGCGCCGCATCGTGGCAAAAGTCGGCACGAGGCTGGTCGTGGATCCGGACGGCCAGGTCAGGCACGACTTTCTCTCGCGCATGGCGCGGGAGCTTCGCGGCCTCATGGACCAGGGCGTCGAGGTGCTGCTCGTCACCTCCGGAGCTGTGGGCATCGGCCGCAGGATGATCTTCCCGCCCGGCAGGCGGCTGCGCCCATCGGAGCGCCCCTCAGCCGCCGCGGTGGGTCAGCCGCTGCTGATGCGCTACTGGGCCGAAGCACTCACGAACGTGGATATCGCCTCCGCGCAGGTACTGCTGACGCAGGATGACGTGGTGGATCGCGGCCGCTGCATGCGGCTTCGCGACACGCTCGAGGACCTGCTGAGTTGGGGCGTACTGCCGATCCTCAATGAGAACGACAGCATCTCGGTTGAGAGCGTGACCTTCGGCGAAAACGATCTCATGGCCGCGATGGTCGCCGTGGCGATCACCCCGGCCGAATTGCTCGTGATGCTCTCCGACCAGGAAGGGCTGTTCACCGCCGATCCTCGGTCGGACGCGGCAGCCAGGCTGATCTGCCAGGTGCAGCCGCATGAGGACGTGGCGCAGTTTGCGTCAGGCGCCGGCGGGCCGGAGTCGCTGGGCGGCATGTCGGCGAAGATCGAGGCCGCGCGGCGCGCGACCGATTGCGGCATCCGTGTTGTGATCGCCGACGGTAACGCGGAGGGTGTGCTCGCGCGTGCGGTGAGGGGCGAGACGATCGGCACCTGCCTGCTCGCACGGCCGCGCATGCCCAGCCGCAAGGCATGGCTCGCCGTGCATCTGATGCCGCGCGGGGTGCTGGTGGTTGACGACGGAGCGCGCGAGGCCCTCCGGCAGTCGGATGGCGCGAGTCTGCTTCCCAGTGGAATCGTCGCGGTAACCGGCCATTTCCATGAGGGCGATCTCGTGACCGTGCAGGACCGAGCGGGAAAAGAGATCGCGCGGGGTCTGGCCAACTACTCGGCCGCTGAGGTGGCCCGCATCATGGGCCATCACTCATCTGAAATAGAGCAGGTGCTGGGGCGCGCAGGAGCCTCTGAAGTGATACACCGCGACGACATGGTCGTGAGTTCGATAGACACCGTTTGAGCGCGTGGTCGCTTAGACGCAAGTGGCCCTCGCCAGAAGGCGGGGGCCACTTGCGTCTTGTGCATTGTGCGGATGAGCGTCAGTCGGTCGGTGGCGGGGGCGGTACATCCGCGCCCTCGGCCGGGGCCTCTGCGCCCTCTGCCGGGACCTCTGCGCCCTCAGCCGGTGCCTCTACGCCCTCGGCCGGTGCATCTGCGCCCTCAGCGGGTGCGGGCTCCTCCACCGGCGGCGGCTCCGGCATCGGCTCCTCCGGCACGATGACCTCTTCCTGCTCTGCCGGACAGCCGCTAATGACCATCAACGCGGTCAACGACGCCACGAGCGCGATGATCATTACAACGATGCCCCACTTGCTCCTCATAGGTGCAGCCTCCTTCTGCGACATTCGCCGCGTTCCCAGACGCAGCGTACCTTCATCGCCCTCGCGGGCGGTCCAGCCATGGGGTTTAACAACAACAACTCTCCTCGCGTTCCCTAGTTGCCGAGGAGGTCCGATTGAGAGTAGCTTCTGCGCAGCAGAAGGCCGGCGCGACGGATCTCATCCTCCGTGATCGGTCCGCCCTCCCGCAGAAGATCGTACTCGTATTCGGCGGAAATATCAATACCCGGCCCAAAAGCATCTTCATCAATGTCGAGACAGTCGGTTGCGTCGAAGATCTCTTGCGACTTCTCGAAGCTGGCTTCAGCCGCATCCTCAAAGCCCGCGGCCCGCAGAACGTTCCCGATCCACCAGTGAAGCTGACCATCGAAGGCTTCGCCGCGCAGGCCATCCTGAAACGCGCTCACCGCGCTGAGGCACGCGAGGCGGAAGCGATCTTCATCATCAACTTCCCGCGTCCCTGCTTCCGCATTGTAGCGCGTAAACGCGTGTGTTGCAAGCTCGAATCTATTGTAGCCCAGAGCAAAGTGCACCAGCGGGTGATCCGCGCCGGAGCTGACTGCCGTCTCGAGCCGTTCGACTACACGATCAACCATGGCAAGCTGGTAGTAGCACTCAGCCGACAACAGCAGGCGCCCGACCTCCGGCTCCCCGTCGGTCGCGTCTACGGCGATCTGCTCGAGCAGCACGCGCAGCCCGATGTCCCGCTTCTCGGCCGCGGAACGCACGTTCCCAAGCGTAACCTGCTCTTCGGTGGCGAACGTCTCCAGCGCGCGATGGTATCGCTCAACTACTTCGAGGAACTCGGCGAAGCGGAGCCTGATCCCCTGTGAGGCCCGGCTTTCGCCGAAGAGGAACTCGGCGATCAGGCTGTAGTAGACGAGGGCGAAGGTCGAGATCGTCTCGTACTCGCCCAGCTTCTCCAGCCGATCATGGATTTCTTCCTGACCCGACCATGACATTGCTGCGATGACAACCCCTCACCCGGTCCTCAGTGATACGCCAACGGACAATTCCCCGCCCTGCTGCAGAGACCTCCTCGTGCGGAGGCAATAGAGACGGGGGCCCGAAAGGGGCCCCCGTCGAAGCGTCGGAATGCGGTGCAACTACTTCAGTTCGATCTTCGCACCGGCCTCTTCGAGCTTCTTCTTCATGTCCTCGGCCTCTTCCTTCGAGACCTGCTCGACCACGACGGCGCCCGGAGCTGACTCGACAAGCTCCTTGGCCTCCTTCAGACCGAGGGAGGTGCTGACCTCGCGCACCGCCTTGATCACCTTGATCTTCTCGGCGCCAGCATCGGCGATGATGACGTCGAACTCCGTCTGCTCCTCTTCCTCAGCCGCGGCAGCCGGACCGACCCCACCGGCCATTGCAACCGGAGCAGCAGCCGTTACGCCGTACTTCTCCTGGAGCTGGTCCTTCAGCTCGACGAGCTGCAGGACTGTGAGCTGGTCTATCGCTTCAATGATCTCGTCAACCGTCATTATGCTCTCTCCTCATGTCCTACTGTGAATACTATCTGCGCGCTTGCGTTAAGCGGCTGCTTCGCCGCGCTTGTCGGCTACTGCCTGCAGCGTGAACACCAGGTCCGAAACAAGGCCGCTGAGCGTGTACACGAACCCTGTGACCGGTGAAGCGATGCCTCCAACGACAGTCGCCCGAAGTTCGTCGAGCGGCGGAACCTTCGACAGCTTGTCGATCTGCTCGGCGCTGAGTATCTCGCCGTCAACGACGCCGGCCTTCACCGGCGGCTGATCGTGGCTCTCGGCGAAAGTGGCCAGCACCTTCAGCGGTTCCACCGGATCATCGCCGCAATACGTGATCGCGTTCGGCCCGGCCAGCATCTCCGCGAGGCTCTCGTAATCGGTCCCCTCGACGGCGACCTTGAGCAGGCGGTTCTTCACCACCTGCATGTGACCGCCCGCCTCCAGCAGTTGCCCACGAAGCTCGGTGGCCGCCGATACGGACAGACCCTGAAAGGCCGTCAGGTATACGCTGCCGGCGTCCTCGAGATGCTCCCGCATCTCCTCTACCATCTGCTTCTTCTCTTTGGTCGGAATCTTCATTCACCTCCCCGTATGGGCGGCACCCAAAACCAAAAACGGGAGCGCCGAGTAGCAGGCGCTCCCGTGGCGGCAGTTGCGGTGCCGTCAAACGGTGGCATCCTGGCCTCGGCAGGCGGAGCCTCGGTATCTCGGCCCCATTACGCCCCCGTTGGGGGCACCGGCTGTCTTAAGCCCGGAATCGGCTGTTGTATGTGCAGCGGAGGTCTTACGCGGCTCGCCGCGCAAGGAACTCCGTAACGTCAACCTTTACGCCCGGCCCCATCGTGGCCGAGAATGTGATGCTTCTGATGTACCGACCGGCCAGCGACGCCGGGCGGGCTGCGATCACAGCATCAATCAGCGTGCGGAAGTTCTCCTCAAGCTGCTCCGCGCTGAATGAGGTCAGGCCCAGCGGCACATGCAGCACCGCGCCGCGGTCCATCTTGAACTCGACCTTGCCGCCCTTGAGCGATGCGACGGCCCCGGCAATGTCATCGGTGATATTGCCGGCCTTCTTGGAAGGCATTCGCGGGCCTAGCTGCTTGCCCAGCGGGCCGACCACGCGCATCATCTGCGGCTGCGCCACGAGGATGTCGAACTCGTCCCAGCCGTTGCGGATGGCCTCGACCAGGTCCTCACCACCGACGCGGTCGGCGCCTGCGGCCTCTGCCGCACGCACCGCCTCGCCCTCAGCGAAGACCGCGACCCGCGGAACCTTGCCCGTGCCATGCGGGAGCATGACCGTGCCGCGAACGTTCTGATCGCCCTTGCCCGGCGTGACGCCGAGCTTGATGGCGCAATCCATCGTCTCGTCGAAGTTGGCGGTGGCCGTCTCCTTCACCAGGGCGATGGCTTCCGCCACCGGAAGGTAGACGCTGGCGTCCACCTTCTCCCTGCTCTCCTCATACCGCCTGCTCATCGTGCGTGCCATGCAACTCACCTCGGGGTGCGGCAAATCCACTTTCGAGCGCCTACTCCTGCTCCTGATCCTCTGCGGCCTCGGTCTCGGCTGCCACCTCGCCAACAGGTGCGGCGGGCGCCTCGACCTCCTGCTCGACCACGGTGTCCTCAGGCGCAACATACTCGGCGCCGGTCGCCTTCTCAACGACCTTAATGCCCATGCTCCGCGCGGTGCCGGCAACGATGCGAGCACCGGCGTCGATGTCGCGGGCGTTCAGGTCCTCCAACTTGACCTGAGCGATATCACGTACCTGGTCCCACGTGACCTCGCCCACCAGCATCTTACCCGCCTGTCCACTGGCGGTCTCAAGGCCTGCCGCCTTCTTCAGAAGGCTGGAGGCCGGCGGGCTCTTTCGGATGAAATCGAAGCTGCGGTCCTGGTAGACTGTGATCTCCACCGGGATGATGTCACCCATCTGCTGAGCCGTCTGGGCGTTGAACGTCTTGCAGAAATCCATGATGTTCAGTCCGTGCTGACCGAGCGCGGGCCCCACGGGGGGCGCGGGCGTGGCCTTGCCGGCCGGAACCTGCAGCTTGATGACGGTCATTACCTTCTTGGCCATCTCGGGCGCTCCTCACGCCGCGCGCCTGCCGGCGGGCGACTAAAGCTTCTCTACCTGCGTAAAATCCAGTTCAACCGGGGTCTCCCGGCCGAAGATGGATATCAGGACCTTGAGCGTCTCACGCTCGGGGTTCACTTCGATGATCTTGCCGGTAAACTCACCGAATGGCCCCTCGGTCACACGAACGCTCTGGTCGATCGTCCATGTGGTCTTCGGCCGCTGGCTCTCCTCGCCAACGACCTCGAGGATCTGCTGCACCTCGTCCGGCCGCAGCGGCACCGGCTCGTCCGACGAACCGACAAAATGCGTCACCCCATTCGTCTGGGTGATAAGCTGGCGCATCTCATCAGTCGCATCGACTTCGATCAGCACGTAGCCGGGGTAGAGCTTGCGCTTCACTTCCCGGCGCTGACCGCCTGCCGATCGGATCTCCGTCTCCGTCGGCACCAGAATGCGGCCGAGCAGGTGTGACAGGTCCTTGGCCTCGGCCCGCTTTTCAAGGCTGGCCTTGACCTTGTTCTCCTTCCCTGTCAACGTGTGCAACACGTACCATTGCTTTGCCATGGTCCCGCCTTCTGGCGACTTGCGCGACTTTATGTTCTGCGGCTACTCGTAGAGGCGCAGAGCCCCGACGAGCCTCGTGAATACCAGATCGAGCAGCCCGATCCACACCGCGATGATCGCCACAGACACGATGACGACACCTGTGAAGGCGTGTGTCTCCTCGTGAGAGGGCCATACCACGCGCTGCAGTTCCATCCAGACATCTTTGAGGAACCGGCCGATTGATCGGAACGGGCGCCTGACACGCTCTAGCATCTGTTTCCTCTCCCCGACGGCCCCGCGGGGCGCCGGGTCCGTCGCCCGGGGATTCTCTCCCCGGAGGCGCACGGCGGGCGCCGAAGTATCTGCGCCCGCGTGCTCATTATACTCCGCTGTGCATCACATGAACCCGAACTGCACGGGACGGGCTGCTGGCAGGGGCAGCGGGACTCGAACCCACAACCGCCGGTTTTGGAGACCGGTGCTCTGCCAAATTGAGCTATGCCCCTACCACGACTGCCTGGGGCGAACGCGGCCTCACTACTTCTTCAGCCGCGTCTCCTCGTGCTCCGTATGCTTGCGGCAACGCTGACAATGCTTCTTCAGCGTCATCTTGTTCGGCGAGTTCTGCCGATTCTTTTCGGTGTAGTAATTGTTCGCGCCACAGTCGCTGCAGCGCATGATGATCTTAGTTGCGGGCATTGTCTCTCACATCCGCCCTTAGTCGATGACCTTGGTGACCACGCCGGCGCCGACGGTCAGACCGCCCTCGCGAATGGCGAAGCGAACGCCCTGCTCCATGGCGATGGGCTGGATCAGCTCCACCGACACGGTGACGTCGTCGCCCGGCATGACCATCTCGGTGCCCTCCGGCAGCGCCACATCGCCGGTTACGTCGGTGGTGCGGAAGTAGAACTGCGGCCGGTAGCCGGTGAAGAACGGCTTGTGGCGGCCACCCTCAGCCTGGGTCAGAACGTAGACCTGGCCCTCGAACTTGATGTGCGGCTTGATACTGCCGGGCTTCGCGATGACCTGGCCGCGCTCGACCTCATCGCGCTCCACGCCGCGCAGCAGCAGGCCGACGTTGTCGCCCGCCAGACCCTCGTCGAGCGTCTTGCGGAACATCTCGACGCCGGTGACGACTGACTTGCGGGTCTCGTGCAGGCCGATGATCTCAACCTCGTCGCCGGTGTGGACCATGCCGCGGTCCACGCGGCCGGTAGCAACCGTGCCGCGACCGGAGATGGTGAAGACGTCCTCGACCGGCATCAGGAACGGCTGATCCACCGGGCGGTCCGGGGTCGGAACGAAGCTGTCAACCGCGTCGAGCAGTTCGAAGATCGGGCCGCACTTCTCGCACTCCCGACCGCCGCAGCCGCACTCCATGGCCTGCAGGGCGGAACCGGCAATGACGGGAGTGTCGTCGCCGGGGAAGTCGTGGGAGCTGAGCAGATCGCGGACCTCAAGCTCGACGAGCTCGAGCAGCTCGGGGTCGGCGATGTCAACCTTGTTCAGGAAGACGACCATCGCGGGAACGTCTACCTGGCGAGCGAGCAGCACGTGCTCGTGGGTCTGCGGCATGGGGCCGTCCGTTGCCGCGACGACCAGAATGGCGCCGTCCATCTGCGCCGCACCGGTGATCATGTTCTT
>LSQX01143537.1_pt2 | contig 12532 bp, 17 predicted proteins | sample 654561 | NCBI WGS metagenome assembly LSQX01 (sample SAMN04489861, study PRJNA283612) | anaerobic digester metagenome | isolation source: 4 biogas reactors fed with cattle manure at either 37C or 55C with and... | place: Denmark: Kongens Lyngby | collected 2014 | reverse complement strand
TGATTTCCTGAGATATTATAAGCTATTCCTTTGCCAAAAAAGCCTATACGCAAGCCCCAACCACCGAAGTCTTTGAGGGCAGAATATTCTTTGACATTAAGTTTGGCTATATGATCCCAAGAGAAAAATCTCGTTTTTAAATGTAGAGGGAAAAACCGTACATAAATACCCTCTTTTTTGACCTTAGTTTCTAAGCGAAAGGTAAAGAACCATAAACTAAACAACAACATCAAAATAGCCGTTACAACCAACCATCCATCGCTAATGGGATTGGTGCCAAAGCTGATTCCTCTATACAACTGCTGGTAGAGCGCAAAGGCAGAAAAGCCATTTAAAGCCAACAACATCACCCATAGCCACCACTGGGAAAACTTTTGGGATTCGACAAATAATACATCGTTTTCTTTCATGATAAACAATATACATTTTAAAAATATGTTTGCTATTACACACATTTTACTTATATTTGTTTATAATAACGGACATTTTATGAAAAAACAAGTAATCTTTCCGCGCTACCAACCCCTGTTAGCCAGCATGGGTGAAAATTTTAAATTAGCCCGTAAACGGCGTAAACTGACCACGCTACAAGTAGCGGAGCGGGCGGGAATTTCTCGTTCTACTCTATATTTAATCGAAAAAGGTGAGCCTAGCGTAGCTTTAGGCGCTTACTTCAATGTGTTGCGGGTGCTGGGCTTGCAAGATGATTTTGCAAAACTGGCCACCGACGATGTTTTGGGCAGAAAGTTACAAGACTTAGAATTGCTTTAATATGAGTACGAATCGCACCAACATATATGTATTTGCCCATTGGGAGGGCATGGACACTCCTAAATTAATTGGCGTTTTGTCGGCCCAGCAAACTAAAGCTCGCAAAGTTTTTAGTTTTACATACGACACCAAGTGGTTGAACAGCAAAGCTCAACACCTACTCGATCCCGACATCCAGTTTTACAGCGGACAACAATTTCCCAAACAAAAAGACAACTTCGGCGTTATTTTAGACAGCATGCCCGATACCTGGGGACGCACTTTAATGCGGCGGCGCGCAGCACAAATTGCCGCAGAACAAGGCACGGCCACTCCCAATTTGTACGATGTGGATTTTTTACTGGGAGTTTACGATGTCACCCGAATGGGTGCTTTGCGCTTTAAGCTGGATCTTCATGGAGATTTTTTAGACAACAATCAAGACCGCGCGGCTCCACCCTGGTCCACGGTGAGAGAACTGCAGCAAGCGGTGGCTAATTACGAAAACGACATCGATAATGAAGCGGTCAATCAATGGCTAAAAGTGCTCATCGCACCTGGCTCTTCTCTGGGGGGTGCGCGCCCCAAAGCCAATATTTTAGACCCCAAAGGGCAACTTTGGATCGCAAAATTCCCTTCCCAAAACGATGTTATCGATAAGGCGGCCTGGGAATTTTTAGCCCATAAACTAGCACTAAAAGCAGGAATAACCATGTCCCCTTGCAAACTAAAGCGCATCAGCGGAAATCATCGCACTTTTTTCACTCAACGCTTTGATCGCAAGGGCTCAATCCGCATACATTTTTCATCGGCCATGACTTTGACTGGCAACAACGAGGATACCATTAAGGCAAACCCCGCCAGCTATTTGCATATTGCTGAATTTATTCAAAATTACTGCCATCAGGTGGATGAAAATCTGCAACAACTTTGGCGTCGCATGGTTTTTAATGTGGCTATCTCTAATACCGATGACCATCTGCGCAACCACGGGTTTATTTTAAGTGCTAAGGGTTGGAGTTTGTCCCCTGCCTACGATTTAAATCCGTCCATAGATAAAAACGGCTTAGCCTTGAACATAGATATGGACAACAACGCCTTGGATTTTGATTTACTTAAAAGTGTGGGGCCTTATTTTAGATTACAACCCGCAGCCATGGGGCAGATTTTAAAAGAAGTGCTAACTAGTGTGCAGCAGTGGCCCAAAGTAGCCGCAAAAATCGGCATTTCCCGAGCAGAGCAAGAACTAATGCGCCCTGCTTTTAGGATTTAGGAATATGAATACTTTATTATCTGATCGTTATTACGCACAATCAACCTATATTTGTCTATAATAACGGACTTTTTATGTTTAAAATCCTTAAAGATTTTGGTTGTGCCATATTACTGCTTTTAACCAGTTGCGCCAGCACTGGCGGAGCGCCTTCGGTGGCGAGCTTTATGAATCCTTATGGTGAGATTTCAGCAGGAGCATTTAAGCACCGCAAAGGCGAACTAAAAAATTCGGAAAACTACGAAGTTTTTGTGTTTGATTATAATTTTATAGATGCCTACACCCCTCGGCTTAAGTATTTTAGTTTTGGTGCTGAAATGGGGGTTTCCGGTGAAAAGATCATCGGCGGAATCAGCACAGATCACTGGGGACTTATGCTTTGGATGGGATTCCCCTTCGACAGCTATGCTGATGATTTTTATGGTATAGCTCTGCCCCTGCAATCAACCTTTGATGCCGAAACAGCCTTAAAAATACCTCAAGCCCTACTGCGTTTGGGAGTTTTCCCTTATTTTCACAAAAAAAATCTTTATAATTATGATTACTTCATTACACCCTCAACTCGCGGCGCAACTAGTGTCTATGAAGCGGGTGGCGGGTTATATATCTCCATCCATAAGAATCAAATACTCTCTTGGGGTTTTACTTTAGAGTATTTATTAGGCAGGCAGATTCCCGCTCATAACCTGGTGCATAGTTTTGGCATGAGGGTTTATTACCAATTTGATATTGCTTCTACCTCAAATAAAGAGGCTGATTTATGAAGCAAGGTTTTAGCGTTTCGTTGCTGCTAATAATTATGCTGAGCATCGCAAAGGCAGAAGCTAATTTCCCGCCGTCCATGGCGGGGTTTATGAACCCCAAAGGTGAAATATCTTACTTATTACACAAAAGACAAAAACGCGGTATCAATCAAGAGGGTGACAAATACCTTGAAGAAGCTGGGAGTCTTTCTTTAATCAGTTTTTATAGCCCCAGAAAATACGGCTTTCGCTTTGGTTCCGATTATAGCGGTTCAGGGCTCAAAATAATTTCAGGATTTAGCAATAATTATATAGGTATTATGGCTTGGATTAATTACATCGCTGATTACCAAACTTATGGCTACTCCTTGCCTTTACAATACACATTTAACACTCCAGAATGGATGTTTAGGCTAGGGACTTTCCCCTACCGCCAATCTGTAGTTTTATCTGCGCCGCACAATCCCTCAGACCATGAGCGCCTGCTAGATTACATAACTACCAGCGAAACTGGCGGTGGACTGTTCTTGGCGACTCAGCACCAACCATCCATTCCTATAGGTTTTGATGCGGAATTACTATGGGGATACCGCAAAGCAAGCAAACGCATGGTGCATACCCGAAGTCTTAAATTTTTTATTTATTTTGAAAAGTTTTTTAAAGGCAACAAACAATCTGAAAAGCAAAAAGGGACGGAATGCGAGGGTGATTATGAATAGGGGGCTTACAATTTGGCTTTTATTGGCGGTGCTATTACTTTGCTCTATGAATTCCACTAGCAGTACTCCTCTAGTGTCAGGGTTTATGAATCCTAACCTCGAAATATCTTCAAATATTTCGCTTAATTTTTATAAAAACAGATTGCAAATAGGTGACTATATGGATCCGCAAAACGATATAATGCTTATCAATGTTTATGTTTCACCTATAAATCATCTTAGAGCGGGATTGTCTCTGACCTCCTTTGATATAAAAATATCTGGTGGCGTTAACAACGACTATATTGGAGCCATGTTTTGGGTGGGCATACCCGACGATGAACAAGTAGCCCTCAGATATGGCGCAGCTCTACCTTTGCAATATTCCATAGAAGGAGAATTATTCCTTTACCGCGTAGGAGTTTACCCCTATTTCAACAAGTTTAACCTCTTTACTTACGAAGAACACTTTTATCTCAGTACTTGCGAAGGAGAATACCCTTGTGTCTATAGCGAAAAAAGTTATTTTACAACAGATAAGAGCAAGAGCTTTATGGAAAGTGGTGGCGGTTTTTATATTGCTGCTCAGTCATTAGAAAAACATTATGGTTTAGCAATTAAACACTCATGGGGACGAGTAGCGCATACCCATGAATTGGTTAGTTCCACAAGAATTTCAGCGCTTATACACTTTGACCTTCGCCCCGATTAAGAGAATAGTACTAATGCGCAGCCTTAGAAAACACCTATTTCATCGCGCTATTTTAAAAGCCCCAGGGTTGCGTTCCACCCATTGTTTAAAGCTTTGGTTTTGTTGATCGCGCTCGCTGAGCAGAGGATCGGTGATGGGCCATTTTACCCCAATATCGGGATCGTCCCAAGCGATGCCGGTTTCGGTGTCGCCATCGTAAACCGTGCTGCATTTGTACTGAAACTCTGCCACTTCGCTGAGCACGCAAAAACCGTGGGCAAAACCGGCGGGAATATAGAGCATTTTTTGATTTTCACCGGTGAGTTCTACCCCATGCCACTGGCCAAAAGTGGGGCTATCACTGCGCAAATCCACGGCCACATCCCATACTGCACCCAAAGTGCAACGCACTAACTTGGCTTGTCCAGGAGTGCTTTGAAAATGCAAGGCGCGAATGGTGTTTTGCACACTGCGACTGTGGTTATCTTGATCCCAACCGTGGGTAATTCCCAATTCAGCCATTTTATCCACATTGAAACTCTCGTAAAACCAGCCTCTTTCATCGCCAAACACGCGGGGGCTAATCAATTTTAATCCTGCAATGGGTAATTCTTCTACTTTCATGGCTCAATCCAAGTTTTTAAATCGTTGCAGCAAATATTCTTTGTAAGGACTGTTGGGCATTTCTGCGGTAATGCGGGCTTTCATGGCGGGCCATTCCACAAAGCCCATTTCCACGGCAATTTCTTCTAAACATGCGATTTTAAGTCCTTGACGGGCTTCGAGGGTGTACATAAAGTTACTGGCTTCGAGCAAACTAGCATGGGTTCCCGTATCGAGCCAAGCCACTCCGCGGCCTAATTTTTTCACATACAGACGACCTTCTTCTAAATACATGCGGTTGATGTCGGTGATTTCTAACTCCCCCCGGGGGCTGGGTTTGAGCGCTTTGGTTTTGGCCACTACGCTATTATCATACACATATAAACCAGGCACTGCATAACGACTTTTAGGGGAGGATGGTTTTTCTTCGATGGAAAGCACCTTGCCCGTGCCATCAAATTCCACCACACCGTAGCGTTCCGGATCAGTCACCGGATAGCCAAAAACCCGCGCGCCCACATTGCTGGGTGCACTCACACCGGGCATGGGAATATGCCCCTGTTCTTGGTCAAAATCGTTCATAATATTGAGCAAATTCATTTCGCCGTAAAAAATATTATCCCCCAAAATCAGGGTGACAGGATCGTCGCCAATAAATTCTTCGGCTATTAAAAAAGCTTGGGCAATACCTTCGGGAGCATCTTGCACCGCATATTCGATTTTTATCCCCCAAGCACTGCCATCGCCCAGCAAATCTTGGAAACGAGGAATATCTTGGGGAGTGCTAATAAGCAAAATATCGCGAATACCCCCTAACATTAGGGTACTAAGGGGGTAATAAATCATGGGTTTGTCGTAAACCGGCTGCAACTGCTTACTGGCCACGCTGGTCAAAGGATACAACCTCGTGCCAGCTCCGCCTGCTAAAAGAATACCCTTCATTGTCCCAGCCTCGCTTTGAGGGGCTTCCACCATGCTTCGTTTTCTTGGTACCATTTGATGGTTTCAGGCAATCCCGTGGTGAAATCATACTTGGGTTCCCAACCTAATTCTGTGCGAATAAGAGTGGCATCGATGGCGTAACGCAAATCATGCCCCAAGCGATCTTCTACAAATTCGATGCGATCGGTGCTTAAACCCATGATTTTTACAATTTCGTGGGCGATATCGATATTAGTCCATTCATTATTACCACCAATATTGTAAATTCCGCCACTTTTACCTTTTTCTAAAGCCAAGAGAATACCTGTGCAATGGTCGTCCACATGGAGCCAATCTCTTACATTTAAACCTTTGCCATAAACGGGAATATTTTTACCTTCCATCAAGTGACTTACCGCTAAAGGAATTAGCTTTTCGGGATATTGATAAGGGCCGTAGTTGTTAGAACAACGAGTAACCACAGCGTCTAAACCGTAAGTTTCCACCCAAGCCCGCACCAATAAATCCGCACCGGTTTTCGATGCACTATAAGGGCTATTGGGGGCCAAAGGCGTGTCTTCGGTAAAAAGACCCGTCGCTCCTAAAGTGCCGTAAACTTCGTCAGTGCTCACTTGCACCAAGCGAATTTTATGCTTTTGAGCATAATTAAGCAAAGTCAAAGTGCCTTGAATGTTAGTTTGCACAAAAATTCCGGGATTTTTAATGGAATTGTCCACATGGGATTCCGCCGCAAAATTCACAATGGCATCCACAGGGCCGGGCAACAAACTCGCCGCCTTTTCCACCGCTTCGGGATCCACAATATCCCCCTGATAGAAACGATAATTGGGGTTATCTTCCACATCGCGCAAATTTTCAGGATTTCCCGCATAAGTGAGCAAATCTAAATTGCATATTTGCCAAGTGGGATAATCACGCAACACCATGCGCACAAAATTTGAACCAATAAAACCACTACATCCAGTTACTAATATATTCATAGACCAAAATATACTTGTTTATTGGACTTTAGTGTAATTTTTATACATTTTAATGATGAAAAAGACTCTGATTTGCGGAATTTTATTGGGAATTTTATGGGGCTGTTATTCATTTTCAGCCACCAGCTTGCCTGCCCACATCAAATCGGTACGCATAAATAATGTGGTAAACCAGAGTTCGGACCCCGCTTTGGGAGTGCGCTTACAACAAGGCATCGAAGAGTTATTTCGCCGGGAAGCTTCAGCAATTACCATCGTTACCGACGACAACACCGATGCCGATGCGGAGTTTTCCATTACCCTGCTCAGTTACAGCAATAATCCCGATGTGTTTTCCCGAGATGCCACCGTGGAAACCTATCGCAGCATTGTCGCCGTCAGCGTGCTGTTTCAAGACAATATCAAAAACGAAATTATTTACGAAGCACGCACCCTTAACGCCGATGGACAGTACGATGTGCTCAAAAACGAATCCGAAGAAGAACACGGTCAGCGCCGCGCCATCGAGCGCCTGCAAGAACTTATAATCACCAATGCCTTAGCTCGTTGGTAAAAAGCGCAGTCAATTGACTGTAAAAACGCTTTTGGCTGTCCGTTCTGTCCGCTCGTCCGCTTGTCCGCTCGTCCGTTTAGGGAATCCCAATGGCGTCGCGAATTTCTGCCAACACTTTTTGAGCCAGGGGCCTAACTTTTGCGGCACCATGGGCTAAAATCTTATCTAATTCCGCTGTATTGTCCAAATAAGCGTAATAGCGTTCCCGTGCTTCAGCAAAAGTGGCATCAACCACTTCTAAAAGTTCTGCTTTGGCGTGCCCCCAACCGAGCCCACCAGCGCGATAGCGTTCAGCCAAAGCTGTACTTTGCTCCGCAGTGGCAAATAATTTGTACAAAGCAAAAACATTACAAGTATCTGGATCTTTAGCTTCCTCTATACCTTGACTATTGGTGACAATGCGACCAATCTTTTTTTTCAACGCTTTGGGTTTTAGAAAGATTTCAATGGTATTATCGTAAGATTTACTCATTTTACGCCCATCTAAGCCGGGAATCAAATCAGTTTCGTCACGAATTATAGCTTCGGGAACCACTAGCAAATCACGACCGTAATGATTGTTGATTCTTTGAGCCACATCCCGAGCAAATTCTATATGTTGCTTTTGATCTTTACCCACTGGCACCACATGGGAACGGAACATTAAAATATCGGAACTCATTAAGCTAGGATAACTGTAAATCCCCATATTTACGCCAAAATCCACATCTTGACCTTCACTTTGATTTTTCGCTACCATATCTTTGTACGCATGGGCGCGATTCATAAAACCCTTAGGGGTAAAACAGCTTAAAATCCAGTTTAATTCAAAAATTTCGGGAATATCGCTTTGTTTATAAAAATGGGATTCTTCGGGATTCAAGCCCAAAGCCAACCAAGTGGCGGCAACCTTGTAAATGGACTCCCGCAATTCCGCAGAATTGTGCACCGTGGTCAAAGCGTGATAATCAGCAATAAAATAATAAGCCTGATATTCTTGAGTGAGCTCTAAAGCAGGCCTAATAGCCCCCAAATAGTTACCTAAATGGGGTGTTCCTGTGGGTTTGATGCCCGTGAGGGAGATTTTTTTCATATAATTTTAATCAATCTTTTTAAATTCAAAACCTTGGCTGCCCACCTTCATTTTAAAAGATGTAGGCGTAACATCTACCACTGCATGGCGAGTGGGTTTTTCATCATTGGGACGGGAAAGCAAGAACCCATGATGCTTCGCTGCAAACACACCAGTGCGACGACTTAATTCTTTACCATTGCGATAAGCTATATACACGGCGCTATCACCTTCATCTTTGCCTTTCAAATGCAGTTCTGAATAAATAGTCTCTTTGGCATTGTAATCGCGATAATCGTTTTGCACAACCTCATCAGTGCGATAAACCCCCGGCACCACCTCTGGCGTTCCCGACAAAACCACCGCTCCGTCTGCTTTGTCTTTTTTATCACAACCAAATAAAAATACAGTTAATATCATTAATAAAGTTAGTTTTCGCATATTATTCTCCATATTTATACATCAAAATCTAAAATATTTTACAAATATCGGCTAAATCAAGCCCTTCTTCATAAAATATAGAGTTTTCCCCCTCCTTTGCAAATTTGTTCATAGATTGTATGCACAACTTAACCAACCCTAAGAAACTTTAAGAGGAGTTATATTATGAAAGGAAAAATCATAGATCCATTAAATTTAGTGCAAACCCAAGAAGGCTCCGTGGTAAGCCGTGAAATTATCCGCAATAAATCTGGTAATATCAGTATTTTTGCTTTTGACAAAGGAGAAGGGCTAAGCGAACATACTTCACCGTTCGAAGCTACAGTACAAGTCATAGAAGGCGTGGTTGATATCACCATTGGCGAAGAAAAACATCAACTTAAAACTGGCGAACTTATGGTAATACCAGGGGGAAGTCCCCATGCGCTCCACGCCGTGGAAGCATTTAAAATGATTTTGACCATATTACGCTAAAATTAGGAGTTAATGATGAGTGAATTGCTGAATAATTCTCACCGCCGCAAAGAAGTATTAATGAAGCTTCTAATGCGCTTACACGAGGGAGAATCCCCTGATACTTTGCGCACAGAACTTGCAGAAACCCTCAAAGGCATTCCCTATGCCGAAGTGTTGCAAGTGGAGCAAGAAATGATTTCCTTGGGTATGCCCGCCGAAGAAGTTACGCAGTTGTGCGATGCTCACTCATCGGTGCTTTCAGGATTAGTAGATGTGGGAGATGCTAAAGCCGCCCCAGCGGGGCATCCGGTGGATGTATTTCAGCAAGAAAACAAAGCTATTTTGATGACTATTTCCCAAGTGCGCCAGGAACTGAATACCGCGATCCAAAGTTCTGGAGAAGATTTTAAAAAGTCAGTCATCGCTTTGCGCACTCATTTTAACCATTTGAGCGATGTGGATAAGCACTACAAACGCAAAGAATTTCTGGTGTTTCCCGTGTTAGAACGGCAAGGATTAACTGCTCCGCCCGAGGTGATGTGGGGCAAGCACGACTTGATACGAGAACAAATTAAGGGAATACACGAAATTTTGCTCAACCCCGAACTCACCGCGGAGGAACTGCAGCCAGTGGTGGATTTAGTGATCGAACCAGCGCTGTATGCCTTGGCGGAAATGGTGACAAAAGAGGAAGAAATTCTCTTTCCCATGTGCATGGATTCTTTTAGCGAAAACGATTGGGCTCAAGTGCACGAGCACACCTTAGAATATGGTTTTTGCATTGTGGATCCCGTGGGAAATTGGAAGCCTACACACACTGCGGAAACCACTGCCGCAAAAGTGGAATCAGAAGTGCAAAGCGGTCATTTTCAGCTACCTTCGGGAAGACTTTCTGCTGCCGAGGTGCAGGCTATTTTCAACAGCGTGCCCTTTGATATGACTTTTGTGGATAACGAAGATAAGGTGAAGTACTTTACCCAAGGCACCGAGCGCATTTTTTCGCGCAACCGCGCCATTTTAGGGCGTAATGTGTTGCATTGCCACCCGCCCGCCAGCTCCAACATTGTGGAACGCATTTTAGAAGATTTCCGCTCAGGTCGCGAAGAAAGGGCTGCTTTTTGGATAAATATGCGGGGTAAAATGATTCATATTGAATATTTTGCTCTCCGAGACGAAGAGCAGAACTATTTGGGTTGCTTAGAGGTTTCGCAAAATGTAACGCGCTATAGAGAACTCGAAGGTGAACAACGCATTTTGAGCTATGGAGAAAAGAAAAGTGACTAAACCCATGATTACTCCTCAAACTAAAGTGGGCCAAGTCTTGGATAACTATCCCGAATTGGAGCCCTTGCTCTTAGATGCTTCTCCGGCTTTTGCCAAGCTTAAAAACCCACTTTTACGCAAAACCGTGGCGCGCCTAGCCTCTTTACAACAAGCGGCGTTGGTGGGTAACTTGGATGTGGCGATTTTGGTAAATAAACTGCGCGTAGCCGCCGGGCAAGAAGCCATGGAATTTGACGATGCAGGCAACACTACCCAAGAAGCACAACCAGCATGGTTTAGCAGCAAAACTTTGCGGGGGCAAACAGAAATCGCCCCTATGTTAGCTAGTGGCGAACAGCCGGTAAGCGCGGTATTAAATGAGCTGAAAACTCTCGAAGCCGACAAAATGCACCTAGTGATTGCACCTTTCCGCCCCGCTCCCCTATTGGACAAAGCCAGCTCTTTGGGCTACCAATATTGGCTCGATGCCAAAAGCGACGCAGAGTTTCACATATACTTTATTAAAGCGGAGTGATGCGACCAGCTTCTGGGGCAGTAGGGTGATGCTACGAGCTTGGCGGAGAGTAGTAAGTTGGGGGATGCAACCAGCTTTTCAGGGAGTAGTAAGTTGTAAGCTGCGACAAGCTTTCCACAGAGAAAAGCTGTAAATACGGTGCTTTCTAAAAACTTACTACTTAATGCTCTCATCTATGACCGCCCCTCTATACATTTTTGCATTTTACTTCTTTTCCTATTCTAGCAAAATCACTCGGGGACCGTGGCTCGCGCAGCCAGAAGGCCACAACTTCGGTGCGAGCGAGATGCAATGCGAGGCGCGCGAAAAAAATCACATGAGTAATACTAATCGTATTTCGAATGTGATTTTATTGATGCGCAACGAAGCAGGGCGCTCGCGCAGCCCGAAGTTTAGTAGGAGTCTTTGTCGGGATGCCTACTAGACCCATACGCCTGCTCCAATTCGGCGGGGCAGTCAATTTCTTGGTATTTATAAGTGGGATTATCCGCCACATGCATCCAATCTACGAACCAAATACAGCCATCGTGTAAATACTTCATATCTGGTTTATTGCCGAACAAGGCATCACACTTGCCACGCACCCAGGTTTTTAGAGCAGAAATATCATCCCAACCATGGGTTTGTTGACATTTGCTGAGCAAGCCTCCGAAACGCACGCCTACCAAGTCTTCGTTGGTATCATCCACCCCCCACTGCACCTTACAGCCTGCTGCAAAAGCACCTAAACCTCCGCCGGGAATCATAATGTCAAATTGACCTACTTCCACATCGTGCCCTATATTGCTGGCCATTACTATCATACGCTTACCAGCAAGCATCCTATGAGAGTCTTTGATATTTCCTTCCTTATTGCCCCCATCAAACTCTAACAAAAAGCATTTGCCACAGGCAGCTTCACTGCCTGGAGCTGCCACAAAACCATAGGCTAAGTCTTCACATACTGCATAAGGAGCATGATCGTAACAGGTATAAGCTACTCCACCTTCATCGCAACCACTTTTGGTACCTTCATAGCCATGCCACCACTCATCAGCATTAGGACTTTCCACAAATGCAGATATTTCTTGGTCATTTATGTTGCAATTTTTGCAAATTTTGAAAGGATTAGCATTAGTATCTACTTCTTCACGCCAAGAACAGTGGGGTTTACAACAATCCCAGTAGCGTGAACCCCATCCTGTTTTACCACTGGTTACTTTAGGGGGTTCCATTGTACAAGCTTTAGTAATGTTTTCTAACCTATCTGGTCCAGGTGGAGGTAATTCTACGGAGCTAGACGAAGCTTCTAATAAAGGGTTGGTTGGGGCCAGGATCTACAGGTATTTCAGGGTCCACCGGTGTGTTAGGATCCACGGGAATATTCGGATCTACTGGGGTATCAGGATCTACCGGTATATTGGGATCCACAGGAGTGTTGGAATCCACTGGAATATTGGGATCCACAATTTGCGTAGAATCGATAATATCGGGATTGGGCTGACCCGCATTGTCATTATCTCCGCAAGCCGCAAAATTTAACACCAACATTAACAAAAATATTAATCTTATTT
>LSQX01029656.1_pt1 | contig 12532 bp, 13 predicted proteins | sample 654561 | NCBI WGS metagenome assembly LSQX01 (sample SAMN04489861, study PRJNA283612) | anaerobic digester metagenome | isolation source: 4 biogas reactors fed with cattle manure at either 37C or 55C with and... | place: Denmark: Kongens Lyngby | collected 2014 | reverse complement strand
AGTAAATTCAATGAAATTAGTTTACTTTATCCTTCAATTTCATTATAATAAATATAGAAAGTTATACCAATGAATTAGCTATTATATAAATTACTGATTTGAGATGAAATTGCTTCTTATTTGAAGAGACCTAAATGTTTTATGGCCAAAATTAAGTTGACTACATAGATTCGTTATTGATCTTTGGTAAGATAATTATGGCGATTAAGGTAGAGTGATTTTTCAAAGTAGTTTTAAGATATAATTAAACGTAATGGCTATAGGTATAACGAAAATATAATTGTGAAAGAGAGAGAATGAAATGATTAAAATTAATATGCCTTTAAAAAGAGATTATGTGCAGGAACTGCTGGATGGAAAGACCTTTGAAGATATAACCTACACCTACATTAAAACAGAACAAATGAAAATGTTCTTTGAAACCAGTGAAGATTCAGAGAGGTCTGCATCTGTTGCAAAGGCTACCATCAAAGCATCAGAGCTAGGATCAGCCTTATATTTCATGGTGGAATATGTTAAGTAGATTTCCAGAAGATTTTCTTTTTGGGAGTGCATCCGCGGCGTATCAGGTGGAAGGTGCATATAGAATAGACGGTAAAGGAGAATCCATCTGGGATCAATGGACTAAAATAGAGGGGAAAACTTATATGGGGACTAACGGTGATGTGGCTGCAGATCACTATCATAGATATAAGGAAGACATTGCCCTAATGAAGGAAATGGGTCTTACAGCTTATCGCTTTAGTGTCTCTTGGCCAAGAATTTTACCTAAGGGCCGAGGGGAAATAGAAAAAAAAGGACTTAAGTTTTATCATGACCTAATTGATGAACTCCTAAAGAATAGTATCGAACCTGTGATGACCCTATATCATTGGGATCTCCCTATAGCTTTGCAAGAAGAGTATGCAGGCTGGGAGTCGAGAAAAATAATTGAAGATTTTAAAAACTATGCTCGAATTCTTTTTGAAGAATACGGACAAAAAGTGAAATACTTTATTATTCTTAATGAACCTAATATCTTTACACAATTAGCTTATGTTTTAGCCTTGCATCCTCCCGGGAAAAAGGATATGAAGACTTTCCTTCAGACTTATCATCATACAGCTCTGGTCCACGGAGAAGTGGTGAAGTTATTTAAAGAAGGAGAATATCCTGGTCAAATAGGCTCATCCATAGCCTATTCACCAGGTTACGCCGCCAGCAACGATCCTAAAGATTTAGAGGCTAAAAGGCGTTATGATGAAACCATTAATCATTGGATTATGGATCCTTTCTACAAAGGAGAATATCCCAAGTGGGGTATGGAAGAGTTTACTCGAAGAGGAATTGCTCCTAAAATTATGCCAGAAGACTATGCGGTGCTAAAAGCAGGAGCAGAGCTATCGGATTTTATAGGGATTAACTATTATCAAAGCGTCACCTTAGCTTATAATCCAGAAGATGGGGTCTCTATAGGGGAGGTGAACGTATCAGGGGAGAAAGGGAATTTCCAAGAATCTGGCATTCCAGGACTTTATAAGCAGGTTTTCAATAATGAACTTGAATATACGGATTGGGATTGGGCCATTGATCCTGATGGTCTTCATCAAGCTTTGGTAGAAATTACTAAACGATATGAGAAGCCTATTATTATTTCTGAAAATGGAATTGGTGCTTTTGATAAGGTTGAAGAGGGGGAAATCCATGACACTTACCGAGTAGACTATTTTAGAGAACATCTTAAGGCATGTCTAAGGGCTATGGATGAAGGTGTAGAGCTTATAGGTTTTTGTACCTGGTCATTCACAGATCTTCTAAGCTGGTTGAATGGTTACCAGAAAAGATATGGTTTTGTTCACATTGATTTTGAGGATGATGCTCTACCACGAGTAAAAAAAGATTCCTTTAGTTTTTATCAACAGGTGATTAAAACTTATGGAGAGAACTTAACGAAGGAGGAAAACTAATGGAAGGATTAGAATTAATTTGTTTTGAAATGATTGCCTCTAATGGATCAGCCAGGTCTTACTTTATTGAAGCCATCGGCGAAGCTAAAGAGGGGGATTTTGAAGCAGCGGAGAAACTCATGGAAGAAGGGGAAAATATGCTGACCCAAGGTCATCATGAACACGCAAAATTACTTACCCAAGAAGCATCAGGTGATAAAGTACAGGTAGATTTACTTTTACTTCATGCTGAAGACCAAATGATGTCAGCAGAAACATTTAGAATAATGGCAAATGAAATGATAGAAATCTATAGAAGATTGGAAAAAAGATAACTTTTCTTGAAGAATCTCTAATATAAGCTATAATTTTGATAAGAACTAAAGATGAAGAAAATAGGGAGGTCATGGAGTGGAAGTAAAATATAAAGTGATTAGTGATGATTTGGCTGATGAAATCTATAAGGGATACTATAATGAGACTAAAAAACTTCCCACAGAAGAAGATCTCATTGAAAAATACACAGTTTCAAGAAATACTATTCGTAAAGCTATGGATTTATTAACAAGAAGAGGTTTAGTTATTCCAATTCAAGGAAGTGGAGTTTTTTTAAGAGGTACTCTATCTAAGGGATGCGTTAACTTAGAAGATTTTAATGGTCTAACCGATAGCTTCGGTGATGCCATCACCACTAAGGTAAATTCTTTTAAACTCATTAGTGCCGATAAAAAACTAGCTAAAATCATGGAATGCGCTGAGGGTACACCTGTTTATTTTGTAGAGCGGCTAAGATCTATTGATGGTGTTCCTTACGTGGTAGAGTATTCTTACTATAACAAAGAGGTCATTCCTTTTTTAAGTGAAGAGATTGTATCTAAATCTATCTATCACTATATTAAGGAAGAACTCAAAAAATCTATTGGTTTTGTTGATCGGGTTATCACAGCAGGTATTCTTAATGAGCATGATGCCCGGGAGCTGGGCCTAATTCCAGGGGAGCCAGCATTGATCTCAACGAATAGGGCTTTCATGAAAAATGGCGTGATTTTTGACTACTCTATTGATATCCATAACTATAAAGAAACTAAATTCTTAAAATTGTCTAATTATATGTAAATATCTACTGGAGATGGAAAACCCTTGAATCCAAGCTAGTATTAACTAGAGTAGATTCAAGGGTTTTTGAGTGGAACATAATGCACTATGATTTTAATTTCAATCTAGCATTACTCATTATCAATTCTCTTAATAACTTGGCGAAGTAGTATCAAAAGAAAGATACCAATTAGAGCTCCTACCGTAATAAAAAACCCCATGGTGATAACGTTATTCCTATTAATATAAGAGAAATAAAATGAAAATAGCATCCCTCCGATTAAAAAAGAGAGTATGGTTAGCCTTACAAATATAGGTGTTTTATTTGAAGTTGCCAGCTTTCTCGTTCCATCAATAAAAAACTTCACCCCCGCTATAACAAATTCGCCAATGACGTCTATAATGATTTCAAAAATAATATCCATAAAATAATCTCCTTGTATGAAACTTCACTTTATTTTGATTCATTGATTATAGAGTTTCAAGCTTAAAGGATTTTCCATCTAAAGCCGTAGATTATAAAGATTTTGTATCCACCACATCTTGGAGCTGTGGGTCTTCGCCTTCTATAGGCTTTAAAACATTTCATCCTCATAAGGGGAGTCCTTAGCATAGGCATCCTTTAAGGCGAAAAGAGCCGCATGCAAGGAGGTTTTGTATTTATAGGACATAACCAAAGTCATAATGGTCTCTGATGCTACTTTTTCATGGCCATAAATATAGAGTTTTTCTACGAGGGAGAGAAGAAAGCTAAAGTCATCTTGATCCTTTAATGACTTCGCCTCATTCATGATAGATTTGATTAGAAGCTCAGAAGCTTCTTTAGCGTATTCAGGATGGAGTATTTCAAAATGCTCCCAGATGGTTTTCTCGTGATGACGGACGTAATCTAGTAACCTCGATTTGTCCTCTTCTTCTAGCAAAATCCGAAGATAAACTCCTTTGATATTTTCTTGAACTCGAGGGTTTTTTGTAATTGTTTCATACATGGTCTTAAAAACGNNCCGTATCCTCCACGGTCTTCTTAAGTGAGGTATAGGCTTTATACTCACCAAGAGCGATTAATTCCAAAGTAACTTGGAGTAAAGCATCGTGGTTATGAAGTTTCTTTAATAATCTAGCTTTAAGATAGAGCCACTGTATTTTATGATCCCAGTTTCTCTCAGAGGCTATAATCGCTTCATCAATTAAAGTTAAGGCTTTTGTGAATTCACCATTTTTCATATGAAGTTTTGCATCCATGAAGAGAAATTCAAAGACTCCTGGGTTTTCTTTTCTTAGAGCATTGGCTTCAGGCTCTTTATCCACCATCATGAGGAGCTCATATTCAATAAATAGAAGGTGGTTTTTCTCCATGGGGGGCAGGTCTTCTCTTTGGATGAGTTTTAGCAAGATATCATAAAATAAATCAAAATCTTTTTCTGTGGTCAGATAATTTTTCATAATTGTCATTAGGGTACTGCACTCCCCTATATTGACAAGTTTTTGGACTATTTCGTCTAAAAACTGAAAAATCATATAGGACTCAGCACCGGTATATTTTTTCTCGCTTAAAACTAGGAGAGCTTCTTCATATATTCTCATATGGTGATTGTAAAACAGATATCCCTCCATGGAAAATGTTTCTCGAGAGCTGGCTTCAATAAGTAGGAGATAACGCAGAGTTGCTCCGAGATAATTACGGTCTTTTGATTCTTTCCGGGCATTTTCATGGATTTCTAGTAAAAGAGCACTGTGGGACGTAAAGTCCTTCACGGTTCCGCTTCTGAGATTTTCGTACGAATCGTCCAATCTTTCTTGACTAGCCTTTAAAACATCCGTGTGACTTAGTCCCATAAAGTTCTTTCTGATGAGCACGGGCATATCTCTGTAGGAGCTTCTAAGTGAGAGGATAAAAGACATTAATTCTTTCTTACTAGCTTTCTCTAGCATATCTTTTAAATCACCTTGTTCTTGGCTTAGATAAGCTTTAGGCTTCTTCATGGCTGTAAAAGGAGTCAGTGTCTTTCGTTCTAATTTTAAAAATAAGGCGACTAAATGTGCACATACAACAGAGTGTTCTTGACAAGTGCAATCATAGGAGAGGATGTTATCCCCCTCAATGAAAAGTTTTTGGGTATAAGTCTCACCATCTTTAACGTTGGAGGTGACCATATTATTTTGTCGACGGAGATTTTGAAGAACTCTATCTTCTAGAAATTTTTCTCCTTTACGTACAGTAATCTCTGAAGAGGATTGGAGTAACTCATGTATAGTCAATATAAAAACCTCCTTAGATGAGAAAAAGTTTACATTAGATTAGGAAAAAGAGGAAATTGTGTTAGATACCGTAGAATTAAAATATAGATAAGTCCTGCTAGTATAATATTGAAAATCAACATCACTAGAAACTTTTCTTTGTTGTTTTCTGTATATAAACCAACAATGTATAAAGCGTCCTCCATCACTAATGTGAACATTAGGATGTAGATAATATAATAAGCTCTAAAATAAGTGGAGGGAATTAAGGGGATAAAAATCCAAGGTAAAAGGTATCCTAAATAAAATCGATTAAATACCCTTAGACCGTTAGGTTCTTTTTGATAGACCTTATTAAGTTGATAAGGTAATTTCGTGCCCATTTGAAAAACAGAGAGAAAAACAATAACGACCAAAGTCAGAAACAATCCTAATCTGTAAAAAAACATGTGATCACATCCTATTCATTGTTCAGACCATAAGTATATTGGTCTAAGTAATATCGAAAAGCAGGGTAGATGGAAAGAGCATTTATGATTTGATCCGCTTCATTTTTAGCGTTAAGATTTTCTGAACCTCTAGCCATGGCTCGAATCATTAAATTTTTAGGGGTTTCTAGGGGGGAGATATATTCTACAATGGAAACCTCATAACCATGTTCTTCAAGCATTAACCCCCGAAGACCATCAGTGAGAGTATCGGCTAATCGAGCTTTAAGAATCCCGTGTTTAAGAATCCCTTCAAAGGGAGGATAGCTGTAGGTGCTAAGCATCTCTTTATGGCAGCATGGTACAGCGACGATGAGGCCAGCCTTCTTATATACTCCAAACGCCAAAGCCATGTCTGTGGCGGTGTCACAAGCGTGTAGAGACAATACCACATCTACATCTCGTTCCACATCAAAGTCTTTAATGTCCATGGCGTGGAATTCCATGTTACGATAACCCAACTCTTTTTGAGTCTTTATAGACGAAGCGATGACTTGTTCGTTAATGTCGATGCCTATAAAATGACATTTCATTTTTAGGACTTCAGTTAAATAATAATTTAAGGCGAAGCTTAAATAACTTTTTCCGCAGCCCACATCTAAAATAGTCACCACTTTATTATCTTTTAGTGCTAAGAAGTTCTTTTCGAGAAGTTCAACGTAGTGATCAATCTGATTATATTTTCGGATTTTATCATTCTTGATCTTTCCATCTTTACTCATGATGGCTATGGCCTTTAGTAGAGATGAAGCTTCACTGGGCTTAAGTAGATATTCTCGGTGAAGGATTTGAGTCTCCTTAATTTCTTCGCTATCTTTAGGTTTAAGCTCCTCTGTAGCCATGGTAACACTCTTGTCGGAGGCCGTGATGATCAGTTTTTTACCACGCTCTTCATAGGTAAGGATAAGTTCATCGGATTCTCCCGCTTGGGATTTTACCAGGTCTAGTACTTGTTTAAAGGTTTGTGCAGATTTATTGCCCCTAGTAGTATACATAAGTGGGCCTTCATCTGTGGGGATTGCTTCTGATTTTAACTGTTTTTTATCACTTTTAAAAGTCATGTTCATACGTTCAAAAATAATTTCATTTTCTTCGAATCGACTGATAAGTCCCAGGAAGAAAAAGGATAATTTATCTAAGGAAGATTTTTTCATTTTTACACCTCATCATGAATGATTATTGTTAGGAGTGATATTTATCTGAATTATCTTAAAGCAAAACAAAGTAAACTTTGATTCTAAAATGGAATTTATAGTCCTGATTTCTCAAAAGCTTTCTGTTGCTTCTGTTATATTATAAACCAATGGGCTATAATAATGTATATATTATTTCGATTAAGAGATTTTTGAGTCTAACTCTTGAACCGGTAAAGGAAGGAAGTATGCAAAAATTTAAAGAACATAAATTAGGGGTAGCCATCATATTTAGTTTGATGTTTTTAACGCCCTTTATGGAAAACACTCGGGGAATTTTTATTCCTATTTTCAAGGATGATTTTAGCGTCTCCAATACAGCCATTAGCTCTATGATTACCATTGTCTCGTTGCTAGGTATGGGAGTCACCTTACTTGGGGGAGCCATCATTGAGAAAATCGGACAGAAAAAAACGATTATTATTGGAATTATTCATCTTATTATAGGAATCATCATCCAATCTCAAGCTAGAACTTTTCCTGTATTTTTTCTAGGCCTTTTCCCTATTATAGCAGGGATTAACTTTTATAATGTGGCCGCTAACACTATAGTTCCATTGATCTTTGTGGGAAGCTCAGCCATTGCCATGAATCTTTTACATTTTATGTATGGAGCGGGATCCACGGTATCCCAAAATGCAGCAGGATTTTTACTAGACCAACAAATCACATGGAGAACCATGTATCTGTTCGTGGCACTGTTTTATGGCGTGGTGCTGGTCGCATTTCTTATGGCTAAAATCCCAGAAGAAGCGCCTGTGGAGAAAACAGAAAAAGGACCTAATATGCTTAGAAATCCCCTGCTTTACGCCTTTGGCTTAGCTCTAGGATTTTATGTGTTTTCAGAACAAGGAATTTCCCTATGGTTAACGAATTACCTTAAAGAAGGGTACGGGCTAAGGGAAAGTGTAGGGGCTCGTTATTTAGGGCTATTCTTTTTAATATTCTCCTTTGGGCGGTTATTTGGTGGGTTTTTCGTGCAAAAAAGAGATGTGCTCAAAACTGTATTTTTGTCTCAGACCATTGCGTTGGCACTTCTAGGTACAGGTATTTTACTAGGGCAAGACTTCATTGTGGTCATTAGTGCTTCAGGACTGTTTTATGCCATAGTTTTCCCTTCAGTGATGTCTTTGGTTTCAAAGGTATTTCCAGAGAAACCTGGTTTTGCCACAGGGTTTATTATTACCATGGTGGCTTTGGTTCTAAATCTGATGAATTTATTCATGGGGATTTTAACGGACGTTATCGGTCCTAACCTATCCATCTATTTCTTGCCTTTTTCTATGATCGTGTCCATGGGGTTTATCACCTACATCCGAAGGAAAGTAGATACAAAACCAGTTAAGAAAAAAGCACTATAGAATCAGCCGTTTTAAAGGAGAAGAGTGAGATCATGGACAACACCAAAGTATTTATTGAGGAAATTAAAAACACAGATCAAAAAGAGTTTATTATTCGTGACAGTGCCATGATTACCCTGGGAAGGATAATGGTTTTAGAAGAGAACCAAGGAAGGAAAAGTGCGCTTTTGCGATTAAGATTCTATCGAGATGATGCGAAGATTCTTAGAGGGGCCATCGAAAAAATTACTCAAGGATTCCTAAGGGAAGGAAAGTTTTTTAAAGTTAATCTTATGGTGGATGAAGAAGTGAGTTCCAGGCCCTTCACTGATCTTGGATATGCTCTAGAAGGGATATTAGTGAATAATCACTATCAAGATGGTCTCCTTAAGAATGAATATCTTTTTGGAACAGACGCCTTAAGATTCAATCAAATTAAGACATCAAACTTCATCGAATTAGAAGGAGAAAAAGTAAGCTTAAAATTGGCCTCTCCTGCCCAAGCTGAGGATTATCTGAATTATTACAGGGAAAATAGAGAGTTTCTTATGGAGTTCGAGCCGCTGAGAGAACCTTCATTTTATACCATGGAGGGTCAACGAAAAACCTTAGAAGAATATTATAAGGGTTATCTTAATGGCCAAGCTATAAATTTCGGTATCTATCTAAAGGGTCAGCTTATTGGTAAAGTACAATTATCTAATTTAATTTATGGAGGATTTCGTTCCTCTAATCTTGGGTATGCCCTGCATAAAGACTTTGAAGGGCAAGGTTTAATGAAAGATGCCTTGAGGGAAGTTATTTCCTATGCATTTGAAGATTTAGATCTTCACCGGCTTGAAGCTTCCACTTTACTTCATAATGAAAGATCGCAAAAGCTGCTTCTCCATCTGGGTTTTGAAAAGATTGGATTAAATCCAAAATTTCTTTTTATTCATGGTAAGTGGGAAGATCACTATAGTTTCTGCTTAATTAGACCTTAGAATAAGGACATGTTAAAAACAATACACTTGAAATAGTCACCGCTTCTTTATATACTGAGTTAGGAATTTTAAAACAATTAATAGATGTGTACATAAGATTTATAAAAGAGGGAACAAAAAATGGAGGAACAGATGAAATATAATGGAATTATTATTTTTGGAGAGATGGGGTCGGGTAAAGATGCACTGGCAGATTTTATCATCGATTTAGAACCAAAAACAAAGAAGTACGGACTAGGAGACATTATTCGAAATATGAAGCCTATAGTAGCTATTTCACCAGAGTGGAGTGGTAATGAAAGAGGATTTTTCCAATTAGTGGCAGATAAACTTCGAGAAATAGATATGAATATTTTAAATAAGTATGCTTTGTCTAGAATGATTACAGAAAATGCTCAGCTTCATCCAGTGGCTCAGGAATCTAAATGGAACGATATCTACGAAAATCTTGAAAGAGTAAATGAAAACATTCTTCCTATGATTGTAGGAGGGAGAACTAAGGATGACTTTGATTTTTGGAAAAAGGCAGGATTCCTTATTGTGGGAATTACCGCTACTAAGGAAAATCGATACCAAAGATTAGTTCTAAGAGACGGTGAGGAAGTGGCTAAAAACTCCAATCCTAATCATAATACAGAAAAAGAAGTGGCCATTTTAGTGGATAAAGCAGATTTTATCGCCAATAATGATGGAACTTTAGAAGATTTAAAAATTAAGGCGAAAGAAATTCTTCATTATTTTGAAAATGAAGAAAGAACTAAGTTGTTTTAAATTTAAATCCATAAACGTTTAAAAAGCCTCAACTTGAGATTCTAAATTTAGAATCTTCAGGTTGAGGCTTTTAGATTGCGGATTCTAGAACAAAGATAATTGTTTTTCGCCTTCTATGGGGTGATAAATAAATTCTGGTGAGCTATAATGAAGGAATTCTTTTTGCTTTTCTTCGGTGGATTTTAAGAAAGAGGCTAAGTTATGTTTTGGTACTACTAGAGGTTCGCGATGATGGATTTTCACCATATCTCCTTGGGAAGCTTTAGTAATTATTGCAAAGGAATCCATTAGGTTGCCCTTGGGGTCTATAGTTTTTCCATATATTCCTCCCAAATAAAACAGGTGATGGTTTGTATCAATTTCATACTTAGTTTTTTCTTTTCCTGTGGTTTTCCACTCGTAAAAAAGAGTGCAAGGAATCAGACATCGCCGTTTCTTCGCGGCTTCTTTAAACATATTTTTTTCAAGTAAAGTTTCTGCTCGAGCGTTAAACACTAGTTTCTTCTCAATAGGAAATCCCCAATGCATAATCTTTAACCCTTCAGAGGTAAGAAGGGGGACTTTACTTCCTGGATAGAAGTCTTTTTCTTCTTCCAGATATGGAGATAAGGTGTGTTCCTTAATATTAGCCTCTACTTGGCGAAGGATCTCTTCAAAGTCTAAGATGTCCTCCATGGAAATGCCTAGCTTAAAACGTCCGCACATGACTTCTCCTCCCTATCATTTTGTAATCATGGTTTTATAAATCATGGTTAATTCTTCACGAGTTACTTTTTCTGGATGATTTTTAAGTTTCTTTTCATTTGAGAGAATTCCATCCACATAAGTTTTGATTTCTTTATCTGTAAGGATAACTTCAAACTCTAAGATCTGGTGAAATATTTTAGAGAGTTCATCAATGGAAGATACATCTATGAGCTCGAGAAGCCGATTTAGCTTTGTTCGGTCTTTAAAGATTGATAAATAACCAGGATAAAGAATGCCATTAGCTGTACCGTGGGGAACACCTTTTTCATAAGTTAAGGGATAGCCCATCCCATGAGGTAAACTGGTTCCTGTTTGAGAGATAACCATACCAGCCATGGTGGAAGCTAAGAGCAGCTTTTCTCTTACCTCAAGAGAACAATCTTTTTTCACTAAAGATTTTAAGCATTCTCCAAAAACTTGCAATCCTTTTTCTGCTAAAGTGTCACTAAGAAGATTAGCTTTTGTATTTAAGTAACCTTCCGCCAAGTGGGTAAATGCATCGACAGCTGTAGATGTGGTAATGCTATAGGGCATATTTAAAGTGTAACGAGCATCTAGAAAAGCGATTTCGGGGAAAATTTTCTGACCAATATTTCTTTTTTGTTTCTCATCGTGGAGCGTTAAAATGGAGTAGGGTGTGGTTTCAGACCCTGTGCCTGCTGTAGTAGGTAGAGCTAAAAGTGGAATACCTTTAAGGTTTTTAAGAGAAAGCATCTCTTCACCTGTAATATGATGCCGAAATAAAATCGCCATGGCTTTTGCTGCGTCAATAGCGGAGCCGCCACCTACGGCGAAAATGAAATCAATGTTTTTATCCTTATTCTCTAAGTAGGCAGCCTCTACGGTTTCCAATGAAGGATTTTCCTCTACCTTATCGAAAATATTATATTTTATATTCTCATTCTCGAGAGCGTCAATAACATCTTCTAAAGAACCATTAAGTTTTGATGAGCGAAAACCTGTGACGATAAGACAGGTTTTTCCATAATTTCGGAGTACCTCCCTGTTTTTCTCAAGACAATTTCGGCCGGCAATGATTTTGGTGGGCATGGTGTATGTAAATTCTAGCATGATGAGCCTCCTCTTTTTTAATTAGCTTTTATTCATAGAAAATCAATGGTTTTTAGGTTTTAGTGGTGAAGGATAGAATATATTTTCGATTATTTGTTGACAATTCATAGGAATTGTCAGTATAATAAGCTTCATAAGTTTACAACGATAAAATTCTAGCAAGAAACTTGCACTAAATTAAGTGTCTAGGTAGGAGTTAGAACACATAAAACCATCAGCAACTTTTAGTGGTATAAAAAAAGTGTTGACAAGTCTTCACTATGTGCGTATAATAAATTTTGTTGCAAATATGGTTGATTAGCTCAGTTGGTAGAGCATGCGACTNNGGTTCGAACCCCTGATCGACCACCACAAAATCTGGTTTTTATAACCAGATTTTTTTATGCCTTTTTTTATTATCTTTGCCTCTCTATTATAAGGGAAATTTTTGAACGAAACCTTAAGGGATTTAGAAGTTAATGTTTAATAATCATGTTGTGAAATTAAACGTACAGAGTAAAGTAAGGTGAATAATGCAAATAGTCTAAAGTAACAAGTCTGGATGGTGTAAAATAGGCCATGGAACAGATTTGTTGCTTTATTTTTTTAGATAAGCTGTTTAAACTAAGAGGTGAAAAGGGGATGAATAAAAGGGAATTGGAAATGCCTTAAAAGAAGCTCGAATGAAGAGTAACTATACAC
>LSQX01103756.1_pt1 | contig 12534 bp, 10 predicted proteins | sample 654561 | NCBI WGS metagenome assembly LSQX01 (sample SAMN04489861, study PRJNA283612) | anaerobic digester metagenome | isolation source: 4 biogas reactors fed with cattle manure at either 37C or 55C with and... | place: Denmark: Kongens Lyngby | collected 2014 | reverse complement strand
TGGAAGATGTGGTGACAACCGGCGGTTCGGTAAAGGAAGTGCTGGAGATTGTTCGTCGGCACAACTGCAAGATTCTCGGTGTAGCCTCCCTGGTTGACCGCAGCCAAGGGAAAACTGACTTTGGGGTGCCATTTACTCCACTGATTAGCCTCACCATTGAAACCTACCGACCTGAACAGTGTCCCTTGTGTGCGGCAGGTCAGCCTATCACAAAGCCGGGAAGTAGAAATATCTGAGTTATCCACAGTTGAGCCGTAGCAAGACCCCTTTTCATAGGGGTATTTGCTGTTCTTAGTGCAGAACAACTAGGGACCGAGAACAATTTATTATACATGCTATGTATTTTTCGGTAGTAAGTGTTATGACTGGAGAGCGACCATCTTCGGCGCAGTAAGACTAAATGCCAGCATGTCCATCCGCTGGCCATTTCTTTTTTGGAGATGTACATTTAAAGCCGACACCTAAGAGCTAGCATCAAGCCGATATTTTAGCATTAATTTGCTTCTTATGGGTAGGAAAACATCTGAAATCCGGGAATAAATTAGATACTTGCATACTTAATTTTGGCCAGTGGGAGGAACGAGTATGAGTAACATACTGGCACGTTTCACTATTAGGGCCCGGCTCATTTTCTTGATTTGCCTTGTGATTTCCCTTTTGATGCTCGGCACCGGTATCTTTTCTTACTATCAAGCATGGAGAGTCATGGAGTCCGGTATAGCCCGTGAGGCTCAAATGATCGCGGAAAAGAATGGTGAGGCTATATCTAATTGGCTTAGATCTGTGGAGAATGAGATGTATCTTTTTTCAATAATCCCGGCAGTTAGAAACTTCGAGTTAGATGAAGTCAGGGCATTAATGGCTGACTTAATCAAAGAAAGGCCCGAATACGGCGGGATTTTGCTAGCTGATACATATGGGAATGCGACCACTGTGGAAGGATTATCGATTAATATCGCTGCAAGAGATTACTTCAAGGAAGCTCTGGCTACCGGCATGGTTGTCTATTCAGATCCAATGGTTACCCAGGGAACAAACGTGGCCACCATCATGATCGCAAGACCCGTGTATGGTGAGGGGTATCGTGCTCCAGTTGGAGTGGTGGCTTTTTCTGTTACCTTGGAGTACCTCCAGCGAGTGGCTGAGAGTATGAACTTAGCAGGTTACGGCCACGGCTGGTTGATAAATGATTCAGGTTTAATTGTTGGCCATCCCAATCCGGAATACATCGGCAGTTCGGATTTGATCTTCCGCGAACCGACACTAAACCCGATTGTCGAAAAGATGTTGGCAGGCGGTTCCGGTGTAGGCAGCTACACTTCGGGAAACCGCACTAGATTACTAGCCTATGCACCTATTGCTCAGAACGGTTGGTCAATTGCTGTAGAGGCGTCCCCAGAGGATGTTCTGGGTAGTATCTTCCAGGTACGAACCACTATTATCCTCATGACTGTGGTTTCTTTGGCTATCGGCTACGTAATAGCTTATGGGCTTGCCATTTCCCTATCTAATCCAATTGTAGAGCTAACCAAGAGTGCAGAGAAGGTAAGTGATGGTGACCTTACGGAGGTAATAAACGCTAAGGGCCAGGATGAAATTGGGCAGCTGGCAGCCTCTTTCAGCAAGATGATCCACAACCTCAGCAGCATAATTGAAAACGTTAAAGTCTCGGTCAGTACCATTCTGGATACGTCAACCCAGCTATCTGCGGCAGCGGAGGAGACAGCGGCCTCAATTGAAGAAGTTGCTACCAGCGCCAACAGCTTCTCCCAGACCGTGTCATCTATGAACACCAATGTTGGTGACGTTTCTGATTCGACTTCTGACATTAGAACCATGGCGTCCGATGGGGAAGCTGCTTTGGAGAAGACTTCCAAGCAGATGGAAGAACTTCGCCTCAGTATCCAGAAGCTGTCGGAGATAATTAAGAGCTTGGATTCCAGCTCTTCGGAAATTGACAAGATTGTCCAAGCCATTTCAGCCATTGCCGATCAAACCAATCTACTGTCCCTCAATGCAGCCATAGAAGCTGCCAGGGCAGGAGAACACGGCCGGGGCTTTGCTGTAGTAGCAGAGGAGGTTCGCAAGTTATCCGAGCAGAGCGGTAGGGCTGCTGAGAACATTAGGGACTTGATTACCGAGGTTCAGCAAAAAACCCAACAGGCAGTCGAAGGTATGCAAAAAAGTGTGGTTAGTGTGGATGAGACGGCCCGGGTTGTTGATGACAGTGGGAGACTCTTATCCACAATCATCAGTGCTATTAATGACATCGGGGAGAGGATTAGAGCCATTAGCGAAGATACCAAAGAAATTGACGCCGGTGCTCAGGAAATGGCAGCCGCAACCCAAGAGCAGTCGGCAACCATTGAAGAGATCTCCTCATCGGTGTACGGTCTCAATCAGATGGCTCAGAAGCTTTTGTCCTTGATTGAGAGATTTAAGGTTGATTAGAAGTAGGGTGATTTAGACTATCATCAAAGACAGACGAGAGGGCTGCGAGTTTGCCCTAACTCTAGGCGGTACCCGCATCTTCGGCGTGGTACCTGCAACTAGCTTCTGCATATTCTTAATCAGCGGATATATTATGCTGATGCTTGCCAAGGAAAGAAGTGATCTTCAGGTAGCCGAGATGCAAAGGAGCTTAGAAGAGAGCAAAATTCAGTTCCAACTTGTCGTAGAGACGGCCATTGAGGGTATTCTCGTGTTTGACCAGGATTTTCGGGTTACCTTTGCCAATGAAAAGATGGCTTCGGTCCTTGGATATACAGTTGATGAGATGCTTGGCAGGTCCTATGTTTCTTTCTTCCCGGAAAGCCATCTCGATGTCCATGATTACCAAGAGTCCTTACGGCGCAGCGGCAAGGATTCCGTCTATGAGTCCTGCCTGTTGGGAAAGGATCGAAAGAAGCGCTGGTTCTTGATTTCTGCTAAGGCAATTACCGATGATTTCGGGAGATTCGAGGGCTCTTTCGCCATGCTGACAGACATAACTGAACGAAAGGATATAGAGCTGGCACTGGAAGAGTCAAATAGGCAGCTGAGAGAGTTGAGCAATATGGACAGCTTGACGGGGATAGCTAACAGAAGATCCTTTGATGCGACGTTGGAACGTGAGTACTCGCGGCTTAGACGTTCAAACTCTAGGCTCTCAATCATCTTGTTCGATCTTGATCACTTTAAGTATTACAATGACCGGTATGGTCACGTTATGGGCGATGACGTTCTGCGGCGGATCGGCGGGACCTTGGCAGACTCTATAAGGGAATCCGTCGATTTGGCCGCTCGGTATGGTGGAGAGGAGTTCGCTTGTGTATTGCCGGATACGGTTGCTGACCTAAAGATCGAACATGAAGATTCTCCTGTTTCCCCTTATGTTACAGCTAGTTTTGGGGTAACCACCGTGGGGTATTCACCAGAGGTGTCTTTGGAGGAGATTGTGGACTTTGCTGATAAGCTAATGTATAAGGCGAAAGCTGCCGGTCGGAACCGGATCGTCCATGCCGAATGGAAAGCGAGAGAGTCAGAGGGTACTCAGCTCTGTTTAAGTGGAGTAGAGTGCCAAGCCACAGGGTCTTTGGATTGAGTTCTCATAGCCATCCGGGGTTTAGTGGGGAGGTGCCGAAAACACGAGTATGGAAAAGCGCCTACTGGAAAAAATGAGTGACTTCTTTGCTGCCCGTGTTGACATCTATGATGAGCACATGCTCAATGATGTGGAGGGATGTAGAGAAGGATATATAAAGATGGCAGAGCTTGTTCCAGAAGGCACTAGGACCATTCTGGATTTGGGCTGCGGTACTGGGCTTGAACTTGATGAGTTATTCAACAGATTTCCAGGTGTTTCTGTTGTGGGAATTGATTTGTCTCAGGAAATGCTGGATAAGCTCAGGAGAAAACACCCAGAGAGAAATCTAGAGCTAATCTGCGGGAATTACTTTGATGTTGACTTGGGCGAGGGTGTTTTCGATGCAGCGATCTCATTTCAAACAATGCATCACTTTTCTCATTCTGAGAAGACTGGCCTGTATACCAAAATATGTAAGGCGCTAAAAGAGAAGGGCGTCTACATTGAGTCTGATTACATGGTAATAGAGCAATCAGAGGAGGACCGGATGTTTGCCGAGAGTGCTCGGCTCCGGCGGGAAATGAATATCCCTGATGGTGAGCTTTATCATATTGATACTCCCTGTACAGTTGCAAACCAAATTGCCATGTTAAGGAAAGCTGGTTTTGCATCAGTCGAAATGGTGTGGCGAACTGGAAACACAACCATTGTGATGGCAAATAAGTGACTAAGCGTTGTCGGGGTCAAAAGCAGCTGCTCTAGACAAAGCACAAAACCCCAGTTAGACTGGGGTTTATTTGCTGGTGCCGAAGGTGGGACTCGAACCCACACGGGGGGTTACCCCACACGATTTTGAGTCGTGGGCGTCTGCCAATTCCGCCACTTCGGCAAGCTGTGCTTATCGAATGGATGACTGTGTCGCATTTTGTGCGACAAAATTATAATAGCACATTTCTCTGTCGTTGACAAGGATAAATTGCGGGCTCCTGGTTGTTATCACCTGGGGCAGACAGGAATCCGATGGCGAACGTGGAAGTAGTCGAGGAGTGTCAGCGGAGCCATGAAGCTTTGAGAGTTGTCGTCTCTAAAGGAGTAGAATTGCAATGTCATTAGCCCTTTTTGATGTAGTTACCGAACCAGCGGAGGAATTCCTGTCAACCAGTCAGAATAAATCTACCCCTAAGGGGGAGAGAATCACTCTCTCTTTGCTAAGGCAGCGGCCTTTACTTCTTCTAGGATGGAGCCTATTCTTTTTGGGTATCCCTCTGGCATCGACACTTGCCAGTGTATTGCTTTTGCTGGTGGATTCACTGGTGGTATTGATCCGGACCCGTATATTCGGCCACCAGGTAGCTGGTCCACCTATAGACTTCCAGCAGGTACAGGGCACGAAGCGGCACGCGCTGGTATTGTTTGTACTGCTTGGACTTTGGGCAGTTGTCGGCAGCCTAGTTTCCATCAGGCCTGACATAGCTTTTCCCAGCACCGTTGGTTTCGCCCTCATAATAGTAGTTTTCTTTTTCCGGGCTGGCGACCTTTTGTGGGAAGATTGCTGGATTCTGCGGAGAACCATGCCCTTCCTCGTTGTTGGGTTGCTGGCTTCATCTATTTACGGTGTTTATGCCAGCCAGATTCAAGGCATGGCTCGACTGCGGCTTCTTGGACATGGACCTAATGGTAGTGGGACCTGTTTACTCATCTCTATACTACTCGCCTGGAGCTATGCTGATCTGCTCCGAAAGCCTCGCCTGAAATTAGGAGTAGGCCTTGTTGCCCTTGCTGGAATACCAAGTCTCTTGTTTACTTATAGCCGGGGTGCTTGGCTAGGTTTCGCAGGAGGCGCTGCCATCTATGCAGTTTTCAGTAAGCGCAGGAACATGATATGGTTGCTTCTTGGGCTACTGATCGTCGCAATGCTGGTGGGAGCAAATCCAAGCCTGCAGCGGCGGATGCAGAATATTTTTAGCCTGGAACGCAATAAAGATCGAATCGAAGTGTGGATGGTCACGTTGAACCTTATCCCTGACCATCTGGTTTTTGGAGTAGGAACAGCAGTTTTCCCCCATGTCTATCGGCAATACTCTCCTAGAGGTAATTCCATGGCCTTTGCCCATAATTTCTTCCTGCAGGCACTGGCTGAATACGGCATTCCCGGCCTGGTACTCCTGATTGCAGTGATCGGCCTTAGTGTTAGTGCCGGCTATCGTGTGGTCAGGAGCTATCGTTGTCCCTTGGCTCTAGGGATGCTGTCTGCGTTGATCGGCACCTTAATCCACCAGCAAGTAGATAATACTATCCACGGAGCGAATCTTGCTAGTATTTTCTGGTTCCTATGTGGTTTTCTGGTCGCCCTCCACGAGAACCAGGGAGAAACTCTCAAAGAGCCCCCATGCGTTGACAGAGTAGAATTAGAGTGCTAAGATGTATTTGGTAATCATTATTGTTTGCAGTTTTTTGTGCTTCTGGGGGCGATTTTATGTCTGAAACGAAACGGGGGTTCGTACGGAACACCAAACAGCGGGAAGTGATCTTGTCTGTTCTGCGGGGGACAGATACCCATCCTACAGCCGACTGGGTCTACCAGGAAGTGAGGAAAGAACTCCCTAATATCAGTCTGGGCACCATCTATCGCAACCTGCGGATTTTGGTGGAGTCTGGACAAGCCCTGGAGTTATCTTTTAGCAGTGACTGCAGTCGGTTTGACGGCAATCCGGAGAATCACTATCATTTTGCCTGCACCGAGTGCGGAAATGTATATGATATTGATATGCCTTTAGTTCAAGGACTTGATGCCGAGGCCGAGAAGGCTAGCGGACATAAGGTTATGTTCCATAGACTGGAATTCTACGGAATTTGTCAAGCGTGCGGCGGCGGTGCCGATGGCGACCTTCAGTGACATGGAGCTGCGTGCCGAGGTAAAGACTGGTAGGTTTGTCAAAAGGCTTAATCGGTTTGTATGTCTAGTAGAACTAAAGGAAGAGGGCGCCGTGCCGGTGCATGTGCCTAGTTCTGGTCGAATGACCGAGCTATTGGTTCCCGATGCAGAAGTAGTTGTTGAGCCTTTCCCAAGATCTGGGAACCACAAGACCAGGGGCCGCCTGGCGAAGGTGCTTTACGAGAACGGCGACCACAAGTGTTGGGTTTCAGTAGATTCCCACCTTCCCAACCGATTGTTCTCCCAAGGGGTCAAGGATGGAACTCTTGGTGAGTTCGCCTCCTATACCGATTTACGGGCAGAGGTAACCTTTAACGACAGCAGGCTGGATTTTCTTCTGGAAAACACTGAGGAAAAAGCCCTGGTTGAAGTGAAGTCGGTTACTTTGGTGGAGGAGGGAACGGCTCTTTTCCCCGATGCTCCTACCTCCCGGGGAGCCCGACACATAAGGGATCTCATTGACAGCCTCGATGAAGGCTTTGTTGCATACTTGGTTTTTATCATCCAGAGGGAAGATGCAGTGGTGTTTTCCCCCAACCGACGTATGGACCCAACCTTTGGCCAAGTCGTTGATGAAGCAGCTGAGGCCGGGGTAAAGATTCTCGCTTACGATTGTGAAGTGACTCCTTACAAGGTAGCCTTGCGTAATCGGGTGCCGGTTGTGCTTTAGCTTGGAAGATGATGGCGCTGGGAGGGTTTCATCATGTTGAGAAAAGAACAGCTGCCTACTCCGGTACTCGTGGTAGACTTGGAAATACTTCGCCACAATATTACTCACATGGCAGAGAAGGCCAAGGGTCGGAGTATCAATCTGCGGCCCCACATGAAGACCCATAAGAATAAGGAGATCGCACAAATGCAGTTGGCAGCAGGGGCCGTCGGGCTGACCTGCGCTACAATCAGCGAAGTGGAGGTTATGGCTGATACAGGTGTGCACGATCTCCTTGTTGCTTACCCGATGGTTGGTGATTATCAGCTGGCCAAGGCCGCGGCATTGGCCCGACGCTGTAAACTGACCCTGGCATTTGATAGCTACACCGCGGCAGCAAAGCTAGATAGCGTCGCTAAAGCGGCAGGAATCAAGTTCAGAGTGTCCATGATTGTAGATACCGGAGGCAGCCGTGATGGCGTTCTTCCTGAACAAGCCGTGGGTCTGGCTCGGGAAATGGCCCATTTTGGGAACCTGGATCTCGTGGGAGTGATGACCCATGAAGGGCATCTATACGGCTGTGCCAATATTCGGGAGGTGGAGGAGCAGGCTAGGATATCTGCTCAGAAGTTGGTTACTGCTGCCGATGAGCTGCGGAGAGCGGGATTCAATATTGAAACAGTCAGCACAGGGTCAACTCCAGCCTGCTATGCCGATGTCCCTGTTCCGGGGATAACAGAATGGCGTCCAGGTACATATGTTTTTAACGATGTTCAGCAAAATGCCTTTTTCACAACCGAGAGTGACTGTGCCCTGACAGTCAAGGCAACGGTGGTGAGTCATCCGGCCGCGGAGCGGTATATCTTGGATGCGGGGTCAAAGGTGCTGTCTGAGGCGGCCCATCCTAGATTTGGACATGGCGTCATAAAAGGGGCACCTGAGGCCAGAATCGTGAAGGTGAATGAAGAGCACGGTTTCGTCGCTGCTCCTGAGGGTGCGTTTACCATCGGCCAGCAGGTGGAAGTGATCCCAGTCCATGTATGCACAGTTGTCAACCTGAGTAATTCCTTCTATGTTGTGCAAAAGGATCAGGTCGTGGACCGGTGGATTGTGCATGCCCGGGGTCTGGTTCTGTAATTATTAGGTTGGTACTGTTTGCCACAATAAACAAAAGGGACAGCGCTAGATTATCTAGCACTGTCCCTTTTGGCATATTCTCTAGCCCTTTGGCATTCTGTCCGGTTTTTCTGCCGGATCAGCTGCAGCGGGAATACCCGCACTGTGGGCAGTTATTGCAACCTTCCTCATGCTTGAGCATGCTTCCGCACTCGGGGCACTCGCCGGCCGGAGCGGCTGCGTCTACTGCAGTCTTAACACTGTCAAGGTCCTGCCCAGTCTTACGCCAGTGCAGGTAGCGTTCCAGGGCAATGGCGATTCCATCTGGTCCGGATAGTACCAAGCCGCCGTTGAACCAGACGGGGGTAGAGGAGCGGATGCCCCGGAGCTGCTTAATTATGTCCTCTACCGGTACTCCTGCCCGGAGGGCAGTTGAGATCAGGCGGGCAATGGCTTCATTATTGGCTGCCGCATCACCGCCGGACTTGCCGGTCTGGGCAAATACCTCACAGATCCCGTACTCGTCTTCATTAATGGTAACATACATATTGCCGTGGGCTGTTGGGATCCGCAGTGTCCGCCCGGATGTGACTTGGGGTCTCGGTCGTACCACAGCCCTGGGAACAGGCTGCTGTCCGCCTTTTTGGCTCTCTTCGGTTTTCTTAATTGTGAGTACCTGGCTCGAACGACTGCCGTCTCTATAGATGGTGATCCCCTTGCAGCCCGACCTATATGCTTCCCAGAAAACCTTGGCGACATCATCCTGGGTTGCTGCATTGGGTAGATTGACTGTCTTGGATACAGCATTGTCTGTAAACTCCTGGAAAGCAGCCTGGATTTTCACATGATATTCAGGAGTGATATCATGGGCTGTTGCAAACAGCTGCTGTATCTGCTCTGGTATATCCTCAATGCCCCTCACAGATCCCCGCTTGGCCACTAGTCTCATAAGTTCAGGGCTGTAGAAGTCATATCTCTTGGCCATAGCTTCGAATAAGGGATTGACTTCGATCAGCTGATCATTGTCTAGCACGTTACGGGTATAAGCTACGGCAAATAGCGGTTCGATTCCTGAAGAACAGCCCGCGATAATGCTGATGGTCCCTGTGGGTGCGATGGTGGTGACTGTAGCATTCCGCAGAGTCGGGATTTCGCCGTTATCATAAATGCTGCCTTTAAAGTTGGGGAACGGTCCCCTTTGTTGAGCCAGTTCGATAGAAGCCTGGCGAGCTTCCTGCTGAATAAAGGACATGACCTCCCGGGCAGCTTCTATCGCTTCTTCTGAGTCGTAGACTATACCCCGGAGTATGAGCATATCGGCAAAGCCCATGACACCCAAGCCGATTTTCCGGTTAGCCTTGGTCATATGCTCGATCTCAGGCAGCGGATAGCGATTGGCATCGATGACATTATCGAGGAAATGGACAGCAATATGCACTACCCGGCGCAAGCGCTCCCAATCCATGGAATCCCTGGTTACAAACTTGGCTAGGTTAATTGAACCCAAATTGCAGGATTCATAGGGAAGCAGAGGCTGTTCGCCGCAGGGATTGGTGGCTTCGAACTCTCCCACATGGGGTGTCGGGTTAGACTCATTTAGACGATCAATGAAAATGATACCCGGCTCGCCATTGTGCCACGCCATCTCAATGATCTTGCTAAAAACATCCCGGGCTTTTAGTCTTCCAGCAGGCTTATTGGTACGGGGATTGATGAGGTCATAGAACTCATCTGCCTCTACAGCCTCCATGAATTTCGTTGTTATGCCGCAGGAAATATTAAAGTTGGTCAAATCATGTGAATCCTGCTTGCAGGTTATGAATTCCATAATATCAGGGTGATCAACACGCAAGATGCCCATGTTGGCCCCGCGGCGGGTGCCGCCCTGCTTGACCGCTTCTGTAGCAGCGTTAAAAACTTTCATGAAGGATATGGGCCCACTGGCTACACCGCCTGTAGAAAGAACCTTGTCGTTCTTGGGTCTAAGGCGGCTAAAGGCGAAACCGGTGCCTCCACCGCTCTTATGTATAAGAGCAGCATTCTTGACCGCGTCAAAAATGCCCTCCATACTGTCTTCCACCGGCAGCACAAAACAAGCCGACAGCTGCTGCAGCTCCCTCCCTGCGTTCATAAGGGTCGGAGAATTGGGCAGGAACTCCAGCCGGTCCATGATTTCAATGAACTCGGCTTCAGTCTTGGCAACTGCCTCGGCGTCTGCTCCGTAGTTTGCATCTACCGCCGCAATATTGCGGGCCACCCGTTGGACCATCTCTTCTGGTGTTTCTAGCACATTGCCTTCAGCATCCTTGGCCAGATAGCGCCGCTCTAAGACGGTACGGGCATTATTGCTTAATTGCATATCAACCATTCCCTCCTGGAAGTTGGAGTTGGTAAACACCATATATTGGTGCTTGTTTATTATACTACACAACATATTGTGAGTCACGGCAGTCTATCGACCCATATCCCCAAACTACTCCCATATATTCCGCAAAGCTTTGTCTCTCTAGGTAAAACGGCATTTTGCCTCAAAGGAAAAAGCCAGGTCTCCGATTATCCACCGGAAACCTGGCTGCGTGCCAGCTTTTCTATCGCGGCTAGGTCTGAATTGCTACTAGGCTGGGGGAGCTCCTTGGTTCTAGAAGGACTGGTTAAGCAGACCGCCTAGGAGGCGCTGGGTGAGTTCTACCTGCCCATACTCTTGGGCTGTGTTCCAATCACGCTCAAGGAGTGCCACTATTAACTCAGGCGGCAGATCCCACTCTGCGGCTAGTGCTTCTGCTAGACGTTCTTGACCAAAGCCGCTGAGGGCTGACCAGTCCTGGGTGATCAGAGCTTCAGCCTCATGGGGCTTCACTCCGTTCTTAAGCAGCTGATCATAGAGGTTGTACCTCATCTCATCCCGCACCGTCTGCCAGTCGCCCTTGACCAGGGCACTGAGCTGTTCTTTAGTCACCATTCCCTTGGACATGTCGGTAATCTTGGACATAACATCCGACTGTGTTACAATGCCGGTGGCCTTGATAAACTGAGCGGTACCGGCTCGATTGGCAACCAAGTATACCTGGTCGCCTTCAACCAGGTTGGCTGTCTCGGACTTGGTGCTGTTCCGCAAAATACTAGCGTCCGGTGCCACTTCCAGGACCAAGGATTGACCTATCAAAGGCTCTACCGTTACAGTGGAGTGGTCACCGGCAGCACTGAGGGTGCCTTGGATTGTGACCAAGTCTGCTGCTGTCTTTACCATGGCCGCTGTTTCCTCCCGAGTTGCCGGCCTTTCCGGTTGGAAAGTAGTGCCGAAAATCGAGGGAATGATCCCCAAACGGCTGGCGATCTCTACAGAGTTGTATGACCAGTGGTCCTCTGACATATCGGTGAAAGTGGGCCACCAGTCAAAGTAGTCTGCTTGAAAGTCTTTGTCCAGCTTAAGGGCTCTAGTGAGCATTGTTACAATTTCAGCTCTGGTGATTTTCTCATCTGGGTGGAACTTGCCGTCTGGATACCCTTGGATAATCCCCTTAGCCGCCAGGGCGCTGATTTCATTCTTCGCCCAGTGGTTGCGGATATCAGAGAATGGGGTTTGGCCGGCGGATTCAAAATGAAAGGCCCTGGCCAAAATCCGGGCAAATTCAGCTCTGGTAATTGGGTTCTTGGGGCGAAATGTCTCGTCAGGATAACCACTGATCACTCCCTCTGCCACTAAAGCTTTGATATCGGCTTTAGCCCAGCTTGCCGATATATCAGTAAGCTCAGCGGCAGTGGTGGTGCTGCTCATGAGCAATACCATAAGGAGAGCCATGATTGCCATAGAGAATTTATGGTGTCGCATTGACATAAACCTCTCCCTTCCTATATGTCTTCCCTAAAACTTCGGCGGCAGCATGGCCGAGGGCATAGGACCAAAGTCCCGTCCCGCTGAGATCATCCTAACATAACATGAATCGCAATACTACTTTTATCAAAATGTAAGTTCAGACGATGGAGTTAAGTTATGTATACTACTGCCGCAATTTGGCACCATACCTGTGCTGGGCCGCCTGCGGCTGGGAGACAAAGAGGTAAACTTGCCTGAAGTATGGAATACTTGCTGAAGACCTGATGGGCGCCTTGAGTTCGCCGACTTTTTGAAAAAGAACCTAGTGAACCAGGCCCATGCTAACTGAATCCCATAGACCTGATGTGGAAATATGCAAACCGGGACCGGCAACTCCAAAGGAAAAGTCGTGCTTGTAGATGGGAACAGCCTCATTCACCGGGCCTTTTATGCTA
>LSQX01179846.1_pt1 | contig 12535 bp, 7 predicted proteins | sample 654561 | NCBI WGS metagenome assembly LSQX01 (sample SAMN04489861, study PRJNA283612) | anaerobic digester metagenome | isolation source: 4 biogas reactors fed with cattle manure at either 37C or 55C with and... | place: Denmark: Kongens Lyngby | collected 2014 | reverse complement strand
AACGTGGTTTTCAGTAACGTGTGGGGCATTATCCTAAAAGAGTGGAAAGGATCGGGACGAAAGGCTGTTACGTACTTAGCTATTGGTATGGTCGTGTTGATATTTTCGTTAGTAATACCTAACTTATAACGAAAAGCGTTTATCGCACTGTGTGGATATTTTTAACGAGGATAAAGAAAATTGAAATTATTTATGTAGATTTACTGTTCAGAATAACAAGAAAGCATCTAACCAAAAGGAGAAAGCATGAGATACAACGATTTTGGTATCGACTTTAAGTATTTACTGGTCAACGAAAGAGATAAAAAATTCGGATTGACCGTCAACACTGTTGGCTTTCAACCTATCGCTCCCCACACGTTATACCCTTCTACTGAGCACCCAAAAAGTTATTATTTCAACCCCGAAAAAGGCCGGGTCTTGTCCGAGTATCAAATCGTTTACATAAGCAAAGGGAAAGGTTTATTCAGCTCCGATTCCACGAAGAGAACCAACGTTAAAAAGGGGCAGGTCATACTTCTCTTCCCGGGACAATGGCATACGTATCGTCCGCTAAAAGAGAGTGGATGGAATGAATATTATATCGGTTTTGAAGGAATAATAATCGACAACATCGCGACCAATGCCTTTATCACCCCCGACAATCAAATTCTTAACGTAGGTGTCAACGAAGATTTAGTACATCTCTTTTCTACCGCTATCCGAGTCGCGAAGGAGGATAAGACAGGTGCTCAGCAATATCTGGCAGGTATCGTGGTGAATATCTTGGGAACCATATTATCCTTGGATCAGAACCGAAATTTCGAGTCCAAAGACTCCGCTCAAAAGATTGAACGCGCGAAAGTAATTATGATCGAAAACATTCATAAGAATATTGATATCAAAGGTATTGCAGCAAATCTCGGGATTAGTTATTCACTATTCAGGAAAACTTTCAAAGAGTATACCGGCTACGCTCCGGCTCAATATATGCAAGAGTTGAAATTAAGAAAAGCCAAGGAACTATTGGCTGAAACCAACAACTCTGTAAAAGAGATATCGTACGAATTGAATTTCAGTTCCTATGAGTATTTCTTATCGTTTTTCAAAAAGCGAGTCGGGCATACACCCTTGGAATACAGAAACCTGGGAAGAATAAAATAAGAAATAAAAAACATCACAGTTATAACATTCCATTTTAAGCAAAATAAAGTAACAGTTATTGCTAAATAACTCGAAAACGATCTAAACAAAACATACGAACATGATTCAAAAGAGCTTGTCTTTACTAATAATATGCCTAATGATCGGCTTTAGCAAATCCGAGGCGCAACAGACCATAATTCACGGACTAACCGTTAATTTATTACCCAATACCGAACAGGTGTTTTTAAATGGATACCCCGCGGATACTCCATTGGAGAAAGCCGTTTCCTATCCTGAAAATTGGCAATTCACTGAAATATCGTCTCCCAACCCGGTATTCGGATGGATGTTGCACTCCGAGTCGAGCAACACGAAACAAGTGGCTTATCGCATCCTCGTGGCGTCAAATCGCGAATTATTAACAGAAGGCACCGCCGATTTATGGGATTCGGACCAAGTTAACAGTGCACAGTCTATAAACATTCCCTATAATGGGAAACAGCTTGAGCCGGGGAGTACCTACTTCTGGAAAGTGAAGGCATGGGATAACCATGGTACGGAATCTGCATTTTCTGAGGTGGCATCGTTTAAAACGGCGGATACGTTTGTTGATTACATCACGGACAGGCATCCCATCCAAAAACAGGACGACTATCCCGTCCTGATCAACCAACTGAACGGGGGTACTTATTTTGCGGATTTCGGGAAAGCTTCTTTTGGAAGATTGCGGCTCAATCTTTATTCCGAGACCGGTACCGACAGTGTAATTATTCATTTGGGTGAAGCCAGAAAAGAGGGTAGGATCGATCGCGAGCCGGGCGGCACTATCCGATATTCGCGCTACGCTGTTAAACCGCAACAAGGATTAAACACCTACGTGATCGCTATACGCCCCGACAAGCGAAATACCGGTCCTCAAGCAGTCCTCATGCCCCAATACATTGGCGAAGTCACCCCTTTTCGGTATTGCGAAATCGAAAATTACGCCTATCCCTTACAGGAAAAAGATATCGTAAGAGAAACTGCTTTTTATCCCTTTAACGAACTCGATTCCTATTTTCACAGTTCCGACACGGTATTGAACCAGGTATGGGAGTTGAGTAAGTACTCCATTAAAGCCACCTCCTTTTTGGGTGTGTATGTGGACGGTGACCGGGAGCGAATCCCCTATGAAGCGGATGCTCTGATTAACCAGTTAGCACATTACGGCGTTGCACGCGATTACAGCATGGCTCGTTATACCCACGAGTACCTCATTCATAAGCCTACATGGCCTACCGAGTGGATTCTGCAATCAGTCCTTATGGCTTGGGAAGACTACATGTATACCGGCAACACCCTTTCGATGGAGCATTTTTACGAAGACCTGAAAGCAAAAAGCTTGACTGCCCTCTCCGATGAACATGGATTTATCAGCACTCGAACGGGCAAAGTGACTCCTGAGGTATTGCAAGCGATCCATTTTAACGGCAATTTACGCGACATTGTCGATTGGCCGCATACCGGTATTCTCGGGTTGGAGAAGGAAGAGGGAGGCGAGACCGATGGCTTTGTATTTACCGATATCAACACGGTTGTGAATGCTTTCCATTATAGATCTCTCACGTTGATGTCACGCATCGCGGAGGTACTGGGAAAAACAAGCGATCAGGAATTTTATCGCGGACGGGCTGAAAAGCTGAAGCGCGCTTTTAACGCGCATCTCTTCGACAAGAAAAGAGGGGTCTATATCGATGGGATCGGGACGGATCACGCGTCATTGCACGCGAACATGTTTCCACTTGCCTTCGGGCTGGTACCTGAAAACCGGGTGGACGATGTAATGCAATTTATTCGTTCACGTGGGATGGCGTGCAGCGTGTACGGGTCGCAGTTTTTGCTCGACGGCATCTACAACGCGGGAGATGCAGACTATGGTTTGCAACTGCTAACCGCGACAGGCGAAAGGAGCTGGTACAATATGATCCGGGTAGGTTCTACCATCAGCTTGGAAGCATGGGACAATAAGTACAAACCCAACCAGGATTGGAATCACGCGTGGGGAGCCGCTCCCGCCAACCTCATTCCTCGTAAATTAATGGGAATCGAGCCGATGACGCCCGGGTTTGAGAAAATTCGAATCAAACCGCAACCCGGTTCACTGGAATCGGCCGAAATAAAACATCCCACCATCCGGGGCGATGTAGCGGTTAGTTTTACCAATCAGCCGAATGAATCGTTCCGGCTTGAAGTATACATCCCTGCCAATACTACCGCCGAGGTTCACCTTCCCTTTTTCTCGAGAAGGCAAACCATTCTCATGGATGGCCAACCCGTCACATACAAACGTGTGGGGAACTTCTCCGTGATCGAGAATGTAGGATCGGGTGCCTATTCATTCGTGATAGAGAGATAATGTGGTCAAGCTTTATAAACTGAATGATTTCTGTAAAACTGAATAACTAAACGGAGAACTTTCTCCAAAAAAATAGCAAAATGAGACACTCTCTAATTGCAGTGCTGTTCTTTTTCTTATTACCGGGGTACGCTTCGGCGCAGGCTTTCCTTTCGGAGCGAGCATTCGTGGATCGTCTCGTTAAGGATGAAATCACCCGCGCGTATATTACACCCGCGAGAATAGTATGGCAGTCGGACACGCTAAATAACCGGGTCAAGAATTCCGATGTGTTGTTAACCGAGTTCGACGGACAGCTTACTACCAGCGGTAGAGATATGTGCGTGCTGCGATCGGACGACGAAGCTCAAGCTTCGGTTTTGCTCGATTTCGGGAAAGAACTCTACGGGGGTATAGAGATCGCCGCGGCGATCCGGGGCGAAAAAAAACCGGTAAAAGTTCGCGTTCGCCTGGGTGAATCGGTTACCGAAGCCATGAGTGACTGTATCGACAATACTGTACCCGGCATGGGTTCTGCCACCAATGACCACGCGATAAGGGATTTCACGCTCGAAATCCCTTGGTTGGGAACAGTAGAGATCGGGAATTCTGGTTTCCGATTTGCACGAATCGACGTCCTGGACAAGGAAGTGGAGTTACCCATCCGCTCGATTCGAGCCATTTTGCGTTATAGAGATATACCGTACTTGGGATCGTTTCACTCCGACAATGAACGTCTGAACGAGATATGGAATACCGGGGCGTATACCGTTCATTTGAACATGCAGGAATATTTATGGGATGGAATCAAAAGGGATCGATTGGTATGGCTTGGCGACGTTCATCCCGAGGTCATGGCAATAAACACGGTGTTTGGCGATACCGAAGTGGTGAGGAAAAGCCTCGATTTTGGAAGAGACACCACTCCCCTACCCGGTTGGATGAATGGAATCTCTTCTTACTCGCTCTGGTGGATCATTACTCATCGTGATTTCTTCATGTATCATGGCGATGTAGACTACCTTAAAGAGCAACAATCTTACCTATCTGCCCTGATCGATCAAGTGATCACGAATATAAACCCCGCGGGCAAAGAGGAGCTAGATGGCGGGCGTTTTCTAGATTGGCCTACCTCGGAAAATCCGGATGTAATACACTCCGGTCTTCAGTCGTTAATGGTAATGACCTTTGAGGCCGGGAGAGATATTGCCCATTGGATCAACGACGTACAACTAAGAGTAAAATGCAACGAAGCCCTTCGCTCCTTGGGCAAACATACCCCCTCCACGCACAACAACAAACAAGCGGCCGCCCTGCTCTCCTTGGCCGATATTATACCCGCCAAAGAGGCCGCGAAGGTTATCATCGATGGTGGAGCCAACGATTTCGCGACCTTTTACGGCTATTACATGTTAGAAACTTTAGCTAAAGCAGGCAAGTATCAAGAAGCAATGGATATTATATCGGACTACTGGGGAGCCATGCTCGATTTGGGGGCAACCACGTTTTGGGAGAACTTTAATTACAAGGAGAGACTAAATGCAGTGCCCATCGACGAACTTCCCGACCCTTCTCGTTTCAATATCCATGCCGATGGAGGTGATCATTGTTATATTGGACTACGCGCTAGTCTTTGCCACGGGTGGGCATCCGGTCCAACAGCTTGGTTAAGCGAGCACGTGTTAGGAATTCAGGTCATGGAGCCGGGACTAAAAACCGTTCGAATACGCCCCAATCTGGGTAATTTAAAATTTGCAGAAGGTACATTTCCCACCCCATATGGTGAAATCTACGTGAAACACACCAGGCAGGAAGATGGAACGATAGAAAGTGAGATAAAAGCACCGAAAGAGGTTAAGGTTGTGAGGTAACATCATTACATTTACGTTCCGTTCAACTTCGCAAAGAGCATACTTATTAATAAAATTCATTACAATCCGACTATCCCTTCCTGCCACTTTGGGAAAATTAAACCGAACAGTAAGTGAAAAAAGTAATGCAACAAATGGTCTAGCTGACTGCAAGAGCAAAAAGAATCATATTCGTATGAAAAGAAGATTATTTTTATTAGTGTTATTGTACGTGATAAGCAGCTCCATGTTTGCCGGCCAGGAGAACATGCAACAGACGGGGAATAGCGGCAAAGCTTCGGTAAACGAAGTAAAACTAGTCATGCCCACGTACATGTTCTCTGACCCGGATCCGGTAGCGAAACCTGAGAATGCTTATTATCCCTATTTCCGGTTTGACGGGTACAGCGAAAAGTCGATTCCCAAGGAATGGAGCGCGGTAGAAATGGAGAACGATTACATAAAGGTGACGATCTTTCCCGAGATTGGAGGTAAAGTGTGGGGAGCGGTTGAAAAGTCGACCGGAAAGGAGTTTATTTACTATAATCATGCCGTTAAATTCCGGGATATTGCCATGCGGGGAGCCTGGACGTCAGGTGGGATCGAGTTTAATTTCGGGATCATCGGGCATGTTCCATCGACGGCCACCCCGGTAGACTATGTTACCCGTGAGAATGACGACGGCAGCGTGAGCTGTTTTATAAGTTCCTTAGAGCTAATGACGCGGACAACGTGGCAGGTAGAAATCAATCTTCCCAGTGACAAAGCCTTTTTCACGACACGCACCACCTGGATGAACACCTCCTCGCTGGAACAACCCTATTACCAATGGATGAATGCCGGTTACAAGGCGGCCGGGAACCTTGAGTTCTGTTACCCGGGACAGTATCAAATTAGTCATGGAGGAGGGGCTTTTCCCTTTCCCATCGATGAACAGGGACGTGAAATATCGTGGTACGAGAAGAATAACTTCGGGGGGAGTAAATCATACCACGTGCTGGGGAAATACAACGATTTCTACGGTGCCTACTGGCATGATGATGACTTCGGGTCGGTTCATCATTCAGCGTATGATGAGAAGCTGGGAATGAAGATATTTCTCTGGGGATTATCTCGCTCCGGCAGTATCTGGGAAGACCTGTTGACGGACAGGGACGGCCAATACGTGGAGCTCCAGTCGGGACGCATGTACAACCAACCCTCGACAAGCAGTGCTTACACCCCGTACAAACACTTTTCGTTCGTGCCGGGGGCGGCCGATGTCTGGGTGGAGTACTGGTTTCCAACGAAAGAAACGGGGGGCATTTCAAAGGCGAGTCCCATCGGAACCCTTCACGCGATTAGAGAGGGCGACAAACTGATCGTCTCTTTCTCTCCTTTACAAGAGATGCGAACGATGCTTGTGGTTAAAGACGAGGAGAAGGTTTTATTTAATGAGCCGCTCCGGTTACATGTACTCGAAACATGGAAAAAAGAGTTCCCATTAACCAGCGACGCGCCCCTGACCATCGAAATTGGGGATAGAGAACTGGTTTGGTACGAATCACCGGAGCATGAGAACTTGAATCGTCCGAATAAATTGGCCGATGATTTCGATTGGGAGGGAGTTTACGGCCTTCACGTGAAAGGGGAGCAGTGGATGAATCAAAAACATCTTCGCCGGGCAGAAGAGTCGTTCCTCCAATGCCTGGAGAAAGATAGGTACTACCTGCCGGCGTTGAATAAGATGGCCGCTATCTGTTACAGGACAGGGCGCCACGAGAAAGCGTTGGAATACGCCAAGACGGCGTTGAGCCTGGACGCTTACAATGGAGAAGCCAATTATATCTATGGCCTAATTAATTATGAATCGAGGCCGGCAGATGCAAAAGACGGTTTCTCCGTGGCTTCCTACTCGCCCGCCTACCGTGGCGCGGCGTATGGCATGCTGGCCAAATGCTTCCTGAAAGAGAAAGATTGGAAGAAATCACTCCATTACGCGTCGCTCGCGTTGGAGTCAAATCCTCGTAACCCGGACGCCATTTTAGCCCGGTTAATCGCCCTCCGTTATTCGAACCAACAGGAAGACGCGAGATGCTTTGGAGAGAAAATACTGGAAGAGATGCCGTTAAACCACCCGGCCCGTTATGAAATAGCCCTGTTATCGGGAGACCTGGAAGGGTTTAGCTCCTTGATTCGCGGCGAGCTATATTGGGAGACGTATATCGAGATAGCACTGTGGTATTATTCGGTGGGCTTGTGGGATGAGGCGTTACAATTATTGTCGTTCGCCAAAAGCAGCCCCGTCGCGCTCTACTGGAGTGCCTATATACATCACTTGAAAGGCGAGGAGGAAGAAGGGGTAAAAACGGTGGATAGAGCGATAGCCGCTTCTCCTGAAGGTGTATTCCCTTTCCGCCCGGAAACACTTAAACCGTTACGATACGCCCTATCTGTTTCGGACTCGTGGAAAACAGATTATTACACGGCAATCCTCTACTGGCACTTGGGCGATAAGGAAAAAGCAATGGCACTGCTCGATAAACACGACGATGTACCATTTGCACCTTACTATCAAAGCCGGGCATTATTGAAAAAAGGAAAAGAGTCGTTGTCGGATTTACTGAAGGCCGAAAAAATCGACCCTACATGGCGGGTAGGATTTTCACTTATCAACCACTATTTGCGGTCGAACGATGTTGTTTTGGCCATGCAGGCCGGCAAGCGCTATGCGGACCGGTTCTCGGATAATTACATGATCGGGTTGAAATATGCCAAAGCCCTGCAATTGAATGGCAAGTATAGCGAGAGCATCGCCTTGCTAAAGCAAACGACCGTGCTACCGAATGAAGGGGCTTACGAGGGAAGGGCTATTTACCGGGAATCCTATCTATACCGGGCGGCCAACCTGCTCAAGCAGAAAAGATATGCACGAGCTATTCGCTCCGTGGAAGACTCTAAAGTTTGGATTGAAAATCTGGGCGTGGGAAAACCGTATGACGAGGATGTTGACGAGCGGCTGGAAGATTTCCTGATGGGGGTTATTTTAGAGAGACAGGGGAAAAAAGCAGATGCCGCCTCCTATTTTCGAAAAGTAACTGAAAAGGGGGTCTTTGGCAGGAAGTCGGTTTCTAACGAGTTACTGGTCGCGATCGCCTTGAAAAAGTTGGGCGACACGGGGCAAGCGGATTTGCTGGCGGACAACTGGTTGAATAATCAATCTGGTTCTAAAATAGGACAGTGGGCTACAGCGGTTTATAATGGTGATACACGGCAGGCAGCAGACCTCCTAACGGAACGATACACGGTTGAAGATACTACCCCGTGGGAACAAGCGTCAGGCGATACAAGCTTTAACCTGATATCGGGAATATTGCAGACCATCCATTAATTATCAGATACAGCCAAGCAACGAACTTAATTAATAAAACACTAAAAATGAAAAAGAGCAAAATTTTAATGATAATTGCCGGAGGTTTGCTGGCTTTTTTATCGTGCAGCGAGACTAGTGAGACAGGGAAAGAGGCAGTAACATCCAACGATGAATATTATGTGGCCGCGTATATATGGCCTTCCTGTCACGATGACCCGTTAGGAAGAGAAAAGCTATGGCCGGAAGGAACCGGTGAATGGGAAGTGATAAAGAAAGGAAATCCAAGGTACGATGGCCATTACCAGCCTCGCCAACCACTGTGGGGATATGAGCTGGACAATGATCCGGAGGTTATAGAACGCTGGATTGATGTAGCTGTTGACCATGGTGTAAATGTTTTCATTTACGACTGGTACTGGTATGAAGAAGGCCCCTACTTGGAAAGTGCCTTAAACGATGGCTTCCTAAAAGCAAAAAACAACCATAAAATGCAGTTCTACATCATGTGGGCCAACCACGATGTAAAACATAACTATTGGAATTATCATCGATATGGGGACGACGACTCCATCCTTTGGGATGCCAAAGTAGATTGGGAAAATTACAAAATCATTGTTGACCGGGTAATCAACCAGTATTTTAAACAACCCAACTATTTTAAAATTAATGGGGAACCACTCTTCTCAGTTTTCAGTATTGATAAACTCATGGAAAGCTTTGGTGGTAGTGCAGAAGAGACCCGTAAGGCGCTCGATTACTTTCGTGAAGAAGTGAAAAAAGCCGGGTTCCCGGGGCTTCACATCCAGTGGAATCAAGGGGGCGGGTCAATCATGTCGGAGGAGAGAGCTAATAAATTTCGAAAAGATGTGGAGGTAATGGGATTTAACAGTGTGGGAATGTACAACATGGGAGGAATGGCTGAAGACTATCTTGTTTACGGAGCGAATTCGATTAAAATACGGGAACAGATGAATGATATAGTGGATGTCCCGGTTTTTCCGTGCGTTTCTGTGGGATGGGATGATACTCCACGGTTTCCTGCAAAAGGTATAAAGAATACAGTCCACCAACACAATACTCCTACAAGCTTTGCCGCGTTGCTTTCGAAAGCAAAAGAGTACGCCGACAGACATCCGGAACAGCCAAAATTGATCACGATTAACGCCTGGAATGAGTGGGTAGAAGGTAGTTACTTATTACCGGATATGCTCCATGGTTTCGAATACTTGGAAGCGGTAAAGGATGTGTTCATCGAAAAAAAATACGACCGGTATAGATAGCTTCGCACAGTTGAACAGCACTGTAATTTTACATCCTGAACCTTGTGGGTAACCAAGTTTTCTTGAAGGAACACGATTACTGATAAGCAGTTAAACGGTGTAATAAGCAATGCAAAATGTAAGTGAAATGCAAAAAACAGGTGTAAAAACATTCATTTTATTGACATTCATCGTCATAATTGGAATTGGACTTCTATTTTCTTGCAAAATCTCCAAAAAATCACTTCGTATCTCTGAACCAGTAATCGGCACGTATGAAATTTTAGAGAAAATACCGGTTGAACGCATTTGGCCAGGCACTCAGGTAGGATATTCACTGTTGACTCACGAAAATCATCAGTTTATTGCTTATTATGATGAAAATAGACAGATGACAGTTGCACAACGCTTGCTTGATTCAAAAGATTGGACATTCAAAAAATTAGATTCCTTCATCGGATGGGATTCTCATAATTACATAACCATGGCTTTGGATAAAGAGGGGTACCTTCACGTGAGCGGTAATATGCACGGCGTACCTTTAATTTATTTTCGTACTTCCCTCCCTTATGATGTAACAACTTTAGAACAGGAGTTATCGATGATTGGAAAAAATGAAAAAAGAGTCACCTATCCTAAATTTTTCTTGGGCCCAAAAGATGAACTGATCTTTACCTATAGAGATGGAGGAAGTGGAAATGGGAAAAATTTCTATAATCTCTTTAATACAGAAACAAAAAAATGGCAACGTTTATTAGAACGACCTCTGATAGATGGTGAAGGATTGATGAATGGATACAGCGTTGGACCCGTTAAAGGACCCGACGGTTGGTTCCATATGTCATGGATATGGCGAGACACACCCGATGCTGAAACTAACCACGATCTTAGTTACGCGAAAAGCCCCGATATGATTAATTGGTTCACCGCGAATGAAACTCCACTTACCTTACCCATTAAATTAAACACGCCCGATGTGATTGTTGATCCTGTTCCGATAAAATGTGGTATGATTAACGGGAACGGCCAAATTGGATTCGATTCACAAAACCGTGTAATACTATCCTATCATAAATTCGAAGATTGCTCGGATTCCACTTCACCTACTCAATTTTACAATGCTAGACTCGAAAATGGCGAGTGGAAGATTTATCAAACTACAAATTGGGATTATAGATGGTATTTTGAAGGCCGTGGTTCGCTAGTGAGTGAACTGCGGATAGGCCGGGCTAAATATTCAGATGGGAAATTAAGACAGCTTTTTACATACCCAGGAAAGGGTTCCTCCTCATTTATTTTATCAGAAGTAACTTTGAAACCAATTAGTATTGAAGCCCCAATTCAGTGGCCTATTGAGATTCAAACTGTACGATCCACATTTCCCAACATGAGCGCACGCGTAGTAAGAGATTCCTGGGAATCAAAAACCGGTGAGGAATATATAATTCGTTACGAAACGCTACCTTCAAACCGTGACAAACCTTATCCGAAACCATGGCCCGATCCAGTGATACTTGAAGTTTACAGATTATCTACATCTCTAAATTAATAAACGATGAAACGAATAGCTTTTAAGATGTTTTTAAAGCCGGGATTTGAAGAAGAGTACGAAAAGAGGCATTCCGCTATCTGGCCAGAATTGAAACAACTATTGTCAAAAACCGGCGTGAATGATTATTCTATATTCTGGGATAGAGAAACGAATATTCTCTTTGCAGTACAAAAAATCGAGGGTGAGCAGTCATCTCAAGAGATAGGCACAAACCCGATCATACAAAAATGGTGGGACTACATGGCAGATATCATGGAAGTTAATGATGACAAATCACCGGTATCAATTCCATTACAAGAGTTATTCCACATGGAATAAGATACGTGGATATTGCACTTCTAAGTTGAACTTAGGGTGTGACTAACTTTGATGGCACACTCAACACCGAATATGAACATCTGTCTTTGTAGATTTAATAAAATACAACATGAAAAGAATAACTTTTATTGCCCTTTCCTTCTGTTTAATCTGCATAATATCAGACGCACAGGAAAAATATGATATTGCCGCGTTCGTTTGGCCATCGTATCAAGCCGATGATCGGGCAAAAATATTCTGGCCGGAAGGAATCGGAGAGTGGCAAACTGTGATGTCGAATGAAGCTAAATTCCCGGGGCACACGCAGCCCAGATACCCACTGTGGGGATACGTGAACGAGGCCGATCCCTATGTAATGGAAATGCAAATCAACGCTGCAGTGCGGCACGGTGTGAATGTTTTCATCTACGACTGGTATTGGTACGACGGTATGCCATTCTTAGAGGGCTGTTTGAACGAGGGATTCTTGGGTGCCGCGAACAATAAGGATATGAAATTCTACTTGATGTGGGCCAATCATGATGTAAATATGACGTGGGATAAACGATTAGCGGGTACGAAAAACAGTTCTCTAATATGGAAAGGAGGCGTGGATCGTGAAGAGTTCGAAATACTATGTAAAAGAGTAATAGATAAATACTTCTCTCAACCGAATTATTATACCGTGGATGGTAAACCCAGTTTCATGATTTACGAAGTGGAGAC
>LSQX01381420.1_pt1 | contig 12536 bp, 12 predicted proteins | sample 654561 | NCBI WGS metagenome assembly LSQX01 (sample SAMN04489861, study PRJNA283612) | anaerobic digester metagenome | isolation source: 4 biogas reactors fed with cattle manure at either 37C or 55C with and... | place: Denmark: Kongens Lyngby | collected 2014 | reverse complement strand
GAGTAATTTAAACTATAACTATCGAGTCGCTTGATTGTCAAGGTGTTATCACCATCGACAATAGCGATATGACCGAGGACGACAAAGGCGGCCCCAGCTTCGGTAGTGCCAGTCATGCCTAATTCGCTATAAGTGGCGGTTGGCAAAGTAATTCCATCTCCGTTAAATTTAACTTCGGTATTGACTCCGCCATCAGGAAGTGGGTGAACAGTGCTATTGCCTACTTTACCGGCATAGAAACTGTATTGACCATTCCGACTAGAGTCATAGGTCGCTTTGATAAGCAACTTTGCAGTAAAACTGACGTCGAGCTTAAACTTATACATAGCTTCGTCGCCGTTAGCAAGTAACTTATTACCCCTAGCTGTGAGTTTGCCATTTAAGTCTGAAGGGATATCCATGGCGAGACGTAAATAATCGTCAGCTAAGCATCTGGCTGGAGTGTAAGCACTGTAACCAGGAGAAGCTTCTACTTTTGGCTCATCAATAAAGACATGTTCATGAGGTACAGAAGAAGATGGATCTGACGATGAGGAGCTCGGAGCCACCGTGGAAGACGTTCCCACAGAAGAGGAGGACGGTCTCACAGAGGAGGAACTCGGAGCCACCGTGGAGGATGGTCTCGCAGTGGAGGACGGCCTCGCAGAAGAGGAGGACGGTCTCACGGAGGAGGACGATCTCACAGAGGAGGAACTCGAAGTCGCACTTGCAGAGGATGGAGCTTGTGAACTAGAAGCAGGTACAGAAGAACTGCTATCAGGATCACTACTACTAGAGCTACTAGAACTCACTTAACCAAAACAAGACGTGATACCGAGCGCCAACATTATTGTCATAATGCTGAAAAATTTTGTTTTTTTCATAATATGTATGCAACTTAATGTTGCGTTCCTTTCTTCAGGGTTTTTACATTGTATATGAGGCAGACCCTAAAAAACTGCAACCCATAATCAAGAACAAAAACACCATATAAAAATGAAAATATGTTTTCCTTCGCACTTATCGTATGACATCAAGGCAATAACACATATGTCTTTCTTGCGTTTATTTCTAGAATATTTTATTATGAAATTCTTTATATTATTAATATTAAATAAAAAAGCCCATATCGCATGGACATGGGCTAATTTTAGAAATTTATTTTGGATTTGATTATTGACCAAACAAGATATCATTCATGATGGCCTCAAGCATTTCTTGGCGACCACTACCTGGCAAGGCCGGAGCTCCTAATTGACAAGCATAGTCGGATAAGCCTTTTAGATCAATTTCATTGTTCAAAATCTTTTTGCCAATTTCAGTTTCTCTAAATGAAGCATATTTACGGTCAACAAATTGATCAATGCGACCGTCTTCAATCATCTTGGCAGCCTTTAATAAGCCGAGGGCAAAAGTGTCCATACCGAGAATAAAAGCTAAGAACATATCCTCGTGCGTGTAGGATGGGCGACGATTTTTTGCGTCAAAGTTTAAGCCTCCAGTGAGACCACCATTTTTTAAAATCTCGTACATAGCGAAAGTTGCGGTGTAGACATCATAAGGAAATTCATCGGTATCCCAACCGAGGAGGAAGTCACCTTGGTTAACATCGACACTCCCTAACATGCCATTAATGGCGGAAATTCTTAAATCGTGTTGGAAAGTGTGGCCAGCTAAAGTCGCATGATTAGCTTCAATATTTAATTTGAAGTCTTTATCTAGACCGTATTGTTTTAAAAAGCCAATCGAAGTAGCGGCATCAAAGTCATATTGATGCTTCATCGGCTCTTTTGGTTTCGGCTCAATATAGAAGTCGCCTTCAAAGCCGATAGAACGACCATAAACAACCGCCATCTTCATTAATCTAGCGATATTTTCAACTTCAAATTTAACATCGGTATTGAGTAAAGTTTCATAACCTTCTCTACCACCCCAAAAAACATAACCCTTACCACCTAACTTAACGGTGATGTCTAAGGCCTTTTTAATTTGGGCAGCGGCAAATGCATAAACATCAGCGCTATTAGTGGAACCAGCACCATTCATGAAGCGTGGATTGCTGAACATATTAGCAGTCCCCCATAAACATTCGATATCAGTACCTTTCATCTTTTCTAGGATGTAATCAGAAATTTCATCTAATTGTTTGTTCGTGTCATTGATGTCATCACATTCAGGAACTAAATCAACGTCGTGGAAACAGAAATACTTGATGCCGAGCTTTCTCATAAACTCAAAGCCGGCATCGACTTTTGCTTTAGCGTGTTCCATAGTGCCAGGAACCGCACCAAATGCTTTATCAGCAGTCCCACTACCAAACATATCAGCGCCAGTCGCACATAAGTTGTGCCACCACGCCATTGCAAATGGTAAGTGTTCTTTCATTGGCTTGCCTAAAACTAGTTGGTCCGGATTATAATAATGAAATGCAAAGGAATTTTTACTCGCCTTGCCTTCAAATTTTATTTCGGGAACATTAGGAAAAAATTCTTTCATATATGAATACCTCTCAACCTAAATATTGACATAACTAGTTATAAAAAAAATTGACTTTCTTGCTATTTAAACTCGCTAATAAATAGCGATTTATAGGTGAGCTTTTGCTGCTTAATTTTCGTGACTTTTTTAAATGTGTTTACAGTGCGTATCTTTATTTGTAAAATAGTTTGGCTAAGAGGTACGCAATATGAATAACAGAAATAAAGAGGCATTACGGGATGGATTTGGTAGTTTAATTAATAATGCCGCGGCGATTAGGGGGGCAAAAAACGGACCACTATGGGTGACAATTGCGATGTTCGTTTTATCAATTCTTTTACCGATCATTCCAATTTTTGTCGCCCAAACAAACATCAATGGTTCTTTTTTCTTGAATACTTATTCTTATGGGATAGAAAAACATCTCACTAGCATCGGGTTAGATTTAAAGGACAACCGCAATGCCGAGTTTATCATCGGCGAAGACCACCTCTTATCGGTCACGGAAAATAATGTTCCGATTAATTTTGATGATTACGGCACTGTGCAACCATATGCCGCTTATACGAATGCGGTCACTAACCAATATGATTTTTTAGTCTATTTAGTCGATGCGCCAACCATTTCTGATAAAAGAGTTATCAACACGAATATCGTTACCATGTTTTACGAACTCGGCACAACCCAAGAAAGTAGTAGCAGTGATGATGCTTATCGCCCGAGTTATTTAATTTTGTATAAAGACGGTCTTTATGTCTCCTTATTTGAAAATAGTTCCATTGAACCCATTGCTAATTCTTACGTTGGCGACTTTAAAACCACTAAGCCTTCCACTACTTTTTTAACCGATTTATTAACTGTGAGAGATAAAAATGAGCAGCTTGTAACTGCCAGTATTTTAAGTGTCGCCTACACTGATGGTGTCCTTAAGAATTTTAAAAATGTTTTAAACGTCTCTTATGAAACGCAAAAAGTTTACAATTTATGGATGTCTTCTGGCGTCTATGCCGCTGTTTTCTTAGGGCTCGGCATCTTAATGGGCTTTCTCATGTGGGTATTAACACGTGGTAAAAACAATCCGAACAACTACTTCAGTTGGTGGTTATGTGCAAAAATTGAAGCGCGGTTAGCGTTCTCTCCTGCTTTGATCACTTTAGTCGTCGGCTTTTTCTTGGCGAGCCAAGCTCCGCTTATCTATATCATGACTTTGGGTGTCAGGGTCATGTGGATCTCGATGAAAGAGTTAAGGCCAGTTCAAGCTTAGTCGCCGTAATTGTCACCGCGTGATTTATCATCATAAAAAAAGCGCATAGCATTAGTGACATCAGTAATCTCAAAATATAAATAATTGTCGGCTTCGGTTAAAGGGCGTTCGTAATTACCGGTGAAGACAATTTTTTTATGTCGTTCCACCATAGCCATCATCTCCTTTATGAGTTGTGAGAAGATTTCAGGAAAACGTTCCTTTAGTCCGGTTAAGTGATTATAAAAAACAGGTTCGATATAAAATGACTCTCCAGTTTTTAAAACATAATGAGCGGAAAAAGGATTGCTTGGATCTATTTGATATGTTAAATGTTTAAATTCTTCGTAATTTCTCATTTGTGGTAAGGCTCATTTCTATTTATCTTAAAGGCGCGATATATTTGTTCTAATAAAATTAACCGCGTCATCTGATGTAAAAAAGTCATTTTTGATAAAGCAAGCCAGTCTTGGCAACGACCTTTTAACTCTTTGCTTAAGCCGTGTGATCCCCCGATGACGAACGATAAATTTGCCCGTCCTGCTACTAGTTTATCTTGTAAATAAACCGCAAATTGCTCGCTAGTTAATTGTTTATTGGTTAAGTCTAGACCGACCAAATATTCATTTTTCTTCAGTAATTTTAAAACTTTTTTGCCTTCTTTATTTTTCGCTATTTCAATGTCTTTAGCGTTTGGATTATTACCGATAGCTTCGTCGGCGACTTCAATAATTTGAAGGTTGGTGTATGGTTTTAACCGCTCAACATATGCGTTGATGGCGAGCTTGAGATACATCTCTTTAAGATATCCGATTGCATAAATCTTAATTTTCATCGATTAGGCATCCTCCGGATATAGACTGACGCTGGTGGGCACATCTAATCACATATTTATCTTTATTTATCCGGAAATGACTGAAAACTTTTTCATAAGCCAACAGGGCCAATTGCGCAGTGTTGGCTTCTTCTGAGAGGTGGGCCAAAACTATTTCTTTAGTATCATCACCGATAATCGAAATAGCGGCCAATGCACTATCTTCATTACATAAATGACCGAAGTCTGACATGATACGATTTTTAAGCTCAAAAGTGCGCTCGGTTTTAAGTAGCATTTTTATATCGTGATTTGACTCGATAATCAAATAAGTCGGATTTTTGATTAACGGAATGTTCTCGGTTAAAAATATACCGGTATCTGTCATATAAACGAGCGATTCATCACCATCTTTAATTAAATAACCACAGGAATTATGGGCGTCATGACTCGTCCTAAATGGAGTCACTTCAAAGTCGCCGATTTTTGTCGGTTCATTTAATGTGAGGACATTAGACAAAGAAGAAGGGAGCGTGCCTTCTAAGGCATACATAATTTTCGGTGAGAGAAATTTAATACCAGAAATGTGATCGGTATGATTGTGTGTAAAAAGGGCCCCTTCTAAGTCACTAACCTCGAGATTAATTTCCGCTAGGCCTTCTTTTAAGCGCGTTAAAGTAATGCCCATATCGATGAGCAGAACACTATTTCGATTTGCGACAACGGTCGCGTTTCCTTTTGAGCCCGAAGCAATAATATGAAAATACATCGTCAGTCAATACTTTCACTAACTTCATGCATTTCTCTGAGCCATTCATCGCTCAACTCATCAAAGCGCCCAAAACTCTTATAGAAAAATAAGTATGACATCCCCGTTTGTCCATTTCTATTTTTAGCGATATTAACTTCCACCAGGGAGACATCGCCACCCATCGGTTCACCAGTCATCTTTTCTTTTTGTTCTCTGATCACTTCAAAGCGTTCGCCTTTACTTAAACTACCCATCTTTTTATTGCCCGTTCCGGAGTCGCGTAAATTTTTATAATAATCTTCGCGATATAAAAGCATGACGACATCAGCATCTTGTTCAATAGAACCAGAATCACGTAAGTCAGATAAAATTGGCCGTTTGCTCTCGCCGCGTTTTTCAACATCACGCGATAGTTGAGAAACGACGATGATCGGTACTTTTAGTTCGCGCGCTAGCGCCTTAAGTGCTTGTGAAGTTTTACGCACTTCTTCTTGGCGAGAGTCAGAGCGTTTAGTCATAGAACCCGTACTCACTAAGCCTAAGTAGTCGATGATGATTAGACCTAAGTCAGGATTATTAGCTTGTAATTTACGGCTTTTAGCGATGATATCCAATAAACGAATATTTGGAGAGTCGTCAATGTAAATCGGCTGACTGCCAACGCGATTAATCGCCGTGGCCACTTTCGCGCGATCAATACCTAAGAGGTGACCAGTCGAAATCTTTGTTAAAGAGACATTAGACTCGACACCGATAAGCCGTCTGACGAGGGCTTCAGCGGGCATTTCAAGCGAAAAAATGGCGATCGGTTTATTAGCGCGATTAGCGGCCCGATAAGCAAAGTTTAACGCTAGAGCCGTTTTGCCGACACTAGGACGGGCGGCGATGACGATCATATCACCCGCTTGAAAACCTTGAGTGATCATATTTAACTTGCTAAAGCCAGTCGTTAAGCCAGTAACTCCATCAGTCTTATCTTCTCTTGGAGTATCGATTGTCATTTTGACCCGTTCGGCGACGATATCCGCCGTTTGGAAATCAGAAATTCTTCTTTTTTCCGTCGCCACTTTAATCGCAGCTTCACTATTTAAGATAAAGTCATTTACCTCATTAAGTTCATTATTTAAATATTTATAATCAATATCGCGACACGTTTGAATGAGCCTTCTTAAGACTGCTTGATCGTTGACGATATTAACATAGTAATCAATTGAAGAAAGGGCGACCATAGCGTCGGAACATAATTTTAAATATTCGACTCCCCCGATGGTTTCGAGCTCTTTCATGTTCATCAATTCTTCAGTTGTTGTTAGAACATCAACTGGAGTTTGACGGTCAAATAAATTTTTAATCGCCCGATAAATAAGTTGATGTTTTCCGAGGAAAAAATCATCTTCGCTGAGCATAGAGAAAACATTATAAAGACATTCTCTAGATAAAAGCGCAGAGCCTAAAACAGCTTGTTCAGCTTGCTCGTTATACGGTAAGTCGCGCACAGATTTAATCCTCGACATACTTACTTATCCTCCTCAACTAGATGTAATCGAATCTTTCCGATTACCCCTTTATGAAGTTCGACTTTTATCTCGTAATAACCGAGTTTATCGAATGGTCCTTTATCGATGAATTTGCGGCGATCAACCTTTAAATTATGGAGGCGATCTAATTCATCCGTCACTTGCTTTGTAGAAATAGCACCGAATAATTTACCTTCGCGTCCAGTTTTTACTTCAAACTCTAAGAAAATTTGCGCTAATGCTTCCGCGAGCTCTTGGGCTTTAGAAATTAATTTAGTCTCATCTTCACGTTCTTGTTTTTGTTGAGCTTTTAAAACGGCCGCACTTTTTTTACTCATCTGCACCGCTAGGCGACGCGGGAATAAAAAATTTAATGCATAACCATCACTCACTTCGACTACTTGATCTTTTTTACCGACGTTTTTAACGTCCTCTAATAAAATTACTTTCATGTATTACCTTCTTCACCTGTCTTATTGGCATTTTGATTGCTAGCTTCCTTAAGCGAAGATTCTAAGACCGCCAAAATAGTCTGTTTAACTTCTCTAAAATCAACGGTGTCAAACATGATTGCGGAAGAAGTAAAGTGACCGCCTCCACCCATTTTTTCCGCGAGCAAGGAAACGTTGACCGAGCCATCGCTACGCGCTGAGACACGGATTTCACGCTGACTCACTTTACCGACAACAAAAGCGGAATGAACGCCCTTAAATGTTAAACACTTATTCGCCGCTTTGGCAATCGTGGCGTAATCATAAATTCGCTCTTGATCAGCCAAGGCAATGACGACACCGTAATGCGGAGTTTCAAGATTGGCAATGATGTCATTCACTTCTTTATGTTCTTCATAGTCATCTTTTAAGAAATCATCCGCTAAGGAGTTATCAGCGCCGAATTCTTTAAGAATCGTCGCCGCTTCGAATGTTCTAATGCCGGTATTTCGACTTTTAAAATAAGCGGAGTCAAGGAAAATACCTGACAACATCACCGTTGCATAAGTACTCGGCAAATCAATCTTTGGATTATACGAAGAAAACCTGATAAATTCAGCAATTAATTCACAAGTCGAGCTAGCCGCGGGATCGATATAGTTAAAGACAGGAGAATCAATATATTCTTCCGCGCGTCTGTGGTGATCAATGACGACGATTTTTGCCGCTTTTTCTAATAGTCGCGGCGCCATCACCATACTTGGAATATGGACATCTAAAACGACTAACAAAGTATTGCCACTTAATAAGTCGTCGGCGTAACGAGAATTAACGATTAATTTTTCTAACTCTTCTTTTCCAAAAGTAGAAGTCATCGCTGAGCGCGTTTTAAATTCAACATTTTTCAAATCGACGACGATGCGAGCATATTTTTTTAAATGGGTACAAATAGCTTTGACACCTAAGCAAGCCCCGAAAGAGTCCATGTCCATATTAGCATGGCCCATAATTAAAACGCGTTCCGAAGCTTTAATTAACGAGACAAGCGAGTCCGCTAGTACTCGTGTTTTAACACGATTTCGTTTTTCTTGCGCTTCACTCTTGCCACCATAAAATTGCATTTCTTGACCATAGGTCGAAACGACTACTTGGTCACCACCACGACTCATAGCGATATGTAGGGCTTCGTTCGCCAATTCATTCAACTTAATCACATCTGGAAAATCGTGTGCTAAACCGATTGAAAGGGTTAAAGGAATTTCACCTCTTACCGCCTCATTGCGCACTTTATCAATGATTGAAAAACGATCTTCAAGCATGCGCGAGAAAGAGCCAAAATTACACGCCAATGAATAACTGTAATCTTTAATTCTTCTTAATAGAATGCCGTATTCTTTCGCATAAGAAAAAATATTACTTTTTACTTTGCTGACCACATCATTAAAATCATCATCACCGCGCACGACATCATCGTAGTTATCGATTTCTAATAGCCCGATAACTGGGGCTTGCTCTTTTGAATAATTGTAGATTGATTCATAATCAGTGATATCTTTAAAAATCCATAAGCCCGCATCTGATAATAACTTAACCATATAAGTCCGTGAGTTAATCTCAATTTTGGTCGTTTGTTGAACGTTGATCACATCGCGAAGTGCCGCTAGGTCTGGCTGCCAAGTGATGATATCCATATCCATGATATCGATATGACGATTTTTAAATAAATCATTAGTCCATAAAACAATATTTTTATCATCGGTGACCGCGAGTCCGATCATCGCAAAATTATAAGCTTCTTGCACGTCGCTACCGATAATTTCTGCAGCCCGTAAATCAGTTTTTTGTCTGAGGGTTGATAAGAAAAAAGTGACACTCCAAACATAGAGTGCATTGGCGATGACAACGATGACAGAAGCGATGGCGAAATGTCTAGTCGTTAAAAGGTCTTGGACACCAAAAAAATTGTTAAAATAAAAAATAACAAATGCTGTTCCCAAGAGAAACTCAAGAACGATAATCAAGAAAGAGAAGTTTTTGATGACTTTGATAGATTTACCCATAGTGCGTATATTATAGATTTTTTTTATTAATTAATAAACATTAAAAGTTCCAGCCCTCCTATTTATTTTTTTCCACCAAAAAATCTTTTTTTAAGATTGTCACACAAAAGACAATAACTATCCGACGTGATGTCACAAAAACAAAAAAATTTTAGTTTTTAAAAACGTAAAGTCGCGGCCACATCCCAAACACGTCCAGCGACATATTGCGAGCCAGCGACCGTAAAATGGACATTATCATTATTAGGCCGGAGATATAAAGAAGCATAGTTTTCAGTTTCTTCAAACTCTTCTCTTAAGTCTATGACTTCAAAGTCATATTCATCGGCTAAGTCACGTTGAATGGGATTGACATAATCTCGAATAGTGTCATTAGGAATTCCAAAAGCATTTGGATAAACCGTTGGTGGAGAAACCATCATGATAATTTTTACAGCTGGTAGAGCTTCTAAATAAGCATCGAGCAAAACTCGATATTCACTTAAAAAAGTCGCTTCAGCATTCGCCCAACCAGTCGCATCATTAGTGCCGAGCATCAGCGCGATGATGTCGGGCGCAAAAGCCAATGAATTAGTATAAAATGTCTGTTTTATATAACTCTTGCTCGGACTATTCCAAGAGCCACCATAACCAGTAATAGAGATGCCGTTTTCACCATAATTACCGACTTCATAATCGCTAGAAACATACTGCGATAAATAAGAAGGATATGATTGATTAGGCCAGCTGTGACCTTTGGTCAAAGAATCACCGACACAAGCGATGCGGTATTTGTTTTTAACAGCGATAGGATAGGAAAGTTCATAGTCTTCATATTTGATTAAAACTGCAGTCTGATCGATAGTTAAAGCGGTTGAATTTTCTAAGCTATGAGTCACCACTGTTGTCTTGTTGCATTGAGTACACCGTAAAGAAACTTCTAAGCCACTATCATCGAAATTTTTACCGGCAATAAAAGTATGCCAATCAGCCTCTTTTGTTACGACTAGTTCGTAAGTGTGTTCGTGACCTTGACAACCAATAGTCATTAGGGCCATAAGTGTGACCCAAAATAAAAATATTTTTTTCATAATAACCTCTTAAAGAAACAATATTCTTCGTTGTTTTTATTATAGCAATAATCTCGGTATTGTAATCATTTTTTTCGTCACGAAAGTAGGCGTTGGTTTACTGATCAAATTTAACGTTTTAAATACTTTTCATTAGTCCCGCTATTAAAAAGACCACTCACTAGAGTGATCTGTTTATAAAATTTGTTATTTCTGTAACTTTAGTCCGAAGTATACGGAAGAAGAGCCATTGAGCGCGCTTTTTTAATTGTTCTCGCTAATTCTCTTTGGTGTTTGGCACATGTGCCAGTCGATCTTCTCGTTGAAATCTTTCCGACTGGAGTCATCATTGTTTTTAAGAGATCAACATCTTTATAATCGATAAATTTCGATTTATTTTTACAAAAGATACATACTTTTCTATGTGGTCTAACTTTTCTATATCTCATACTTATCCCTTTCTAACTTAAAATGGAAGATCCTCATCAGGCAAATCAATGGCATCAAGATTGCTGCCACTTCCTAGCGAAGAAGTATCATCGAACCTTGGACTTTCGACAACGTCAGTATCTCTTCTCGGTTCTAAAAAAGTGATGCTATCAACAACGGCTTCGATTTCCTTTCCTCTAGAACCATCTTGGCGCACAAAATTTCTTTGATTAAGGCTGCCATCAATAGCGATCATTGAACCTTTGCGTGTATACTTAACCGTATTTTCCGCTTGTTCTCCAAAGATAATGCAGCTAAGGAACAAAGTTCCTCTCGTGCCATCAGCTTCCTTTGATCTATTATCAACAGCAATAGTAAAAGTAGCGAAACTAGTGCCTGAACTTGATTTTCTTAGCTCTGGGTCTCTGACAAGACGACCGGCTAAGACGACTCGATTAACCATGCATTATCCTCCTTATTGTTGGTCAACTGTAACTAGGTGACGTAACACGGCTGGATTGATTTTAATTCTACGATTAAATTCAAAAAGTGTAGACTCATCAGCATCAACTTTGAGGACGACATAGAAACCTTTGGTTAACTTCTTAATCGGATACGCTAAGTCGCGTAAACCTAATTTTAGATCAGTGTTTTTAACCTTTCCGCCATTTTCTTCGAGCAAATCTTGAATGTTCTTCATCTCTGCTTCGCGAGCGGCTTCATCTAAATCGGCCTTCAAAATGTACATAATTTCGTAATTGCGCATTTTTTTACCTCCCTTTGGTCTATCTGGCTGCTATCGAGTAGCAGCAGAGAGTAATGCTATAAATAGCACTTGTTATTATACATTCCGCTTCGTGTGTGGTCAAGCGCTTGTGTACTGCGCCTGCATGTCGCCTACATATAAAGAGCAATCAATTTGGTTTTTTTCTTAACTGAAATAAAAAAGGAACCAGAGGTTCCTTGTTTTTTTATCTTTTTATCTATCTTTCATTGTTGGAAAGAGAATAACTTCGCGTATCGAGGCTTGATTGGTTAACAACATGACTAAACGATCAACACCGAGACCCACACCGCCTGATGGAGGCATACCATATTCGAGAGCTTCAATGAAGTCTTCATCCATCTCGTTTGCTTCCGCGTCACCTAATTCCTTCGCTTTGAGTTGGGCGACAAATCTATCTTTTTGATCCATTGGGTCATTAAGTTCGGTATAAGCATTGCCGATTTCTTTTCCATTAACGAATAATTCGAATCTTTCGGTAAAGCGAGGATCTTTGCCTTTCTTCGTCAAAGGAGAGACCTCGATTGGATAAGAGTACACGAAGGTTGGTTGTATCAATTCGTCTTGGCATAATTCTTCGTACAATTCGTTCATAACATAACCGACTGTATTTTTGAACTTGTCGAGGTGGATTTTATATTTATCAGCAATCGCTTTTGCATCTTCGAATGTCTCGACATCTTTGGCAAAATCAACGCCCGTTTTCTCTTTAATTAATTCATTCATCGAGACCCAGCGAAAGGACTTTTTAAAATCAATGATTTTACCCTGGTAATTGACAATAGCACTACCGGTGATATCTTTCGCAACTGCACGAATCAATTTTTCGGTGAGGGAACCAATTTTTCTAAGATCAGAATAGGCTTCATAAATCTCAATTGAAGTGAACTCTGGGTTATGGCTGGCATCCATTCCTTCGTTGCGGAACATATGACCAATTTCATAAACCTTTTCCATTCCACCGACAAGTAATCTTTTCAATGGTAATTCAGTCGCAATTC
>LSQX01222493.1_pt1 | contig 12539 bp, 23 predicted proteins | sample 654561 | NCBI WGS metagenome assembly LSQX01 (sample SAMN04489861, study PRJNA283612) | anaerobic digester metagenome | isolation source: 4 biogas reactors fed with cattle manure at either 37C or 55C with and... | place: Denmark: Kongens Lyngby | collected 2014 | reverse complement strand
GAGAGATGATGTAGAGACCATCATCTCTTCCCTCGAATATGAATTTACTCCTTGACATGTAGTTTCTCTCCGTTGCGCTTTGCTTTTGCTTCATCGATTGCTTTCAGGGACTGCACGAGGTCTCGGGGATGGGTTTAAATACCATCTCACGCCTCCCTGAGTGCTTCCGGCAGTTCGTAGTCAGGATCGTGCTCCCTGCAGTAGTCCCTCGGACGCACCGCTTCGAGGCACACGAATTCGCCTTTGCCGGGATCCCATGCACGGGAGACTTCAACCTCCCATCCATCCTTCCTCATGCGACGAGCGACGTAGTTCCGGATGCGTGCATTGTCTCCTTCATCGAGCCATCCTGCATTGATGATCTCGACCCTGCGGAGAAATTCGACCGTATAGACGGAACTACACGCTCGAAGCCCTCCACTACCCCTGATAATCCCCTCCCACTCATCGTAGGAGCGATATCCGGGTAGTATCTTGAAATCAATTCTTTTCTGTTCGGTCATGCATCCACCTCAGATGTGACAGTCCACGATAGTGATTCTGGTCCCGTCTGGTAGCGAATCAATGAAGCGCTCCCTGAATGACTGGGAGAACTCCGCGTGCTCTGCAATGGTATCGGAGGACATACCCCACCATCCCATTTTTCCGGGAGAACACCATTCTCCGTCCTCGTCTATGACGGCATAGGTGGAGAACACTCCTTCCTTGCGGACGAAGTCCTCCTTGTCGGCGAACTCTCCATATAGACGCTTGAATGCCTCCTCGGCGAGAGACTCCTTTGCAGCATCCCACCTCCGGGAAGCAGCATCTCTCTCGATGGCATCCATGCGATCCCAGTCGATGCACTCGACATAGGCAGAATCAACGCCTTCTGGGGTCTCGTCTTCGTTGCACCAGGAGGGTGCTCCCAGTGACCCCTCGCAGCCTTCCTTCATGAGCAGGAGACCGCGCCACCGTCCTCCGATGACCCACCAATCCCACATGGAATTGGGGTTGTGGTAGTATCCGTATCCCTTCCCAGGGACGTAGAGATACCCATCGAACTCGTCGATTACCTCCGTAGCGAGGCTTGGATCGGCGATAGCGGCACGGATCCGCCTTACGTTCGCCTTGCATGCAGATAGCCATGTGCATGCGGCATCGAGTATGGCACCCGGGACGCGAGAACCCTTGCTCTTATGATCCGATACCATGCGGTCGGCCCGTTCCACATCATCTCTCCTTGAAGAGAGATTCTTGGTTAGATACTCAGAGATTGACTCTGGATTGTCTTCTATCTCAACCTCGAAGACCGCCCTCGGGTCGGTCTCCCATTCATCCAACGAGAGATGCAACTCCTCGTAGGGATGCAACTTCTCTTCTACACCCTCGCCTATAACGAGGACTGCGAAATGAGACATTGTTTCACATCTCCTTGCTTTACTCACGCCATATGCATCAAAAAAGCAACGCATACGGCTTCGTGGTAAAAAAGGAAGGCTATAGATGATATGACAAAGGACGTGCAGTTATACCTTGTCTTCATCAGAGAACCCGTGTTCGGCAAGAATATATGCGAGGCTCTCATCTCCGTAGTAGCCATAACAGGCATCGAATGTGTCCGTTGAGGTGGCATATTCATTGAAGACCTCTATGAGTTTGGATCGTGAGAGGTCGGGCTCAAACTCCAGGGTAGCCCTCTGGTATCCGTAAACCCTCCCTGTGAGATAGTCGTTGTAGGTCTTCACCTCATCGAGTAGGTTCTTCCGTGCGTCATCGATGGCTTTGTTCGGATCGCGAGAGTCGACGATAGGAAAGTTCTCCCTGATATCGTCCTTCGTAGCATAGATGAACCCAATCCATCCCCAATCCCACCCCATGCCATCGATGGCCCGGAATGCAGAAGTATCTGTAGAGATGGTGATCCCACTATGATCGTAGAGGTAGAGTGGAATAAGGACGACGATCTCCGGGTATTCCTTCCCCACAGCCTCCATAAACTCGTATTCTTCTCCATAGTTGCCGGGATTGAGGTCGATTCCATGATCCTTGTCTCCTAGGTCATACTTTCTATGCCAGCATGCCATGTGACCGACATTGTCGAAGTGTGTGCGAGGGTTGAGGGGATCGTCGTCCCTCACAACCATGAGCACGTCATTCCCCTTCCTGTAGATGTCGATGGGTTCAGTCATTGTTACGCACCACCCGGGTAGCAGCCCCTGCAGGGAGGTAACTCTCTGCGAGGAGAATTGCTTCATCGATGCTGATCCGTGCCGAATATCCCTCATAGAAGGCAAACACGCCGACTATGTTGTCGTTCTTCTTGTGACTTTCAAGGATCGTCGCAACCAGTCGGATATGGGTGTGATACTCCTCCGCACCCCCTTCTGTCACAGATGGGTCATCCAGGCTGTAGATGTGAGTTCCAGAGTCACGGATCACCCAGACAAAGACTTTCGGCTCGTACTTTACCAGGAATATACGATCATGGAGGTAATCGCTCTTGTAAGCGCCGATCTCTGCCTGTCGTATCTCCCAATCCATGTGCTGAAGAGCACGCTCGGTATATACGTGGTTCATGTTCGTGCCTCGTTCATCTTCTGTGCAATGTCGTCACGGATCATTGCAGTAAGGTCGTCCATCTCTCCTTCGGATATGACGATGGTTCTGGATCTCGGGATGTTCGAATTGAAGACTCGAACGAACGATTCCTCCTTGAGAATGAGGGTTCGATACGTCCCGCTCGTAACCAGGAGAACTCCCTTGGAGAGATGGCGCTTCTTACATGCATTGCAGGGAGTAGTGGAACGCATGTGAAGGGCGAAGATCCCCTCCACATCATCCAGATACATGAGTTCTCCATTGCTCCGATTACACAGAGGGCAAATACCCATGACGAGCCGCTTCCTGCTCATTCCGTCGTCTCCTCTGCTTCCATTCTCGCTGCATGGAGTTTTTCTATGACCCCTGCCTCACAGAGAGCAACCTTGCCTGCAGGCACCTTCTGTGAGAAGATCCTCTCGAATGCTTCATCCTTGAGAACAACGATGCCTCCTGTAGCAGGTGCGAGGAGCAGCACCCCATCGGAGAGATACTTCTCACGGCATGTCTCGCAGGGTTCCGGGGTAATGGTTCGCCTCTCGAAGCTGTCTCGCAGGTGGGGGTCCATCAAGATGTCGCCGGTCTCTTCCAGGCAGATGGGACAAACGGCAAGTGTCACATGGGACTTCACCATTAGTGATCCCTCCTCACGGCCTCGATAACGTGAAATCTGGTACTATACCGCGGTGTGTCGTGGATGCATGCCTCGATTGTGGATTCAAGGCTCTTCACCTGCTCATAGGCATTCTCAATCCGATCCAGGTCAGCAACTGCCTCGAAGAGCCGATCTCTCCCTACATCGTTAAGGATCTGCCCGTGCTTCGTGGCATAGGCAGTCTTTGCGATATAATTCAGAACATCGCTCCGTTCATCGTCCAGAGCGAGGTATATGGGGTTAAATTCTTCCATTGTCATGGTTTCACACCTTACATTGAGGTAGGAAAGGCATAGTTGCAAGAGGGGAAGGTTATAGGAGTTGTGTCTTTAACGTGCCTATTTGTCTTCAACCTCTTGAGCGTCTTTCCTAGATAATTCGTCTCGATGATCAATTCGTCATGCGTTACATAGGGAATTCCCCTATAGACGGCCTCTCTATAGAGACCCTTTAACTCTCCGTATTGAATCTTAAACATAGCATTCGCTCCTAGAGATATACCGAACAGTGGAACAATTACAGATTATAGAGCAATGAGCGAAAAAAGGAAGGGTTAACGTTTAAGCCTGAATCCGACAAATCCACCTATACCGATTCTATTTTTGGCTATACCCTTCTCTGCCTTTTTAGTGCATTCGTAGTTACTCTCCCAAAAGTCACATACAATAAAGGGTTTACCGTAATGCTTCATCTTATAGCCAGTTTTAAGGCATTTACTCCGATATGGGTAGGAATTACCGATCACGGATAGATGTTTACAATACATGCATTTTACTTGATACCTGATACATGTATTAGAGTCACCCATAGGCTTAAAACAGTCATTAAAGGCTGATTCTTCCTTATCCTCTATGGTGCTTTGTCGCACCATAGGAACGTAAAACTCGCTAAATGCTCCATTATCAGACATATATCCACCGTTCAACATCGTTTTGTGGCGTTCGGGTGTGTGATCAGATTCGCATGAGACCGCCATATCGTCGATTTGAGACATGATCGGCATAGGTGACGGGTGAATGTATACCATTGAAACGATCGGGTCTAAAATCGACGGTATCGGTGCCATGTGAAAAAAAGGGTTTTGTGGTCACTTGCGCGGGATTAAGACCACGTCGAAGCCTTTTACCGCTCCGTCAACGCCATAGCGGCTTTTCAGTGCCGCTATGTTGAGGTATAGGCTTTGGGTGACCGGTGACGGGTGAAGCGCAAAAGCCACACCTAGCGTTTTCTCTTGTTCGGGTGTCATAGGCACCCCTTCTTTGTAGATCAGGGATGTATCTTTGTTGCTATTCTTTTCGTAAAACACGCTAAAGCGTATTTCCGGTTGTTTCTGGTTCAAGTCAGCCATTTTATGACTACTCCGTTGTTTTCTCATTCCGTTTTGGGCGATCTTTGGGATCAATTCCAAAAAACGGTGATCATCTGTTTGATCCAGAATGAGATAAAGGTTGTGGTTAATCAAAATTAACCAATTTGACCGTTAATTTTCACGGTATCGCCGATCTAGTGGTTTATTGGGCGAAAAAGAATATCAAGATTACGAAAAGATCCCGAAGATCCCCGAATTGATAGTTCCCCTGGGCGAGGTGCTAATCCCGGCGGAAAATGCCCCTGGAGGCCGAAAATCAATACCCCTGGTCACAGAACCATGCACGACGATACTTCACCATGCCCCGAGGCACAACGAGCGCCCGGGAAACAACAGAAAAGAGAGATCAGGAAATGATGCCCCGAAGAATCATGTAATGGCGGTTTTCCATAACATCTCTGATGTCCGCCTGGAGTGCGGTCCAATCCATATACACATCACCAATCCGCCGATTGGTGTGCCCGAGGATGGCGTCGATGGTATCCCGGGACACCCCGAGCAATCTCTCCTCTGTCTCGAATGTTCGGCGACCGAATTTTGTGGTCACACGAAGGTTCGCAACTTTGTATCGCCTAATGCGAGACGTCAACCAATAGTCCGGACGGGGGAACGGGACTTCATCATACCACGTCTGCAGGAACGGGGTTATGCTCGGGTGCCATGCGAGATACCGCCACGCTTTGGTCTTCGCGGTCTGGATGAGCATCGAGCGGTCGTCCCAGTCAATTTTGGCATAGGATAGGTTGTGTGCCAACTCGACGGCCCGTGCCCCGAAGTAGAAGTGTAGCACAACCCCCGAGTAGACAACCGGATCAAGTCGATCCTTAGCCATCCTCCACAATAGATCGTGGACTTCATCCGCATTTGCAGTGGTCTTCCCGTAAACTGGCTGATGGCGCTCTCTCGTGACGAGTTGCAGCTGGTTCGATCGCTGCGTCTCGGGCATGATCATGTCGCTGGTCAGGGGGAGGGATCCTGTCCTCCACCGCTGGTATCCCCGGATGGCGGCAAGAAATGTGTTTGCCGTGTTCGCACTCTTCAACCCGAGTTGTCGTTTGTAGGTTTCAGCATCTGTGGTCAGGTAGTCCTCGATCGTTCTCTCACGATACGAGAGCCACTCGTCAAACCCCCGGAGGAGAGCGCCATACGTACGGGCTGACGGTTCCCGACCATTCAGCACAAGGTATCGTAGGTATCCAACAATGCCGGTCTGATCGTCCATGTCTACTCTAGGCTGATCCGGTAATAGTTCCGGTTCCAGAACGATGCCCGCTCTGCAGGACGGGTCGCGTAGTGTTCAATTATCCCCTCCTTGCGCAAATTACTGATGACCGTTCTGAAGGCAGATGGCGTTCCGGGCGGGATCTCAAGTTTCCGGCAATATTCCCGCCATGCGTTGAACATCGCCTGCACATAGTCTCCTTCTTCGAGCCGATTCCCCGCGCAGAACTCTTCTTTGCAGATGCCGAGATATTCCAGCACGAAGTTCCGCTTCTCGCCTGGCTTCCGTACCGGGGCGAGAACGAGGTTCCGAATCGACGGCTTTTCAATCTTCTTCTTTGCACTCTTTGCCATGTACACCAACCTCTAGATTCAAGGGTCGTCCTTGCATCCTCGCTGGCGCATCTCCCGGAGGTCACATGCCATGAGACGGGTTATCCGATCCATGTATTTGACTTCCTGCGAGATGGAATGGAGGAGCGATGTGTCCTCACATGTGCCTTGCAGTTCGGATCCAAGGCACCCTTGATAACAACCGTTACGTGGGGGAGACATTTAAATCCTCTCATCGATACTGCACGGTACATCTGACGCTGCAAGCAACCATAACAGAAATACCATGAACACAGCCCACATTACCCCTGTGTATACGATGTACATACTCTGTGGGAGGAGTCGCTGACACGCCTGCGATAGTGCTATGATCACGAGCATCCCACCGATAATAATCAACTTCCACTGCATGCGTCACCTCGATGTGGCGGATCGTTTGCCGATCTCACGATAGACCACGTATCCGACAAGTCCGAGACCGATCAGGAAAATAGGCGATGTGTACCACGATGGTGAGAATATACTCGACCATGCTGGACGGGTAGGAACCGGGTCCGGATATTTCTCGACGATAATTGGCGTTACAGAACGGATCACGGTCGTTCCTGTACCATCCGAGACTGTCAGGGTCGGATAATATACTCCGGGACGGGTATACAGATGTACCGGATGTGGTTCGTCCGATGCAGCACCATCCCGGAAATCCCATGCCCGTGCAATCACATCGTCGGATGTGACCGAGGTGAACATCACCTCTAATGGTGCCACTCCGATCGTTGGGGTAGCATGGAAATTCGCGGTAATAACACTCGCCATTAAGATTGTAGAATCGTCGGGGCTGTATATAAGGGTTACCGAGCGCCGATGACGGCAACGTAGATCATGACCAGGATCGATATGACGAACCCAAGAATAGATGCCGCCGTCTGAATGGTTGCCCACAGCCCACTATTCGATGCCTTCATCTCACCGATCTGCATCCGAAGACCATTGATCTCCGTCCAGATCTGATTGTGCTCGTCCTGAAGGTCACAAACCCGGTCTGTAAACCCATCCGACACATCTTTCACCCATCGTATGTCATTCGCCATGACAACCATGCGCTCGCGAGTATCGACGAGCTTATCGTAGAGTTCTTTCAGGGTGATGGAAACGGCGGAATTGGGCCGGTCATCGCCGCCCATGTGCCACCCTTGTGCGACTCCTACCGCACCGATTTGTGAAGAGCAGTCGTCATGCGATTGGTCGACGCATCGAGTGCGTCATAGGGATCATCGCCATTGTCGAGCGATGCTGCGAACGCGCCGATTGCAGCGACCATGTCTAAACACTTGTCCTTGATCTCATCCGCCTCCACTTCTGTGACGACTAGGTCTTCAAGCGAGATCATCACCGTGTCGATGAACTCACGGGTGGCCCGGTTTGCCGCCACATACTTCTCCATCGCATTCGCCTTCGACCTGAAGAACCATGCAATTGCCGCAAGGATTATCGTCAGGATGATAAGGGCGATCTCGATATACTGAAACAGCAGTGCTTCACTCATAGAGGTACCTCCGACAATGGTGAGTATCACAGAGTGTGTATAAAAATGTTGCGGGGTTAGTGGTGATGTGGCACGATGGATCCTTGCAATCGCTGGAGTTTCTGGATGAGATCCGGTATCTGGTCCGTGCAGATCTGAATGCGTTCGTACACCGGTCGATTGTGACTATCCAATCGATATGTCCAGATGACACATATCCCGTCCCGCTGATCTAGATGCACACTGATCTCATCCATTGCGGACCCCCTACCACTTCATGTTCTTGCGAGCAACGACAAGCACATCGCCAGCATTCAGATCCAGGTATCGTTCGAACGTCTCTTCTCCACGATCCGCGTGGATTAGTGCTACCGTGCATGCTTTCTCAATTGCAACGGTATCTCTGCTTAGTCGTGCGCCCGCGCGCTCCAAATGTTCAGTCACATATCCTCCCATTCTGCCTAGAGACAATTAATGCGCTCCGTCAGAATCCATGCAAACTCGCGGATTCGCTGGTTGAGTGTCAGGTTCATCTCTTTCGCACGCTGTCGATAATCGCGTGACATCTCGGCTAGCACATCGTCATACAGGGTCGTGAACTCGTCGAACACGACGATCGCATTGTCAATCTTCCCTATACAATCGGCATAGACAAAGAACGCCGCGACAATGTCGTCGTCGGCGATCGCCTCGTCGAGTTTCTGCAGCCCGTCGCCCTCGACGCACTTGACCAGGTCCGTTGCTGCGAGGATCTTCCGTTCGGTGGACGCCAATAGATGGATGGCGCCACTCGACACATTGCAGTAGTCGTGTGTGTAGGTAACATGTCGATGCTCATCGCCCATCGTTCTGCACCCCCGTTCCCCCACATGCACTACAGGGGATCTCGAGCATCGCCGGGTCGGAGATGCACATCGGCTTGTTCAAAAACTGTGGGGCACAGACCCGTCCCTTTTCCCCGCACACGGGGCTTCTTTCTTTCATCCTATAATCCCTCCAACGAGTCCGTTGGCTTAGTCGACCCGTTAGACGAGCCAGAAGAAAAAGGTTGTGGTGGGGGGGTTAGATGATGCTCTGGATGTACTCGTAGGCAAACGTTGCCGGTGTGTCCACAGTAGTCGATTTGACCTGCAGAACAACCGTTGCCCACTTGTCAACAATGTCGACCTCGCCGATGGCATCGGCATCGAGCGGTGTCTCCTCCACCGCAACCATAGAGATCGCACCGCCATGCTTGGCATAGCAAACAACCTTGTAATCAAGGCTATTTGTGACATCAGTGTTCTGTATGAGGAGTTTGAGCACCTTGTGCGACCGCATGTCGATGGTCACGGCATCCGCATAATCGTTTGTGGTTGTGCCATCCCCGTCATCGTCTACATATCCCGCCACGGGCTGCAATGCAGTGATCACATCCGCGAGTTGTGCGGTGATGCGTCGCAGTTTCGCCGAAACCGTCCCTTCGCCACCAGCATCTACGGCCACATCAGACGCCGCGCCAACGGTGGCCTGTGTAGCATCGACCGCGGTCTCGATCGCACTGGTTGGAGTGGCGATCGTGCCGGTTGTAGTCTCAATCGCATCTACCGCGGTCTCAATTGCATCCGCGGCAGTCTTGATTGCAGCGATGTTCACATCATCGGTTGCCACCGTGACGCGCAGCACCCCAGAATCCACATTCCCGCTATCCATACTCGGGGCGGTGCCTGCAATCTTGACCAGATTGACGCCACCAATCTCGTTCGTGCCGGCGGGGATCGCTGTCTGCAACGATGTGTCAAGTGTACCTTCGACAGCAGCCTTGATATCGTCCAGGGCGTCACTCGATGCCTCGCTTGCAGTCTTGATTGCAGCGATGTTCACATCGTCGGTTGCCACAGCAACCCGAAGAGTTCCAGACCCGGCATTCCCGCTCCCCACATCTGTGGCCGAACCGCCGACCCGGTCGAGATCCATGGCGTCGGGAATCTCGCCCCTGATATCCACATGGATCGGTTTAGCGGCGGTGCCGATCTCATTGCCGTCAGCATCCCGGAGGTTCGTCTTCACCAGACTGCCAGTGGCGTCACCAACGAGCGTCGACGCGATGAGACCCGCCGTGTCCTCGGTCGCCATCTGGATAGACGCGATGTTGGCATCATCAGCGGCCACAACAACCCGGAGGGTGCCACTTGTCGTGTCTCCTGCTCCGGTCGCAGTCACATTCCCCGCTACCTTTGAGACGTTGACGGCGCCGATCTCGTTGTCTCCTTCGGGGAGCGGGCGGTCGTGATAAACAACCTGGCGCCCCTGTAGGTCAAGATATGCGTCCACCACATCCCCGGGTTTTACGGGGTTCGGTGGGTCGGTTGCCGCCCGGCCCCCGATCTTGATGGGAGCAGAGATGTCTCGCTCTCCGGCAGGCACAACGCCCTCTACATACACTATTCCCGACGTCGCGCCGCCGAAACTAATATCGGAGTATATGATCTCCCGCTTCTCTTCCATAGAGGATAAGATCATCGCCGCTGTATAAAAAGGTTTTTGCTAGAAGAGAAAGGGGGAGCGGGACGTATCTTTAATACGTCCGCGGTCTCCACATTATCTGGTGCTGCCATCGTTACCGCCTCGATTTGATATTGTTCCGAGTCAGGTCAGACTCCGTCAGGACAGTCCGGAACTCGATGGTTGTGTCGTGCACGCCGGTCGTCACATAGAGACGCTCGGTTCGCATCGGGGAGATCCTGAACTCGACGCCCGACCGCCACGGGATCATCGCAGCAGATATCTCATTCACCCGGAACGAGATGCTGTCCGAGAACATGACGTAGGTGATCGATGCCGGGACGGGAATCTCAACCTCGTAATCAGTCTGGTTCGCCGGAACGGTGACCCGGAGATAGTCATACGACATTGCCCCGCCCCCGGAATCTCCAACGGCGAGTGTATCAAGCCGGGATATGATATCTTCCAGCTGGTCGCTGATCTGTATCAAAATCCCGGCGAGGGAGGGATCCGCCATGGGGCTCAATCCTCGTCCGAGATTTCGACAACCAGCGAAATCCTGCTCGTCGCGACCCCGCTACCCTGTTTGAACGCCACCCTGAACGCCTCGCTGCCCGTCCTGCTATCGAGGAACACCTCGGGGCGACCCTCATATGTCTCGGAGACGATGCCTGCCGACTGGAGATCCCACCGGGACACCTCCTCGTAGTCGGTGCCGTTCTTGGAAACCTCGAGCATCGCGGTGAACGGGGTGCCCGAGAGGGTGTAGCTCCACAGTTTCGCCTTACAGCCGAGCGGGAGACGGAATGACTCTGCTCCCGCATAGAAGTAGTTCGGATCCGAGAGGACGAACGTCTCTTCCGTATCTTCCGTGGTCGGTGCAGTTAACCGAATAATTTCACGCATCTTGACACCTCCTCACACCAGCACTCTGGAATCACATTCCTTCTCGATCACAGCCTGATATTCCGAAATCGCGGAATTATACTGGTTGCTCGGGAAGATCCTGAACCCGTCCGTGCCGTATGTTCGGATCAGACCCTGTGCGATTGCCGCATCGTAGATCGAGATCGGCATCGTCACCCGGTGAGACTGTTCCTTCCCCGTCAGAACACGGAAGATCGTATCGGGGTCGGAAGGAATGCCGACGACATACTCGCCGTAGGTGAACTCACATTTGGGCATGAGTTCCACATTGGTGTAGTTCCCGAACTGGTATGCACAGTCGACTTCCGGGAACGGGACGAACTCGGTGGAACCGTAACGCCACCCGAGATCAGTGCCGATGCCGACACTCTTCTTCGTCCGCTGGAACCTAGCCTGGTTTGTGCCGGTCGGCATATCGACGCCTACTCGGACGAACCCGGGAGACACCTTGAGCTGCACATGGAAAAGTCGGTCATAGTAGGTATGATCGAGATCCCACATGTCTGCAGGGTTGTCGGCACCCGCAAGGGCGAACTGGACTCCGGCCGAAGACGTGTATGCCCGAGCGGGCAGACATCCGTCCGCGGATGCAACCGGTTCGTCACCAGCCTGGTCGTACTTCCGGAACTGGGTCGACGACGTGGTCGGAAGGCTGCACACATACTTCTCACCCTGCACGTTCTGACGCGCAAGGACTTTGAAGACCATGGCCTTGTTGTACCGGATGGTGAGGTTCTGGTTGAGGGCGTCTCTCCCGGTCTGAACAACCGGGTTGAAAACAACCAGATGCCCGCCTTCCTTCACAAGGCCGTTTTTATCTGTGACATTGCTCATGTCTACATCACACTCTCTCTGCTCGATGAGCACGTCGCAATCTGATATGCGATGTGGGAGTATGATTCGTTATCATATAAAAGGGTGACGAGCGAAAATGTGCGTGCATGCACCCCGGGTGTGGAAAAGTTTTATATGTGGGCACGACTACATGACACACGTATGGTAAACAACGAAGAAGCACTTACCATTGGTGCTGGAGCGGTCGGTGGCCTCGGGGTTCCGTTCCTCGTGCGGAAGTACTGGGATGTGGACGAGACCGGAGCACTCCGTCAGTTCATTCCGCAGCTCGGTGGATACGGGACTCCATCCGCCATGATCGGTATCGGCACCGGCATTGCAGGCGTTGCCGCAGGCATGTTCGGCGACAAACTCGGTCTCCGTGATGAGCGCATGAAAACTGCCGCGTTCGCCTATGGCGTGACGGCACTCGCAAGCGGTATCGTGAGTGGATACGAGCCTGTCCAGGCTGTGCCCGCTGCTGCAGCTCGTGCCCGGGTCATCCGGTCGGCTGCTGCTCCGATGCAGGTCCGTGCAGCTCCCGCTGCGGCCCCCGCTGCAATCACCTCTCGCAGACCGCGGACGTATTAAAGATACGTCCCGCTCCCCCT
>LSQX01024931.1_pt8 | contig 12539 bp, 11 predicted proteins | sample 654561 | NCBI WGS metagenome assembly LSQX01 (sample SAMN04489861, study PRJNA283612) | anaerobic digester metagenome | isolation source: 4 biogas reactors fed with cattle manure at either 37C or 55C with and... | place: Denmark: Kongens Lyngby | collected 2014 | reverse complement strand
CTGCTCGGCGGCTATGCGGCCGCGCTCGTGGAGTGGCTGGGCTCACTGCTCGAGAACTTCCTGGTGTGGGTCCATTCCCCTGACTGGCTCGTCTCCTTCATGATCGACGGGGTCGTCAACGGAGTCGGGGCGGTCGTTGAGTTCGTGCCCCTCATCACCGTCATGTACCTGCTCTTGAGCCTGCTCGAGGACAGCGGCTACATGGCCCGCGCCGCCTATGTATGGGACAACCTGATGAGGGCCTTCGGCATGCAGGGCAAGGCGTTCATCTCCATGATCATCGGTTTCGGTTGTACCGTGCCCGCCATCATGTCGACGCGGACGATGGACAACAAGAAGGACCGGATGGTCACCATGTTGATCACCCCGTTCATGTCCTGTGGGGCGAAGCTGCCGATCTACTCGGTCTTCATCGCCGCCTTCTTCTCAAACCATGGCGGGTTGGTCCTCTTCGGCCTCTACGCCTTCGGAATCCTCATCGGCCTTTTGATGGCCAAGCTCTTCAACAAGACCCTCTTCAAGGGTGAGAGCTCCTACTTCATCATGGAGCTGCCCCCGTACCGTATCCCCGCCGCCAAGAGCGTGATGCGTACGATGTGGCTCCACGTCGGCGACTTCATCAAGCGGGCCGGTACAATCATCTTCCTGGTGGTCACCATCATGTGGCTGCTCGCCGTGCTGCCCGGCTCGGCCGCGCCGTACAGCCAGCAGAGCTACCTCGGACGCCTCGGCACCTTCCTGGTCCCGATCTTCCGCCCCGCCGGCTTCGGTACCTGGCAGGAGTCGGTCGCCCTCTTCGCCGGTATCCCGGCCAAGGAGGCGGTGGTCGGTACCCTCGGCATGCTCTATGCCGGAGAGTACATGGAGGAGGGTGTCCTCCTGGTCAATGCGATCCAGCAGCACTTCACCTCGTTGACCGCCCTTGCCTACATGGTGATGGTCCTGCTCTACACCCCCTGTGCGGCGACGCTCTCGGCGGTGGCCAAGGAGACCAAATCCGCCAAGTGGACGATTGCGATGGCGTTGTATACCTTCTTTATTGGATGGATCATGGCGGTCCTTGTCTTCCAGATCGGATCCTTGTTCGGATTCGCCTAGTGAGGAGGAGGAATGCTGAAGGAACTCTTGGCCCTTATCAATGGGGATGGATACTTTTCAAAGCCGCTGCTCGCCCGCACGCTGAACATCAGCGAAGCGATGGTCGATGAGGGGCTCGCACAGCTGCTCAGGATGGGGTACATGAAGGAGGAGGAGACTCCCTCCTCCTGCACTGACGGTTGCTCCGGCTGTGCCTTCGCCGCGTTCTGCCACAAGGAGCTGGTGAAGATGTACCAGCTCACCGACCGTGGCAGGGCGCTGCTCGCCTCCTGACCACCTCTTGCACCGTCGTACGCGGTGCGGCACAATGAGAGGTGGGGGAGCGCCATGGGTGAGACGATTCGCTTCGGAGTCTCGATGGATAGTGAGCTGGTCCGCCTCTTGGACCAGCTTACCCATCAGAAGAACCACGACAACCGGTCACAGACCATCCGGGAGTTGGTCAGGGATGCCGTCATCAACGAGAGCAGCGTCGATGATGACCGTCTCGTCATCGGGACGCTGACCCTCCTCTACCACCACAAGACCCGCCTGCCGCGATCACCGATCGACGCATACCCCTCCTTGACCATCACGGCAAACCTCCAGTTCCACGTCGAAGGGGACATCGTGGCCAAGGTCCTCATCGTCAAGGGCAAGGGAAACGAGATCCGTGCCTGGGCACAAAGCTTGCTCACCAGCCCCCGTACCATCGCACACCTCACCTACACGGCCACCGACGAGCTCATCGCGGAACTCTCCAAGGAGTGAAGGCTGCGGTTGACGCAGTTGCGGCTGTCATAGTATCCTCCCAAGGAGTAACACGATTAGTACTATTCGTGTTACCTGAATGGAGGTGTGCACATGCAGGGCAGAGACAATGCAGGTTTCATTGGAAGGCGATGGTCACGGAGAGTGGTGATCACCATCACCCTCATGGTTCTCGCGGTGGCCGTTCTCGGCGCGATGGCACAGGGTGAGCAGCAGGGAGCGCGTGTCGTCACCGACATGCGGAATCGCTCAGTCGCCATCCCCCACGAGGTGAAGCGCATCATCGCCCTCGATGCCGGATCGCTGCGCTTGGTCAGCTACCTCGATGCCACCGACTTGGTCATCGCGGTGGAGGATGATGGGCATGGGCGGGAGAAGAGTCAATACGAGTTCTTCAACCTCGCCACCTACCGTATCGCCCACCCTGAGCTGCGGGATCTGCCATCCATCGGCAGCGCGGCGAACCACGAAGGGATCATCGCATCGGAGGCCGACCTCATCATCTCCTCATCAGTCGATGTGGCCAAGCTCGACCAACTACAACAGATCCTCGGCATTCCCGTTTTCGCGGTCGATGTCGACGTCGAGCTCTACGACCGCGAGCGCTTCTACGCCCAGAATGAGATCCTCGGCGTTGTTCTGAATAGAGAAGAGCGGGCCAAGGAGCTCAATGAGGGCATCAAAGCGGTGCTCAGTGATCTGGAGAGTCGGCGGGCGCAGGTTCGAGAGCCGAAGCGCGCCTATGCCGGTGGCATGATGTTCTACGGGCCGGCGGACCTCTTGCGCACCACCGGTGATTTCCTTCCCTTCGACCTGGTCGGTGCAGTCAACGTGATGGAGAGCAACCCCACCGGCAACCGACAGCCGTACATGACGAGCCTCGAGGATCTCATCGCCGCAGAGCCCGACTACATCTTCCTCGATGCGGCGAACATCACCCTCTCACAGGCAGGGTACACGGGCAACAAAGCAACACTCGATGCCCTGGTGCCCGCCTTCTCCAACCAGGAGGTCTACTCCACCTTCGTCTACAAGTACTACGGCACCAACTGGGAACACCAGCTGGTCAACGTCTACGCCGTCGGTTCGACTCTCTACCCCGAGCTCTACAGCGACTTCACCATCCGCGAGAAGGCAGAGGAGATCTGGGCGCTCTTCTTCACAGTCCCCCTCTCCTTCGATGCGGTATGCGAAGCGCAGCACGTCGTCCCGAATCGCGTCGATTGGTTCAACTGATGGAGGACACCCCCAGCGCTCTCTCCTCGGAGGGGGGGCGATATCAGGCATATCGGAGACGGAAGAGGCTCCTGGTGGCGCTCCTGGTCGTCGCCGTGGCCGCCGCCGTCTTCATCGCACTCAGCATCGGCAGCATCAAGATTCCATTCTCCCGGGTGCTCTCCTCCCTGCTCCTCTTTGACCGGAGCGGGCAGGGGAGGATCGTCTGGGATGTGCGGCTGGTGAGGGTGTTGGCGGCGCTGTTGGTCGGCGCCTCCCTCTCCCTCTCCGGCACGATGATGCAGTCGGTGCTGCGCAACAGCCTCGCGTCTCCCTATACGCTCGGCCTCTCCAGCGCCGCCGCCTTCGGGGCGTCGGTGGCCATCGTGTTCTTCGGTGCGGGGACCAGCACCACCAGCACCATCATCGTCAGTGATATCTTCACCGTGGCGGCAAGCGCCTTCGCCTTCTCCCTCCTCTCCACCGCCGCCATCCTCATCCTCACGCTGTTGACCTCCATCTCGGCAGAGGGCATGGTGCTCGCCGGCATCGCCATCGGCTCGATCTTCTCCGCCGGCCTTACCCTGATGCAGTACCTCGCCAACTCGGTCCAGCTCTCCGCCATCGTCTCCTGGACCTTTGGGGACCTCGGACGGGCCAATTGGCGCTCCCTCTCGATCATCGCCGCCACCCTGGCCCCGATCCTCCTCCTCTCGCTCTTCTTCCGCTGGGACTTCAACGCCATGGACAGCGGGGAGGACACCGCCAAGGGGTTGGGAGTACGGACGTCCGCCCTCCGCATTGGGGGGATGCTCGCCTCCTCGATCCTCAGTGCCGTCGTGGTCTCCTCCTTCGGCACCATCGCCTTCATCGGCCTGCTCGGTCCCCATATCGCCCGCCGCCTCTTCGGGGGCGACCACCGCTTCCTCCTCATCGCGTCCCCCCTCATCGGAGCGTTGGTCCTCCTCGCCTCCGACACCCTCGCCCGGACGATCCTCTCCCCGATGGTGCTACCCGTGGGCATCCTGACCTCGCTCTTGGGAGGCCCGCTCTTCATCTCCCTCCTCATAGCCGGGAGGAAGCGATGATCCTCGATATCAACGACATCACCTTCAGCTACAAGAGCCGAGCGGTCATCGAGGAGATCAGCTTCTCAGTCAGAGAGGGGGAGCTCGTGGCGATCCTCGGGCGCAACGGGGCCGGCAAGACCACCTTGCTCAAGTGCCTCAACCGGATCCTCACCCCCAAGACGGGAACGGTGCTGGTCGAAGGGCTCGATACGAGGACGATGCGACCGCTGCAGATGGCGCGCACCATAGGGTGGGTGCCCCAACAGGCGGAGGCGGTGATGATGACCGTCTACGATGTGGTGCTCTTGGGACGCAAGCCCCACTTCATCTGGTCCCCGGCCAATGAAGACCATCAGATGGTGGAGCAGGCGCTCACCACCGTCGGCATCGAGCACCTCGCCCTGCGTTCAGCCGATGAACTCTCGGGAGGGGAGCTGCAACTCGTCCAGATCGCCCGCGCCCTCGCCCAGGACCCCCGCATCATCCTCTTCGATGAGCCGACGAGCAGTCTGGACATCCACAACGAGTTGCGCTTGATGCAGACCATCAGGACGGTGATCCATCAGAGCAAGCGGTCGGCCCTCATCGCGGTGCACGACCTCAATCTCGCCCTCCGCTTTAGTGATGCCTTCCTCCTCCTCAAGGAGGGGAGGATCTTCGCCGCCGGAGGAAGGGAGATCATCACCGAGGCGACCATCCGGGAAGTCTATGACATCGAGGTACGCGTCATCGAGGTCGAGGGCTCCCCCCTGGTCATCCCGGTGCAGTGAACAGGTCTTCCATGCCCTCCCTTGAGGTGGTACGAGAACAGCTTGCCCGATATCCTGAGTCGTCTCTTCGAGATCTCTCCAAGAGCTTCTTCCAGGACGCCTGCGGGGCGGGCCACCTGCTATCGATTCAGCATCTTTGCGATCTCAACGATCTTCTTTCTGGAGACCCCATATGCTGAGGCAAGGTCTGTCCAGTGGGAGAGGGCCTCTCTCCTCTCCTCGATGATGTGCTTTGCCACAGCTTGTGGGATTGAGCCAAAATATTGAGGGGAAATCCTTGGTCATCATAGATATCCCACGAGCTAAACGGGAAGATAAGCCCATATTCATCAATAATGACATTCTCAATGGCACCTATCGACGTAATGGGGAAAGTGATTATCGATGCAGTAAGGAAGAAGTGCGTTTGATGCTCCGGGACGCCAGTTCACAGCCTCTGGATCTTACTGTATTGGAAAAAATGAGTCTTGATGCCCTGTGTCCAGACACCATCGCCAAGTATCGTAGACGTCTTGAGGGTGTTAAACCTGATCTCTCTTGGAACTCGTTGTCTGACGAACAATTTCTCTACCGTCTCAATGCCATAGGGAAACATGATGGAGATGGAGTGTTTCATCCGACTGTCGCAGGACTGCTTATGTTCGGATATCAGTACGAGATAGTCAAAGAATGCCCATATTACCTGTTGGATTATCGTGAAGAAACTGATCCAAATACTCGTTGGGTAGATCGTGTTGTATCCGATGCCGCAACTTGGAGTGGCAATGTTTTTGATCTCTATTCTGCTGTTGTGCCGAAGCTTGAGTTTGCCCTGAAAGTGCCGTTTAAGCTTGAAGGAATGGTGAGGGTAGACGATACCCCTGTACATCAGGCAGTGAGGGAGTCATTGGTCAATGCCCTCGTACATGCAAACTATTATGAACGACAAGGTGTAGTCATCATCAAAGGCAGGGATTTTTATACATTCTCCAATCCTGGTGTACTGAGAATTCCCGTGGGAGATGCAGTTGCCGAGGGTATCTCAGATCCCCGCAATCTTTCCGTTCTCACGATGTTTACGCTTTTAAATATCGGGGAACGAGCAGGAACAGGGTTATCAAACATTTACTCTGTCTGGAAACACCAGGGATGGGATGAACCACGGCTTACAGAATCTTTCAATCCGGAACGTGCGACATTGAGGCTGATGCTGCATCCAATAACAAGCACTGAAAAAAAAGTGGCGATACGAAATATAGGTAAAAAGACGGCAGAGCAGCGACGGTTAATCTTGGAGTATGTGAAGCTTCATGGAGTTTGCGACAACGCAGAAATCTGTAATTTGCTTGGAGTAAAAGAGTCGCGGGCAAGAATTCTGTTGGCCGAGATGGTTGAGGATTCACTTCTTGTTGCAGAAGGAGAGAGAAAGAATAGGGTGTATAGGGAACAATACGGGGTGATTCACGTGTTCTGACACACCGCAGTGAAGATACAGAGAGGGAGGAGAAGAGAACAGCCCTGGTTGAAAACAAAGTGTCATCGCGAACATGCAAGTGCATTGACGTGGTCACCGATACCACACCTTTCAGATCGCCTTCAAGTCGAGACTGTCGGTGTTGAGAAGGAAGTCGTACACACTCATGATGAGAATCCCCTCGTCTGCATACCGTGGGGCAGGGGTATCTTTGACGATGATGATCTTTCTAAAAGAATCATCAACGTGGCTGAATGGACGCTTCTCTTGTGCAAGCTTCTCCGCCCCCTCAACGGTAAGAGCTGACTGGATATAAGAGCGGGCAGAGCCCTTGTTGCAGACAAAATCAATCTCAAGCTGCTTTCTCTTGGAGCTTCCACTCACTGCATCTCGTTCACCGATGGGGACGACCCCGACATCCACATTGTAGAGCCGGCGTATAAGTTCATTGTAGACGATGTTCTCCATGGCCTGTGTTTCTTCCAGTTGCCTGAAGTTGATCCTGGCGTTCCTGAGCCCGATGTCTGAGAAATAGTACTTGCACGGGGAGCCGATATACCCCCTGCCTTTCACGTTGTACCGTACAGCGCGCGAGATGGGGAAAGCATCAGAGAGGCAGTCGATGTATTTGGATATGCTCTTGAAGGTGTTCGAGAGCTTTGTCGGGTTTGTCAATGATCCGATGGAGGAAGAGAGGAAGTTCAAGATATCATCAAGGGTGTCCGGGTCTTCCAGGCTGTTCCGGTTCATCACATCCTTGCTGTAGGTCTCTTCAAAGAGGCGCTTCAGCAGCACGTTTTTTCTTCGCTGGTGGGCAGGAGTACAACGGGGGGCAACCCCCCTTAGAGGATGTACTGCCTGTACCCGTCATACACGGACCCCTCATACGCATCCATGAACTCAGAAAAACTGAGGGGTGAAACAGAGATTTCATCCCCGCGTCCCCGAAATTCCGTAACCACGTCCTTCGATAAAAATCGGGCGTTGCTTCCGGTCACAGAGAGGTCTACATTCGGCATCCGCAAAAGTCCGTTCACGACCGATTCAAACTCATCCAAGAGTTGGATTTCATCAAGCAGTATATAATGCATCCCGTCATCTTTGACCAGGACTTTCACATACGGGTAGAACTCATGCGGATCTTTGAATCTGAGATTCTCAAAGGTGTCGAAGCTGATCTCGATGATGTGGGATGGCTTAACGCCCTGTGAGAGGAGACGGCGTTTAAACAGCGTGAAGATGAGGTAGCTCTTGCCCACCCTCCTCATTCCCGTCACGGTTTTTATCAGATGGTTGCATTGCTTGCGGATGAGGGTGTCCACATATTGTTCACGTTTGAATTCCATGCGCTCTTCCATTACGGGAAAATGCACAGAGATGCATTTTCCCGTAAGCATACGATTGTGGGTGCTGTTCCAATGCTGTCACTTCTTATCATTGACAACAAAATCATATTTACAAGATACCTCTAGGGAGCTCATACATGATCTGGAAGAGAAAGGAGCGATAGGCCCGAAGGTAATGGAGGGTCCGTCCCGCAGACTTTAGGTTTTAGGTGCATGAAACTTTAGGTTTTACTATGCCTTGACTTTAGGTTTTATAGATTTTATAGTGGAATCATGATAGAACGAAGAGCAAAAGATGCATTTGTGAGACTCGCTTCACAGTTCCCGGTGGTGGCAGTGACCGGACCACGGCAAGCGGGCAAGACTACCTTGGCACAGATGGTATTCCCCGATAAACAGTACGTATCGTTCGATGACGCATACTACCGGGAACTTGCAAAGAACGCCCCGAAGGACTTTCTCCTTGCATTTCCTGATGGAGTCATCATTGACGAGGCTCAAAAGGCGCCGGCGATCTTCGATGCGGTGAAACTTGCGGTTGACCAGGATCCTTACCATGTAGGAAAGTTCATTATCACCGGTTCAAGCCAATTGGAACTGAAGAACATGGCTGACAGTCTGGCGGGGAGAATCGCATTTCTTCGTCTCCTACCGTTTTCGATAGGCGAACTGAAGGAGGAAGGGCTCTTGCCCCATCATGCTCATGAGCTTGCCTTTACGGGGCAGTACCCTCCGCTCTACGACATCAACCGCCAATTCATAGTCGAGGATTGGTTCGACAACTACATAGACTCCTACCTTGATTTGGATGTGAGGGGTCAAATTAATCCTTCGAACCTCACGGTATTCAAAAAGTTCATCCAGTTCTGTGCAACGTATAGCGCCCAGATGCTTTCGATGGAGGGTATATCAAAGGCATTGGGTGTCTCAGCTCCCACCGTCAAGAGTTGGCTCTCCATTCTTGAGGCATCGTACATCATCCATTTCCTCCAGCCTGCCCACAACAATTTGGGAAAGACCTTGGTGAAGACCCCAAAGCTCTACTTCGTTGACTCCGGCCTCCTGTGTCACCTTTTACGGATCGAGACCAAGGAGCAATTGCTCCTCAGTCCCCATAAGGGAGCTGTGATCGAGACGATGGCTGTTTGTGAGCTGCTCAAAGATAGATTCAACCAAGGGCGCAGAGGCGATATTTCGTACTTTAGAGACCTTGGGGGATTCGAGGTAGATACAATAGCAGACTGGAACCATACGTATGCGATAGAGATCAAAAGTGATGGCAATCTAGAACGAAAGTATGGCGCGAATACGAGAAAATATCTTGAGTTGAGCAAGGATGCGGATGTACAAGGAGTCGTCTTCTATCTTGGCGATATCTCCTGCACGGTGGATGGCATCCGATATGTCTCGTGGAAGGATTGGCCCGAGATACCACCGCTCTGATGACAAAGAGCTGAAATATTTGTAGACATTGATGTTTTGTGTTTTTTGCATCAAGCCACACCCTCATCTCTGTCGATTCTGCGAAGTTCAAGCCGGTTCGCTTGTCATGCGAAGATCATCGTCACCATAGTTGAGGCATCATTGAACACAAGGAGCGTGGCATGAAGCATCTACATCTCAAACGAACGACCATCATGGTCATGATAAGCATCGTCTTTCTTGCCGCTGGGTATGCCGCAGCGGTGAAGGAGCAGCAACCATCGACAGGAATGAGCCCGGGCTTCCCTGATAGAGAGGGGATGCCTCCGATGGCGTGGGGCACGCAGTGGGGGGCGGGGGAAGCGGCCCAGTTCGAATCGAACATCGATCCACAGAGCTACAGCGTCTCCGTCTCTGGAGAGGATAATCCCCTCACGTACTACGATGCAGCGGACATCGCAGGAAATTATTCATTCCAGCCTGTCAAGATCAAATTGGAAGATGCGGTGTTCCTCACCGATGATCTGACGGGCCTGTCGATCGTCAAGGATGAGGGGGGAACCATCACGATCAAGAACCGCTCAGCGCTGCTCTATGAGTATGTGCTGACGGGGACCCTCACATCGAGCGTGGTCATCACCAGCGATGGAGCCCCCTATACGGTCACGCTCTCGGACGCCCACATCACGGGAACAACACTTCCCGCCCTGCAGTTGAAGAGCACGACCAAGGCGTTCATCAACCTCGCCCCCGGTTCTGCAAACAGCTTGGGTGACAGCCCCGCCAACTCCAAGAAGGGGGCGCTGACCTCCTCAGGCGACGTGATCTTCACCGGCAGCGGTGCCTTGACCGTCACCGGGACGAAGAAACACGCCATCAAGACGGATGGAACGGTGCGCATCAGCGACGGGGACATTCACATCATCACGACCGAAGAGGCTGAGGGCAACGGCATCCACAGCGATGATGCGTTCATCATGGACGATGGGAAGCTCACCATCGAGGCGAACGGTTCGGTGTATGGTGAAGAGGGAAAGGGGATCAAGGTCAACGGTCGGGAGACAGATCGTGAGGCAAAAGGGTACCTGGTCATCAACGGCGGGACGGTCACCATCACAGCGGTGGGCAAGGCGATGACCGCAGGCTGGAAGATCGCTGAGGATGCAGAGACCGAGACGACGGATGATGACCCGACCCCGGATTTGATCGTGAACAACGGCGTGATCACCATCACGACCACGGGAAAACCGTACGAGGTGAGCGACGATGAATCGCTCAGCCCGGAAGGGCTCGAAGCGAAACGCGACCTCATCATCAACGGCGGCTTGATCCAGATCACTACCACCGACGACGCATTGAATGCGGGATCGAACCTCGTCATCAACGGCGGCATGATCTTCGCCCATAGCAGCGAAGCTGATGCACTCGACTCCAACGGCACCTTGCAGATCACCGGTGGCACGCTCATCGCCCTCGGCTCTCAGGCTCCGGAGATGGGCATCGACTGCGATCACAACTCAGCCTTCACCTATACCGGCGGAACGGTGGTGGCGATGGGGGGAGGCGGAAACAACACGCCTGACAACGCGGCGACCACCGGCCATGTCGTGACGTACGGGGATAGGGCGCAAGCAGGGGAGAGCTTCGCGCTCACCGGTGCGGACGGCTCCGTCATCGTCGGGTTCACCGTACCCTCCTCCTATACGTTTGGTTCTGCCTCACTGATGGCTTCATCCCAGTTGGTCTCTGGCGAGGCCTATACGCTCAGGGTCGGGGGAACACTCACCTCATCCACCGTTTTCAACGGCCTCGCCCTCAGTGACGACCAAACCTATACCGGAGGCTCAGAGGTGGGAACCGTCGTCATGGATTCGGCGGTCTCCCACCTCGGATCTACTATCCGGATGATGGGGATGGATGAGGCCCCGGGGTTTGGAGGAGGCCCCGGTGTTGGGACTCCAGGGGGACAATTTCGCGAGCCACCGCAAGGGTTTCCCGGAGACGGTCGTCCTCCAATGTGACGATTGATGAAGAGAATCCATGACAGCATCTCGAAGTGGGAAAGTTTGGTCATGGATCGAGAAGATGACACGGCGGTATCGTGCTGAAGTAGGGAAGCTTCGGGTGCGATCAGGTGAGAAAGTATGTAGCGTTTACGGCGGTGATGCCATCACCAAGAGTCCGGGTCACCGGATCGTTGGAGAGCACGAATGCATGGAGCAACGGTTTGTCGAGGATGGCTTCGATACTCCTCAGGTGTTTGGCATCCGATGCCACGCTATGGTCGCTCATCTTGATCTCGAACGCGAAGTATCCCTCATTGGTCTCCAGAAGGAGATCGACTTTTTTGCCGTCGTGGGTCCTGAGATGGTAGGGGGAGGTAGGAAGGGGCAGGCATTTGATCTGTTTGAACATCTCCGCCACCATGAGGCTTTCAAACTCATGACCGGTCACGCCGCCTTGTTTGCGCAGTACCGCCTGCAGCACACCGTTGTCAAGGAAGTGGAGTTTTGGACTCTTTGTCAGACGTTTGTTCACGTTTCGGTCCCAGCTTGGCAGCATGATGGTCTGGTAGCTGAGTTCAAAATAGTTCAGGTATTTCTGGACGGTCTTCACCGATACGCCTACCTCCTGTGATATTGCGGATGCATTGACCGTCCGCCCTGTCTGCTGGGCAAGGTATCGTTGCATCCTGACAAACGGATCGAGATCCCTGAATTCGGCGAGGTCCCGGATGTCCCGCTCCAGATACGTCTTGACGTACATGGCGAGCCACTCGTATCGGTCTCGATCCGACATATCGATGTCAGTCAGCGCCGGGTACCCTCCATAGCGTATATAATAGCGCCACGCACGGTCTCTTTTGGCCATGAGAGGATCGAGGTTGAAGGAGGGGAGGAAGGAATCGACCACCTCTTGGGTGGAAGAGGGATCAAGGAGGCACTGCTGGAAGAGCGATGGCTGAACAGCTTCATCCCACCCGCTGCTCTCCAGTTCGGGTAGTGTGAGCGGATACAGCTCGATGATCCGACACCTTCCAGCAAGGCTCTCCTTGACCTTCTCCAGGAGCAGGAACTGGCTGGAGCCGAGCAGGATATAGGTGGGTTCGGGAAATTGGTCGTACACGGATTTGATGCTTTCGATGAGGGAGGGTTGTTTCTGCACTTCATCGAGGATTGCATGGGGGTACAGGAGATTCCATTGTGCGGCGGTGAGACGGGAGTAGTCTCCCCGCATCACGGGGTCTTCGATGCTCACATACGTGTGGGATGGGAAGAGATGGCGGGAGAGGGTCTTCTTGCCCGTCTCCCGTGCTCCGGTGAGGACTAAGATCCTGCCAATCCCTTTGCCTCTCCCCCTGGAGGCATACTGTGCAATTGTCCGGTTGTTCACACGGATAGTGTAACAGAGTTTT
>LSQX01287569.1_pt1 | contig 12540 bp, 10 predicted proteins | sample 654561 | NCBI WGS metagenome assembly LSQX01 (sample SAMN04489861, study PRJNA283612) | anaerobic digester metagenome | isolation source: 4 biogas reactors fed with cattle manure at either 37C or 55C with and... | place: Denmark: Kongens Lyngby | collected 2014 | reverse complement strand
GCACACCTACCGCCGTAGCCGTTGCTCCATCGGCATCAAAGTCGCCGATGATTAAAATCCGTTGCTGCTCAACAATGGCTTGCAGCAGCAAAGCCACAGCATCGGGTATGCCTTTTAACTGCTCATAAGAGAGTAAATACTTAAGACTGTTATCAAGCTCCTGCGCGCAGCTCACGCCACGGGCGGCATAGATACGTTGCAACAAGGGAGGAAGGGAGCCTAGCTCGGGCAATTTTTCAGGGACAAACCTTTGTTTTATAAGCATATTAACTTCAATTAAATCTCAGAAACTCGAACTCAGTTCATAACGGCGTGCATTACACACAATCATGGTATAAATCCATGGCAATACTGAGGTATGCTAGCGCAATTAAGTGATTGAGTTCTCTTTTTAACCAGCAGCACCTAACTCCGTTACTCATACAGCTGCTTTTAGCAGTAGATTACAGATAGCATAAAGCCTCTAATTTTTTCGCCTCAGTCTTGAACCCATAATGAATTTTTTGAAACGTATTTTTTTAGGCATAACACTTGCCCTGTTTAGTTTATCCGCGCAAGTTAGTTTATCCGCGCAAGCCGAAAACTACGATAGCCCTATGCTGATCGACACCCCAGCGCGAACCTGCACGCTCAATCACGACAATTCAAATCTTACCAACGCCCTAGCTTACTGTGTCCAGCTAGCTGAGCTAGGTTACGATTACGCGCAATACGAACTGGGTAATTACTGGTATAACGGCGTACTCACCGAACAAAACTACAGCGAAGCCATTCGCTGGTATAGCCAAGCCTCAATGCAAGGCCACGCACAGGCTCAGCTTCGTCTCGGCCTGATGTACGCCAAAGGCCAAGGCACGGCAGTCAATAAAGCCCAGGCCTTTATTATTTTAAAAATGGCAGCCATTAACGGCTCCGATGAAGCTTACAATGAAGCCGACCGCTTAATTTTGGATATGGAAGCCCAAGAGTTAGAGCTTGCCAATCAAGTGCTATCACAGATTTTCCGTAAGTATTTACAAGACATCCAAGACCACAACCTTGAGCNNACCCCTAAGGCATAAGACGAATCATGCGTTATTGGCGTTCTATTCTGCTGCTATCTTTGTCCTTCAGCTTAAGTAATGTACAGGCTGAAGAGAGCACGCAAGAGGGCGAAAATCTAGAAGTCGAAGCCGTGGAAGCGGTTGAGATTGAACGACCCGCTCTTAATAGCCGTAGTCAACTTGCTGCGCAGCAATTTCGCACCATTTTTCCCGAACAACTCATTGAAATTCCCGGCACGACCAATCACTATTCAGCCCTTTACTTGCCCGCCAACGCCAAAACAGCCAAAGGCTTGATTGTGTTCGTACCGGGATTACTGGAAACGGCTGACTCTGCAACCAATATCGCTCAACTGCGCCGGGCTGTGACCGACAAAGGCTGGCACAGCTTAAGCTTAAACCTACCCGACCCCGAACCTGAACTACTGCGCATTGAAAGCACACCCATCGTCCTATCTGATACGCATTTTGAGACCGAGACTGAGACTGACACTGAGACTGCGGACAATGAGAATCCTGAACAAGCGCAAGAGCCCGCTGCAGACGCTGTCAGCGACCCTTTCCTAGACAACGACAACGCCACCATAAGCACAGACGAAACCATTACAGACCTAGCTGCCGAATCCACGGCAGTAGACTATGCTGATACTATCGCAGAGGTGCTAAATGCAACTCTGGCATACATAGAAACCCAGCAAGCAAAAAAACTGATATTTATTGCACAACACGAAGGCGCTTATTGGCTGCTTGATTACTTAACCACACATAAAACCCAGCCAATTAACGCACTATTACTCATTAACCCCCGCTACCCGGAACAAAAAACCCGTAAGTTTTCATCCTTTATTAGCGAGTTAGATATAACAATGGTTGATTTTTATTCCACGTCTTTAACCGCTCCAGCCACTGAAGCGGTCAGTGAAGCTAAAGAGCGCCTTAATGCCAGTAAACGCAAAGAAACAAGTGACTTTCAGCAATTTAAAATTAATGCCAGCGGCAAAAAACTCGCACAGAAGCAAACTCAAACTAAAGTTCTAGGCTGGCTGCATCGTTATCAGCAATAAATAAGGCATAAAACAAAAACTTGATAACTAGAGCCGTTTCTTTGTTATAGATCACTTGATTTTTTAGACTAAATGGCTTTTTCTTAGCACCATGCAAAAGGCAAAGCATAACAGTATGCTTGATACTTAATACGGCGCTTACCCCGCAGATTTACACATCAAATAAAAATGGATATTTTTTCTATGCGTGCACTAATTTTTATTGCTATCTCTATTTTCGTTAGTACCAGTTACGCTCAGCAACAAGAAGCTCTAGACAGGTTAAACGCCATTATGGCCAATCCTGAATCAATTCAAAAAGCCTATACGGCTGGCGAAGAACGCATTACGCTGTGTGGGTACTGTCACGGGAAGGATGGTAATAGCACACGCTCACACATCCCGAATCTGGCCGAGCAAACCCCAGTTTATCTTTTTACCGCTTTTGAAAAATTCGCTTCAGGCGAGCGTGAAGACTTCGTTATGTCCAAAGCTGCCAGCATGCTCAGCCTTGAAGACCGAGTCAATATTGCCCTGTTTTACAGCATGCAGAAAGTTAAGCAAAAAGATGAGCTAGACCCCTCTTTGCACGATTTGGGTAAGGCTAAGTTCAATCAAATCTGCACCGTCTGTCACGGCAATAATGGCGAAGGCAATGATGAAATGCCTCGCCTTGCAGGTCAGCCGGCAGAATATATACGTCAAACACTGACATTATTCCGTGCAGGCGGCAAGCATCGCCCCGGCTCTCTCATGATCCCCATCGCTAAGCAGCTAAGCGATGCTGACATCAACGCTCTAGCCAGTTATGTGCAAGGTCTGAATCCCTAACCACCTACGACCGGTAGTGCCTGCGCAATACTGCGTAGGCTTTGTGCAGCTCTTGCGTTATATCATTCGCCCGCTCGATCTGCTGCTTTGAAGCCCCTGCCCCTATGAGCTTATCGGGATGGTTTTCGCTTAACAATCGCCGGTATGCACGCTGAACATGCGTAAAGTTATTCGTTGCAGCAGGCAAACCCAAAGTAGCCAGAGCCTGACCTAACTCAGTTAGTTTTACAGCTGGCTTAGTGCTCTGTGCCTGTGACGGCTTAGCCTGTAACTCAAGCTCAACTAAGCGCGCCTGCTTCACCCCTAACCATTTCGCACAGTATTCTAGCGTCTTTCGTTGCAAGGGACTTACCTTGCGCTCTGACCAAACCACTCGCCAAGCACTTAACAAGAGCTGCTCGGCTTTCTGCCCCTTAAAACACGCCTGCAAACTAGCACGCAGATCGGTGAGCTGTACCGTTTTGCCTTGTGAAAACGCCGTGACTGCCGCTTGGTATTTATACCCTTCCAATCCTAAACGACGCATTTCTATGCGTGCTTGCTGGATATGTGCCGGCAGCACGCGCCCATTAAGTTTAGCCAGATAGCCCAACAGCATAAATTGGCTGTGCTCAGCCGAATACAAAACCGGCTGGCGGATTAATTTTTGCCGCAAGGTTGACCAGCTGGCAATAGCTAAATAGCGGTCCACTAAAGCACCCAATACCAAGCCCAAAAGAGCACCCGGAATACTGGCTATTAACAAACCCAGCGCTGTAGCCACTATGGTTACCGGCCAAATCATTAAGAACTCGCTACTAATTCTGCATGCTGGAGACGCTCAGGTGTGCCGACATCGACCCAAGCCCCAACAAAATGCTCACCCGACACCATGCCGTTCAACATGGCCTCTCGCAATAAGGGTGCCAATTTAAAAGCCCCTGCAGCACACCCCTTAAATAATTGCGGACTTAATACAGCAATGCCGCTATAGGTTAATTTCGGCGCGCCTTCTGGTGAAAGCATCGCATCTGTTATGGCAAAATCACCCTGCGTATGGTGTGCTGGATTATCTACCATCACCAAATGCGCCAAACCGGTTAAGGGTTTGCGCAACTGACTAAAATCATAGTCAGTCCAAACATCGGCGTTAACGACTAGAAAAGGCTCCTCACCCAGCATGGGTAGCGCCTGAAAGATTCCTCCGCCCGTTTCTAGTGGGGCAACTTCTGGCGAATACTGAATCTTCACGCCATAGTCTTTGCCGTCCGCCAAGGCAGACTCAATTTGCTCACCCAGCCAAGCATGATTGATCACCAGCTCACGAAAGCCCGCCGCTGCCAATTTAACAATCTGATGCTCGATTAAAGACCTACCCGCCACTTTCAGTAGGGGTTTTGGCGTATGCAGGGTGAGCGGACGCATACGCTCACCCACACCTGCAGCAAGAATCATCGCTTTCATTGACCACGTCCTTGGATAGGTAAAGAGTCCAGCAAATAGCCCAGTTCAGCCAGTTCTGGATAACGCTCGATCACGGGCTCAATATAATTAAAGAAGCGCGGCACATCGGCTAAGTAACGGGGCTTACCGTCACGATGGCAAATGCGCGCAAATATGCCTATTACTTTTAAGTGTCGCTGCAACCCCATCAAATCGCAATCTCGGCGAAACTGTTTGAAATCCTTTGACACAGCAATTCCCTGCTCTTTTGCGCTAGCCCAATACTGTTCAAGCCAACGACTTACTTTGTCTTCCGGCCAACTGATAAAAGCATCTTTAAACAGACTGATTACGTCATAACTAATAGGCCCGATAACGGCATCCTGAAAATCGATCAATGCCGGATTAGGTTGGCTACACATCAAATTGCGTGGCATAAAGTCACGGTGCACAAAAACTTTTTCTTGCGCTAACGCTGACTCAATCAAACGCTCAGTCACATTGTCCCACCATTGCTGTTGCTGAGCGCTAAAGGTTAAACCTAACTCATGCGCCACATACCATTGAGGGAACAACTCCAGCTCTCGACGCAGCAAAGCTTCATCGTAGCTAGGCAAACTCAGAGCACTGGTATCTATTTTTTGCATTTGCAACAATGTCTGTAGCGCCTGCGTGAAGAGCGCATCAGCCTGTTCGAGATGACTGGCATCGGCTTGCCAATATTCAAGCCAGTTTTGTGTACCCAGATCAGTGAGCGCTAAAAAACCCTGTTCCAAATCGTGCGCCAATACTACCGGCGCGTGCAAACCCGCACTCAACAGCAACTGCGATATTTGCACAAAAGGCAGGCTATTTTCATGGGTTGGCGGCGCATCCATCAAAATCAAGCTCTGTGCGCCCACATGCCAACGAAAGTAGCGCCTAAAGCTGGCATCACTACTGGCACTGGTAAACTGACCTTGCGGTAACTCCTCTTGATTTAGTTTGTGTGCAATTTCAGTCTTTTGCTTATCGAACCACTGCAGCAGAGCTAAAAAGCGGCTATCTTTTACTTCTGTATGCTGTTCTAGCATAGTGTTTTCTCCAAAGGTGCTAGCCGTCAAGGAAGGCATGCTTTATTATCGCTTATCTTTGTTCTCGCTTCGAGAGCAATCAGGCTTTCTGTAGAATCACTCGGCAAGAATGGATATACGTATAATGGCTGCTCAGCTACCTCATCATCTTAAACCCAATGCATTAGCCCTAGGTGTTTTCTTTGCCTTATACCCATTAAGCATGATCAGCGCACAAGCCGATAGTCAATACAGTTGCGCTGTAGGCGCTGGCGGACAATGGATCTGTACAACACAAGAAAAGCCACGCTCGGTGCCACGACCAACACCTATTAGTGAACCGGCTACAAGCAAAACAGCTACCTCTACGAGTAAAAAAACAGCTACCGCTCCTGCTACGACCACTGCAAGAAAGGCAAAAGCCTCTACCAAACAAGCGGCACAAGCAAAAGGCTATGCCCTCAACTCGCGCAGCTCAGATTATTCTCATCTTGACTGGGTACCACGCGAGAGCCTTACTGGTGAGCAGCTGGCGGAAATTTCACCCTATTGTGGCGGCACATATATAGAGCCATTACGTTTAGGCAAAGACGACACAACCCCGTTCAAGCAAGCTCCCATATATGTTAATGCGATCAATTCACGCCACGAGCAAAACACGCAACTAACCGTATTAACAGGTGACGTCATTATCCGCCAAGCCAGCTTGCAAGCAGAGGCTGAATACGGCGAGCTGGATCAGCTTAACAACCTAGGCACCCTAACCGGGCAGGTGCGCTTGCGTGACCAAGATATTTTGATGGTGGGCGACCAAGCACGAATCCAACTTGATACGGGTGAGGCGCAGATTGATAATACCGAATACGTTGTGCATAGCAAAAAAACACGCGGCGGTGCTGAATACATTAAGCGCAATGAAGACGGCATTATCCGCTTGAAATCCGGCAGTTATACCAGCTGCGCACCCAGCAAAAACGACTGGCATCTGCAGAGCAATAATATTACTTTAAACCAAGAAACAGGTTTTGGCACGGCAACCAATGCCACTCTCAGAGTCAAAAACATACCGGTTTTGTATACGCCTTATGTTCAATTCCCTATCGATGATCGACGCCTGTCAGGTTTTTTACCGCCCAGCATCAGTTATAGCCGCCGCAAGGGGGCTGATATCACCACGCCCTACTACATCAACCTTGCACCAAACTACGATGCCACCCTGTATCCCAATTACATCAGTAAACGAGGTTTGTTAACTGAGGCTGAGTTCCGTTATCTCACCAAGCAAAGTGAGGGTCAGCTTGGCGCTGCATGGCTGGGCAACGACAGCGAAACAGAACGCAAGCTTCAATCTGAGTATAAAAAAGACCGCTGGATGCTGAATTGGCAGCATCAGCACGGATTTAACTCCCGCCTGCTGGCTGAAGTGGATTACACCGACATCAGTGATCCTTATTACTTCCAAGACTTGTCTTCAAACATTATCGCCTCATCTGACAGCACTGTAGATCAGCGGGCGGGCCTGACATGGCGCGGCGACAGCTTTTCTGCCAACCTAAGCGTGCATGCTTATGAGCGCGCCAATATCTACGATATCACACCCTACGATAAGCTTCCACAGCTCACGCTTAACGGTCGTGTCCCTGGTGAGCTGGCCGGCCTTGAACTGAGCTATCAAGCCGAGTGGGTACGCTTTGACCGCTCATTGAAAAACGGTAAGTACCGTGACCGTGATGGTGATTTTCACCACTGGCAAGATGAGCACCTTAAAGGCCTTAACCGTGCCGTGGGTAATCGTACGCACATTGAACCCGCACTCAGTATGCCTATGGATTGGATGTGGGGCTTTATTAAGCCCAGCGTTAAGTTCGCTTACACCAAGTATGATTTAGAGCTTGATAAGACGGGCAAGCAAACGATAGGAGCAGGCCGCACATTTAAAAGCGCACCGAGTCGCAGCCTACCCATTTATAGCCTAGACAGCGGTCTGTACTTTGATCGCCCAACAGAGTTGTTTGGTAAAAACTACACGCAAACAATAGAACCGCGCCTGTTCTATCTTTATGTGCCCTACACCGACCAAATTGATCTGCCTTTATTTAATACTGGCGAAAGTTCCTTTAGCTACTCATCTTTGTTTCGCGACAATCGTTTTACCGGACGCGATCGTATCGGTGATAGCAACCATGTTTCTTTGGGTCTTACCTACCGTTGGCTAGAAGACACCGGTTTTGAACGGCAACAGGCTTCAGTAGGTCAAGCGTATTACTTCAGTGACCGCAAAGTTATGCTGGATGCTGCTAATAAAAACGATTACAAAATGCACGGGCGCAATACTAGCAAGCGCTCTCCCTATGCTGCGCAGTATATGTATCGCTTCAATCAGGACTGGAAACTCAACGCAAACTATACTTGGGATCCTGAAACCCACAGTCCACGCTCCGGTAGTATGATGTTTAACTACCAGCCTGAAGATAATCTCAATAAAATCCTTAACTTTGGTTACCGTTATACAAACGATTGGGTCTATTTTGATGAAAAACTAGGCCGTTATGTCACTGGCAGCGGCGATTACACCAACACAACTACAGGCCAAGTTTACAAAGATTTCTACAAAGTTGAACAAACCGATGCTTCGATAATGTGGCCTATCTTTACCCGCTGGAACGCCATTGCCCGCTGGCAGTTTGACTACAACCGCAGCCAAACCTTAGAAGCTCTTGGCGGTTTTGAATACAATAATTGCTGTTGGAAAGTACGCCTCGTCAGCCGTTATTGGGTAGACTATGACGAGCGGACCATGTCCCCTGAAGATAACCGCCGCCCTGATCGCGGTGTATTCTTGCAAATCATCCTAAAAAGCCTGGGCGGTATCACAGGCAATAAAGTTAGTACCTTCCTTGATGAAGGCATCCCTGGTTATCAACGACGAGAAGACAATGCTTACTAAGTCACTCAAAACACTATGCCTGGGCCTGCTATGTGCCGCAGGCTTAAGCTACGCCGCAGAACAACCCCTAGACCGTATTGTCGCTATCGTAGATGACGGCATCATTATGCACAGTCAGTTCGAAAAGCGTTTACAGGAAGTGCGTAAAAATATCAGTATCCGCAACGCTGAGCTGCCTCCCGAAGACATGCTGCGCCAACAAGTCATCGACCGCATGATCCTGGATGAGTTACAGCTACAAATTGGTGAGCGCTCCGGTATTCGTATTGCAGATGATGAGCTTAATGAGTCTATTGCCAGCCTCGCGCAGCGCAATCAAACCACAGTGCCTGATTTTTTAAACATGTTGCGCCAAGACGGTTTATCAGAAGCCGATGTGCGTGAGCAAATTCGCAACGAAATTATCATCAACCGTGTACGCCAGTATAGAGTCGCCGAACGAGTCCAAGTAACCGAACAGGAGGTGAGAAACTTCCTCAATTCCACCCTGGGCAAAATGCAGTTGGCTGAAGACTACCGTTTAGCCAACATTCTCATCCCTCTATCAGACAGCCCAAGCGCAGACGAAATTGCTGAGGTTGAACAAAAAGTAGAACTCGTGCAAAAACGTTTACACGAAGGTGCGGACTTCCAGCAGCTGGCTATGAGCTACTCAGCCAGCGAAAATGCGCTTGAAGGTGGGGATATGGGCTGGCGTAAAGCAGGTCAGCTGCCGCCGCCCTTTGATACCATGGTTAGCCAAATGAGTATCGGTGACGTTACTGAACCCCTGCGTACTGCCGGCGGTATCATTATTTTAAAGCTACTCGACAAACAGGGCACAGATAACAGCATGCGTGATGAAGTACACGTACGGCATATACTGCTCAAACCAAGCGAAATTCGTAGTCCAGCCGCAACACAGCAGTTAGCACAACGCCTGTACGAGCGAATTAACAGTGGCGAAGATTTCGCACAACTGGCAAAACAATACTCCGAAGACCCTGGCTCTGCATTGCAGGGTGGCGACCTCAACTGGACTGACCCACAAAACCTAGTACCTGCTTTCCGCTCAATTATGGCCAATACAGCTATAGGTGAGCTATCCAAACCTTTTGAAAGCCAGTTCGGTTGGCATGTCCTACAAGTACTGGATCGCCGTATTACTGACAGCAGTCAAGAGTTGCGTGAGCAACAAGCTCTGAACCTTATTCATAACCGCAAATATGAAGAAGAGTTGCAAATATGGCTACGTGAAATTCGTGACGAAGCCTACGTGGAGATTAAAGAATTATGACACTGCGCTTTGCATTAACCCCAGGTGAGCCAGCAGGGATTGGTCCTGACTTGTGCGTTTTCTTAGCTCAAGAGGCCCAGCCCTATCCTGTAATAGTAATCAGCGATACAGAATTACTTAAACAGCGTGCTCAGCAACTAGACCTGCCATTAAACATCATTGAAGTAAACCCAGACAACTTACCTGAGTTACCCTCCCCTGAGCAGTCACTCTATGTATGGCACACGCCACTGTATGAGCCTGCAGTTGCCGGACAACTAAATACCGCCAACGCTCCTTATGTACTAGAAACCTTGACCCGAGCAGGACAAGGCTGCATAGATGGCTTATTTAGCGCCATGATAACTGCCCCCGCGCACAAGGGCGTCATCAACCAAGCCGGTGTACCCTTTTCTGGGCATACTGAGTTTTTACAAGAGCTTACTCACTCACCTCAGGTGGTGATGATGCTGGCAACTCACGGGTTACGCGTAGCTCTAGTTACCACTCACCTACCGCTGCGTGAAGTTGCTGATGCCATTACTACAGAACGCATAGAAAGTGTTACCCGTATTTTGCACCATGATTTGAGCAGAAAATTTGGTATTAAGAATCCGCGTATCATTGTCTGCGGCTTAAATCCGCACGCAGGTGAAGACGGGCATCTCGGTCGTGAAGAGCTAGATATTATTGCGCCAACGCTGGAACGTCTCCGTAAAGAAGGAATGGACCTCGTTGGTCCACTACCTGCTGATAGCGTGTTCACACCCAACAATCTAAAGCAATGCGACGCTGTTTTAGCGATGTACCATGATCAAGGCCTACCCGTACTGAAACACAAAGGTTTTGGTTCAGCCGTGAATATATCGTTAGGCATGCCTATTATTCGCACATCCGTAGACCATGGTACGGCGCTCGACTTAGCGGGTACTGGCGAGATCGATACAGGCAGCTTGCAAATTGCTTTAGTCACCGCCTACCAAATAGCGGCAGCCAACGTTTAAAGCAATCTTGCTGTACAACCCTTAGTCTTATCACGTAATAAAAAAAGCAGCAGTACAAATTTAAATGACTGCTGCTTTTTTATAGTGTTATTACCTGTAAACCCGCTAGACAATACCCTGCGCTAACATAGCATCAGCTACTTTTACAAATCCCGCCGTATTAGCACCTTTAACATAGTTAACCCTGTCGTTTTCTTTGCCGTAGTTAACGCAGGCCGCATGAATGCCTTGCATAATACTATGCAACTTAGCGTCCACCTCCCCGTCCGTCCACAGTAAGCGCATAGCGTTTTGCGTCATCTCCAAACCACTGACAGCAACCCCACCCGCGTTAGAAGCCTTACCCGGCGCATATAAGATGCCAGAGTCCTGAAACAAATCAATCGCCGCCAGCGTAGAGGGCATATTGGCGCCCTCAGCAACACAGATACAACCATTTTTAATCAGGGTCCGCGCATCATCAACGTTCAGCTCATTTTGCGTTGCGCAAGGCATAGCGATATCACACTCAAGCCCCCAAGGACGTTGTCCAGCCAAAAATTGCGTCCCAAATTCCTTCGCCATCTCTTCAATACGTCCACGACGCACGGTTTTCAAATCCATTAAATACGACCACTGCTCGCTAGTCATTCCCTTTGGCATATAGATAGTGCCACCAGAGTCCGATAACGAAACCACCTTTCCACCCAGTTCAATAACTTTTTGCGCTGCATACTGAGCTACGTTACCTGAGCCCGAGATTGCCACACGCTGACCTTCAAAGCGGCGCTTAATGCTCTTGAGCATTTGTTCGGCAAAGTAGACACAGCCATAACCGGTCGCTTCAGGACGAATCAAACTACCGCCATAGGTCATGCCTTTACCGGTAAATACTGAAGTAAACTCGTTGGCTAGACGTTTGTACTGACCAAACATATAACCCACTTCGCGCGCACCCACACCAATATCCCCTGCGGGGACATCCAAGTGTTGCCCAATATGGCGATAAAGTTCATTCATAAAGGACTGACAGAAGCGCATCACTTCTTGCTCAGACTTACCCTTAGGGTCAAAGTCCGCACCACCCTTACCACCACCCATAGGTAGTGACGTTAGCGAGTTCTTAAATACTTGCTCAAAAGCCAAGAATTTAAGTACGCCAAGGTTTACCGAAGGATGAAAACGAATCCCACCCTTGTATGGTCCTATAGCGCTGTTCATTTGTACGCGATAACCGCGATTCACATGCACCTTACCGGCATCGTCTACCCAAGGCACACGAAATAGAATCACCCTTTCCGGCTCAACCATACGTTCAATAATACCCGCCTGCATATAGCGCGGATTTTCCTGCAAAAAAGGCCATAATGAACGCAGCACTTCCTCCACCGCCTGATGGAATTCAGGCTGTTCTGGATCGCGTTGTTTAATATGATTAAGAAAGGTATCGAGGGAGTAAGACATAAATAGTTCCTGAGCACGAAGACGCCAGCTACTCTTGTAGTTACATCTGCGCAAATAATGATGGGGCTATTGTAAATTGCTACAAGTCGACTAGCTAGTCCCGTGAAAAAAAACTATACTTTCGCACGCAGGAGAGCGGTGACATAAACGCACCCGCCGAAGGCGCAAACTCCCATAAACGCTCAGGCTCATGTACTGCACTACCATTAATACGCCAACTGGAGAGCGGTTGCTCGACAACCCACCGAAGGGGCAAGCAGCATTGCTGCATAAACTCTCAGGTAACAGGACAGAGGGAGGGGCATTACAGACTGCAGGTGCTTTCCGATGCTTTCCTATATCTTCGTTATAGCCATTACCGCTGAAGCCATGTCCGGAGCACTAGCTGCTGGGCGGCGCAATATGGACTTGTTTGGCGTTGCCTTCGTCGCCTTTCTAACAGCTCTAGGCGGTGGCACAGTGCGCGACATGCTGCTAGGCAACTACCCTGTTACCTGGAC
>LSQX01253041.1_pt1 | contig 12540 bp, 11 predicted proteins | sample 654561 | NCBI WGS metagenome assembly LSQX01 (sample SAMN04489861, study PRJNA283612) | anaerobic digester metagenome | isolation source: 4 biogas reactors fed with cattle manure at either 37C or 55C with and... | place: Denmark: Kongens Lyngby | collected 2014 | reverse complement strand
CTGGCTGATGGAATTCTGGGATGATTTGGATGCCCTGGATGACCGGAGACCTCATTCCCTGGAGGAGTATGCCAGGTTTTTTGGCGATGATTATCTGCTGAAGCTGCCCGGAAGGTACGGGCTCAACCTCAGAGGGCGGGCACTCAGGACCTACAGACCCATGATGAGGATGGAATCATTTGACAGTATAATGGAAAATCCGGCAGGCTGCAGCCTTTTGTCGGGCAGATATCATTTTCACGTTGATCTGTATGGCAATTACATTCCGCAGTCGTGTTCAGGCCTTTCGATAAAGCTGAATGAGTTGATTCACGGGGCGGATCCGAATAAGTATCCTGTTTTTTACAGGCTTGAGCATTATGGTATTAAAGGACTGGCAGAATACGCCGTAAAGGAATACGGATACAAGCCCGAATCCGAATATGCAGGAAAATGCGATCTTTGCCAGGATATCCGCAGCTGGCTGGTTCTGGAACTGGGTCTTAATCTTCCGGATCTGCAGCCGGCGGATTATTACAGATTTATATAGAATAAGCGGAATGCTGTGATTGTGACGGATTCTCCCCGAAGGACATATATTCCAAATAAGGCAGATTGAGAAATCAATAGGATGGTAAAATGGGGGTTGGTGCCGATATTTACAGCAGAATTGAAGCGCAAGCTCAGGCAGCTTAAGAAAACTGAAGCCAGGATCCGATTCGGGGATGCAGGGGATACCGGCAGCCGGAAATATGTCTGGAATGACTTTTTCTCCCTGAAGGATATGCATGACAATTCAGTCAGGTACAGCATGCATGAGCTTTTAGGCATGGATCGTCAGCAGCTGAAAGATGTCTTTGATGAATATTTTTATTTTGTCTACTATCAGTACTACAAGGAAAACGGAATCATGCCCCAGGGGGTTTATGACATTAACCTGCTTGCAAGCCTGAACCTTCCTCCGGATGCTTCCACGGAAATGATTAAAAAGAGGTTCAGGGAACTGGCCAAGAAATATCATCCCGACAGCTACCACGGTCACCCGTTGAAGCAATTAGCCGAGGAAAAAATGATCGAGATCAACCTGGCGTACGAAACCTTGACCGACCCGGACAAGAAAGCCGCATGGGATTTCGAACAACGTTATGGTCAAGCCGGCGGTTTCGGCCAACAAGGGCCGGGACCTCAACCGCGCAACCCTTACCAGCAGGATCCTAATAGGCAGAATCCCTATCAGAGACAGCAGGGTAACCCGTTTCAAGGTCGCGGTTACTATGGCGGTGGCGGCGGAATGAGTTTTTGCGATCAAATGACACTTTTATGCTGTGCGGACAGTTGTTGCGAATGCATGGGCGGAGATCTCTGTGCCTGCTGTTGATTGGATTGATCATGAAACTAAATAAAAATACATATCAATTAACCTACAGCGGTATTGTCGGGGCTATACTGATCTTAATGATGATCACCATACGCTTGCTGCCGACAGCTGATCTCTTTATCAATTTTCTCATGTCGTTGTGCATAAGCGTTGCTCTTATCGAAGTGGGTAAGCGGAAATCGTTTTTACTGTACATCGCCGTCAGTATGCTCAGCTTCTTGTGGCCGGGTCCGCCTTTCAACTTGGGCTTCATTATCGTGGGCGGTCTCTACCCGTACTTTAAAATCATCACGGAGCAAGAGAGCATGGGACGTCGCTACGGGCGCACCGCTTCTCTTATCATTAAGTTGTCTATAGGGGTTCTGCTTGTTGTGCTTTATGGCTTAGTCATCAGCAGAGTTTTTCTGCCGTTGCCGATCTGGGATCGCGTTATGGCGCTTCCGCTGGCCAAACTCTGGATCCTTCCCTTGGCGTTTCTAATCATATTGATCTATGATTTTCTCTTGTCACAGGGGATTGATTTCTATTTCCAACGGCTTGCACCTCTCATTAAGAAGCGTCATCTTCGTTCGTAACAGATTCCCCGCTCGTTGTTTCGGGCAGATTTTTGGCTTTACGATAACGTTGAGCGATGCGCTTGGGCACGGTTCCCGAATCGGAGCGGAGCGAGTGTCTCAGGGCATTGGCCAGACTCTGCGATTTGACGAGGCCTTCACCGGAACTGATGCTTGTACCTGCGGCAGTATTGAGACTGCCTCGCTGGCGTTTGAGCCAGGCGATATAGCTGACGCGAATAATAACCCTTGTTATCTGCCAGAGCAGGATCAGGATAAATATTCCCATTAAAACCAAAATAAAAGTGACAAGTTCCTGATTTGCATTGATTATGGATAAAATGTAATTTAACGTATCGTTTTGAGCCAGGATAACAGTATCAGAACTGAGATTGACGCGAATGGTCGACCCTTCGCTCAAGCGAAACTCTACATAACCGATGACATCCGAGGTCGACAACGGAAGTGTCATTTCATCGGGATTCATGACCGCGTTAACAGATGCCTGGAAAGAATCGCCGATCGGATGGGTATAAGAAACACTCTCACTATAAACAAGGTTAACCGTTTGTCCGGCGATTTCATAATCTTGTTGGAAGACGGCTCCGCGCTGCGCCAATTGAGAAGACTCGTACCCGGCTGAAATGCGGCCGCTGATGCTCTGCAAGTCAGCGATTAATTGACGATTGTTGGTGAAACTTGATTCCGTATAAGGGCCTGTCATAATAACGGCATAGGTGATGTCTTTGATTTCATCGGTCAATAAAAGAGCTGCCGTATAGCGGTCATCATAGCTGGATAAAGCTGCGCCTTCGACGGTGTTCTCGCTGAAACTCCAGGCCGAAATAAAATCATTGGAAAAATAATGTCTGCTGCCGTCCGGCAGGCTGTACATATTATCGCGCTGACCGAAAAAATCAAGGAAACTATCGCTGCGCAGGGCGAATCGAAGCAGCGTCATCAAGTCTTTGGTATTGGTATATTGATTGACGTCATGGTGGCCGGTAGCGTTGGTGAAGAGGGTGGCTGACATGCCCAGGCTTGTGGCCCGGTTGTTCATCGTGGCCACGAAACTTTCTTCCGAGCCACTGATTTCTTCTGCCAGAGCGAAGGCCGCCGCCGGCGAGTCATCCAAGAGCAGTGCCAAGAGCAGGTATTCGACCGGGTAGCGCCGACCCGCGACGAAGGTACTGGTATCATCGGCGAGGATCGCTGCCTCTTGACTGAGAGTGATTATCGTACGTTCATCCAAATATTCCAATGCCAATATGGCCGTCATCAAATGGTTGACCAGGGGCATCGCTTGTGAGAGAGCGGGCTGCTTTTCATAAAGACGGATACCATGATCCATTTCCATAATGAAAGCACTATCCGAATTTAATGACATATTTAAGAATGACCAGTTAAAAGGCATGTCCGGATCCGCCGCAGCGGTCGGAGCAGGTGTAAGCGTTGTTTCGCTTACGGCAAAAATCGTTTCAGCAGGTAGAGCGAAGAGCACGAATACAAGGACGAAAGCGAGTAGTCGTTTGAAGGCGACTCGAGATCTCTTAATAGTAAATGGAATATGCTCTGCCAGCTTCATTGCTTAATAATTTCCTCCGGATAGTCGATCGATTTCCTGTCCGCAAAGCCTGCGCCAGAAGTGAACTTTATGTTCAGCTTACTATAATTTACCACATTGAAGGGGCCTTGAGGTTATAAGTCAGAGATGAAATAATGCCGGAGTTTTGATATATTGGTATAATTGCTTAGATAAGTCCGACAGACAATAGATCTTGGACTTTAGTCAGCTCGATACGCCCGGAGGTTAGTATGGCAGAAATTAGATGGAATCCGTTTACACAAGATTGGGTTATGATTGCTTCACATCGGCAGGATCGCCCCCAAATGCCCAAGGACTGGTGTCCTTTTTGTCCGGGATCGGGTCAGGTGCCCGAGCATTTTGATGTCTTGAGATATGACAATGATTTCCCGGCTCTTTCAACGAATCCGCCGGAACCGGATGATGTCGCGGGTGATTTTTTCAAACTGGCACCGGCCTATGGTAAGTGCGAGGTCGTCTTATATTCCCCTGAACACGAAATAACACTGCCCGAGTTACCGCTTTCTCATGTCCGTAAACTGGTTGCCCTCTGGCGTGAACGTTTCATCGAACTGTCCCGCGACGAGAAGGTAAAATACGTCTTTATTTTCGAAAATAGGGGAGAACCGGTCGGCGTCACGATGCCTCATCCGCACGGTCAGATTTATGCTTATCCTTTTCTACCTAAAAAAATGGAACTGAAGGTAGCATCACAAAAGGAACACAGGGAACAGACAGGCAACTGCCTGATGTGCGATTATGTCGCAGCAGAGATTGCCGACGGTAGACGCATCGTATATCAGAATGACAGCTTTACGATTTATTTGCCGTTTTACAGCGAATATCCTTACGGAATCAACATTGTAGCCAATCGCCACGTGAGAACGATTGCCGAACTGACGGTGAAGGAAGAAGATGATTTGGCGGAGATTGTATTGATCGCTGCCGGTACACTTGATTCTCTCTTCGATACGAAGTTCCCTTATATGATGTGTATGAACAACGCTCCGGTCAATCGAGGGGTCGATGAAGATTATCATTTCCATATTGAGTTCTTCCCGCCGATGCGTAGCGCCACGAAGATCAAGTATAATGCTTCTAGTGAGACCGGTGCATGGGCTCACTGCAACACAACTGCTCCCGAGGCCATCGCCGAGGATTTGCGCGAAGCTTGCGAACGCTTCCGCGCCATGAAAAAATAAAGTGAGATAAGAATGGGACGACGACTAAGTGGCATACTGCCTGCATCGCATCGACTGCGCCGGGAAACCTCGCTTCTCCTGTTGCTGTTGATGACGCTTCTAGGTCCTCTGTGGCTGGCATCCTGCACTACGGGGGATGACAAAAGCGGTGAACCGGCTGATTACGGCAATTATGGCATGCAACTTGCCTTTCGCCTGGCGAATGAGGATATCGCTTATCGTCAAGCATACAGCGACAATGAGACTGCTACCGGTGATTTGATCATCGATGAGCTGGAGTTACTGGGCTATGTACCTGAGATTCAAGCTTTTAGCGTCACGCGGGAAGATGGCAGTCAAGTCTCAAGCAGAAACATCATTGTGCGTATCGCGGGCGAAGGTTTCTACAGTGAAGAGGATCTGGAGCTGTACAAGGAACGTGTTCCGGCTACAGCCGGAGCCGGAACGATTGCCACTAAAGAGCGCCCCGGGGTTTATGAAAAGCAAGTGATCATCGGTACCCATTACGATTCACCTGCTTCTGTCGTCTCGGAAGATCCTTCAGCTACGTCATCTGCAGAGACCGAAACGGGCGGTACGGAGACCGGCATCGGAAGCGAGTTGCCCGTAGCCAAGTTCGACGGCATATCGGACAATGCATCCGGCATCGCAGCCGTTTTGACAACTGCGCGAGCCATGCGGGATGAGAAACCGGCTTATGATGTGGTTCTTGTCTTCTTCGGCGCAGGAAACGATAATTACCGTGGTGCTCAGGCTTTTCTGGATGCCATGAGTCAAACGGATCTCTCTCGTACAGACTGCGTTTATACTGTCCAGAGCATTTATGCCGGCGACAAGTTATATGCGCATGCGGGGCAAAACTCTCTGTTGGCTAGTCGTAAATATGAGATGCGCCGCAAGCTGTATGAAGCCACCGATGTTGCTCTGGAACACAACCTGAGAGGAACTATGGGCGTTGATCTCGTCATGAATCAAGGCGGTTACATGGTTGACGTACCGGGTTTCGAAGAGCCTCGCGTCTTTCGCGAATTTACTTTGAACGAAGGTGATTACAAGCCTTTTGATGCGGCCGGCCTTCCGGTTGTCTTCTTTGAAGCGGCGGAGTATGACGTCGGTTCTTTGGCAGAGGTAACAGAATCCGAACACCCTGCGTTTGAAGCGACCGGCGGTCGGGTCAGCGGGACTGATTTCGATAATACAAGTACTCTGCGCATCAGTTTGGGTACTGAAATTCTCGAAGATCGTATCAACACAATGGCTTTCATTTTTGTGGAGGCGATTAAGAAAGGTTCATTCTCCTTTGTAGCCGTTAGCGAGGCCGGTCTGGAAGAATAACATTGCAGCCTGAAAATTCGTGAGCAGCCCCGAAACGGGCTGCTTTTTGCATATTTAGAAAAAATGTCTTGTAACGCATAGCTGAGCGTGTCATGGAATGAGGAATGGTATAATGTAAGTAAGTTAGTAGATTGCTATTTTATTCGGAGCGGTCAACTAGAGTGAGGGAGGTATTATGGCGTTATTCATTTTAACTGCATTGGGCGGACTTGAAGCATGGCTAATCTGGCTCATCCTGGCAGCACTATTTCTCTTGATTGAAATGTCGACTGTCATGTTACTGACCATATGGTTTACCGGTGGTGCGTTGGCTGCCATGATTGTGGCTTTACTTGGCGGCGGTATCGCCTGGCAGATTGTCACTTTTCTGCTTGTATCAGCCATATTCCTGAGCATTGGCTGGCGCTTTCGAAAAAAATTGAACGTTGGGCGTTTTAATAAAACAGCCACAAATGCCGATCGTTTAATCGGAAAGATCGCGATTGTTACCATCCCGATCAATGTTGATTTGGGTCAGGGACAAGTCAAGGTAGAAGGCATGGTTTGGTCTGCCGCCACTCGACACGGTGAAGAGATTGCCGTCGGCGAGCGTGTCCGGGTTTTAGCTATTTCCGGTGTGAAACTGATCGTCGAGGCTGCCGCGCTATCCGCGCCCGAAGCACCGGGTTCGCAAGGCGGCTTATAATATTAGTTGAAGCCTGACTAGTTCTGTATCTATGATTTTAATCCAAGGAGGAAGCATTATGAATTTATTCGCAGGTATGACCGATCTTACAGGGGATCTCAGTTCCTTAACGGTCGTCATCATCATCGTCCTGGTCATTATTGGTATCTTGGTTCGCAACATTCGTATCGTTCCGCAAGCACGAGCTTATGTCGTAGAGCGTCTCGGTGCTTATTTGACCACTTGGGGAACAGGGATTCACTTTAAGATTCCTTTCATTGATCGCATTTCACGTATCACATCATTGAAGGAGCAGGTCTACGATTTTCAACCTCAGCCTGTTATAACGAAGGATAACGTAACGATGCAGATCGATACGGTTCTCTTCTATCAGATAACCGATCCGAAACTTTATACCTATGGCATCGAGAACCCGGGTCAGGCGATCGAGAATCTTACCGCCACGACTCTTCGTAACATCATCGGTGATTTGGAATTGGACGAAACGTTGACCTCACGCGATTTGATCAATACCAGAATGCGTTTGATCCTGGACGAAGCAACGGACCCCTGGGGTATAAAGGTCAATCGAGTCGAGTTGAAAAACATTTTGCCTCCGCAGGATATTCAGTCGGCCATGGAGAAGCAGATGAAGGCCGAGCGTGAAAAACGCGAATCGATCCTGCGCGCCGAAGGTGTGAAGGAAGGTGCGATTCGCGTCGCGGAAGGTGAGAAAGCATCAGCGATCCTGCGTGCGGATGCCGTCCGCGAACAGAAGATTCGTGAAGCGGAAGGTGAAGCTGCGGCCATTTTAACCGTCCAAAAGGCGAGAGCAGAAGGTCTGCGTATGATCAAGGATGTCCAAGCCGATGCTGCCCTGATACAATTGCGTAGTCTGGAAGCCCTCGAAAAGGTAGCCGACGGTCGTGCCACGAAGATTATTATTCCTTCGGAGTTACAGAGTTTAGCCACATTAGGAACAGCCTTGAAGGAAGTCATGACCGACGTAGAAAAGTAAAATAACAACTTAAGCCATTAGCGGCTTCTAAGTTGAGCGAGAAAGAGCTCGTTACGGAAGCAGTTTCCGTAACGGGCCTTTTCTTATGAAGAGGTAGAAAAATGATATTGGGCCTTAGAGTAAAAAATTTCGAGGTACTCCACGACATCAGCATCGGTCTTTCCCGTGAGATGCTGGAGGGAGACCGGGATGAACGACGGACTCTTGTTGAATTGAACGCCGTCATCGGCGAAAACAACGTAGGTAAGTCATCGCTGTTTCGCAGTATGGAGTTCCTGCACTTCAGTTTACGAGAAGGCCTGGCGGAAGCAGCCACCCGTGGCAGTAATGTCGGATACACCCGGTTGCGGTCCAGGAACTCGGCAGGTGATATGATCTTTGATCTCATCGTTTTTGATCAGAATTTGCAGAGCATACTGACTTATTTTTTACAGATCACGGCTGATAAACATGGCCGTCCCCGGGTACGAGTAGAACAGGTTCATACGCTCAAGCTTAGCGATGAACAGTGCCTGTCGATTATTGACGAGGGCAGCCTTGGAGGGAAACTGGCCGCTCCGGAACTTGTATTGGACCTGAAAGACGGTCAAGGCACTGTCGTCCTGGACGGCAGTCCGAGAAAGACTCAACTGGCTGATCGTAAACGTCCCGGACTGGCAAGCTATGGTCGTTTGCGCGAATACCCGGAGCTGTGTGCGCTCCATGAGTTTATCCTGTCCTGGTATTTTTGCCGCTTTTCTGACACCAATGAAGATGACAGGCATTTACAGTTGCGCGATAAACATCGCATGCAGCTGGAGGCGGGCAGCGGCGAGCATCACCATTTGAATGAAGAAGGAAGCAACATTGCGAATGTCCTCGCCTATATGAAGCGAAACGACCCCGAACATTACAGTCGCGTGCTGTCGGAGATGGCTGAACGCATGCCGCATGGAGGTCAGTTAAGCCAACGGGTTAGATCCGATTCCTTAAGCGGAGGGGAGATGAAACTATTGAGCCTCTTCTTACTCTTGTCAGATCCTGATCCGCGACGACTCGTCTTGATAGAAAACCCGGATCACGGTCTTTATTACAACATGATCGATGAACTGGCCAAGGCGATGCGGGATTATGTTTTGCAGGAGAGGGTGAACCAGATTATTTTAAGTACTCACAGCCAAAATTTGGTCGAAAATCTGGCCCCGCGTGAAGTATGGGTCATGTACCGGCCCGCCGGTGAAGATTCGGGCAGCCGTGCCGTGAATGCCGAAGATCTGCCCTTGGTCAAAGATTTTTACGAAGAAGGGATTGGCTTAAGCGCGCTCTGGTATTCAGGTCATTTGGATCCCGGCAATTTAGCTTAGTTGCAACCCCGGATCATGAAGACTAAGAATTCGCTGCGGAAGGGATAAACATTGTATGCATCATATCGAAATCCTGGTAGAAGATTCGTCCGGTGGAAAAATCGTGAACGGTTTGATGAAGTCTATCTTAAGCGAGCGGACAACGCCGTGGACCTTCACGATTCGCCGCCATCGCGGCATCGGCAAACTGCCAGTAGACTGGGATCAAACACCTGCTGTTTTTGCCTCCGGTTTATTTCAACTTTTGCCGGCTAAATTACGTGTTTATGCTAGAGCTTACCAGCCATCGGATCGGAACATCATCATTGTCGTATTTGACACTGACTACCGCGAGCCGCGCGCCCTGTATAGGGACGTAATAAATCTGAGACGAAAGTACGCCGATGGTTTAACGGTGGTGATCGGCATCGCTGTCGAAGAGCTGGAGGCCTGGTTGCTCGGCGATCGCGCGGCTGTTCTCGCCGCTTACCCTGACATAAATACAAAAGAGCTCGACGCCTATGAGCAGGATTCCGTGGTCGGAACGTGGGAAGTTTTGGCGTCAGCCATATTGGGAAAGCGGGCGATTCGTTTGATCAAGGCCGGATATCCCGCAGTTGGCAGTTACAAACACAAATGGGCTGAGGCCATCGCACCCCATCTCGATGCCAAACGTAATATATCGCCAAGTTTCCGGTCTTTTTATGAATATCTGTTAAAATGCCTCAATCAGCTAGAAACGGGAGAATAATATGTCAAACCCATATCGGATCATGGCTCCGAGTTCTTTATATATCCATGTCCCCTTTTGCAAAGCAAAGTGCTTGTACTGCGATTTTGTTTCTTTCGCCGGTTTGGAAGTCAGGCAGGCCGATTACTTTCAAGCGCTGCGAAACGAATTGCGTGCTCAAGCCGGGCATCTGTCGGAGGAAGATAAACTGGTTCCGCTCAAATCCTTGTATTTCGGCGGAGGCACACCGTCTGCCGTCCCTGCGGAGGAGATCGCCCGGGTCATAGAGCTTGTCAAAACGTTGTGGGGCATCAGAGAAGATTGCGAAATAACCCTGGAGGCCAATCCTGGATCAGCGGATAGCGAAGGTCTGGCTCGTCTGTATGATGCAGGTGTCAATCGCTTGAGTGTAGGGCTGCAAACGACAAATGACAAACTGCTGCGTCGTATCGGCCGAATCCATAACCTCGCCGATTTTCTGCGCACGATCGAAGCCGCCCACGCGGTCGGTTTTAGAAATATATCGGTTGATCTGATGATCGGCTTGCCCGGTCAAACGATTGAAGACGTGGAGGAGAGCGTTAAGCTTTTACTCGACCTTTCATTGAAAAACGTATCTTTCTACTCCTTGATCATCGAAGAAGGTACGCCCTTTTACAACATGCAAAGAGAAGGCCGAATGCAGGATTTACCGGATGAAGACAGCGAGCGGGGCATGTACGAACTGGCCAGACAGCTGTTGGAAAAAGCCGGTTTCTATCATTATGAAGTCAGCAATTCGTCACTGCACGGTTATGAAGGACAGCACAATCTGGTCTACTGGAAGGGGGAGCCCTATGCCGCCTGCGGTCTGGCTGCCGCTGCTTACCTGGACGGTATAAGGTACCTGAACACCGGCAACCTGGAAGACTACATACGAATTTACAGTGACGAACACAGTGCGGCGTTCCAAGCAGTCGTTGAGAAAGAGATCATCGATGATGAAGAAGCGAAACTGGAGTTTTTCCTCCTCGGCTTTCGCCTGCTGGAAGGCATAGACCTCGCCGATTTCAGATATCGTTTCCGGGAGGAGCCGCCTGTGCGCGTGCAGGAAAGCCTGGCCCGTTTGGAAATGGAAGGCATGATCGAGTCATTGGTGGGCGAGGTAAAAGAAAAGAAGGAACTCTACCGTTTAACAAGACACGGTCTCGATGTAGCGAATTTCGTCTTTATGGAGTTCGTCTGATTACGGATGAAAAAAACCGATCGTTTACAAAGTGTTAAAGATGGTCTTTTTGATATTCATTGACTTTCCCGAAGATTGGTAATAAAATAGATTTTAGCACTCGACCGAATTGAGTGCTAAATTTATGATTGGTGACGAGAGGAGAAGCGACAATGGTATTAGACCAGCGTAAGAAAGATGTTCTGCGGGCAATCGTGGAAGATTACATCGAGACGGCCGAACCGGTCGCCTCCAAGACTTTAGTTGAGAAATACCGCTTGCCGGTTAGCTCGGCGACCGTTCGCAACACCATGGTGGAACTCGAGTATATGGGTTATTTGGAACAGCCCCATACCTCGGCCGGCCGCATCCCTTCGGATCTCGGTTATCGAAAGTACGTCGAACACCTGATGCCGGTCGATCCGATCAATGAAAAGAATCAGTATGATATTATCAATACTCTCTCACCTCACATGGATGAAATGAAGGACCTTTTAAAGAGTGTTTCATGGATCTTGTCGGAAGGAACCGGCTATACGTCCTTAGCTGTTTCGCCTCGATTGGCTTCCAGCAGCTTGAAGCAACTGAAAATGCTGATGATCGAGCCGGGAAAGGTATTGGTTGTCATTGTTCTTTCGGCGGGCTTGGTGAGGGATAAGATCATTCGTTTACCGGATATCTTGAGCCCCAGTCAATTAAGCGATCTATCGTTGGCCATCGAGCATCGTCTGGACGGAATCAAGTTGCAAGATATCACCCTGGTAACGGTTCAAAGCAGTATGCAGCACAGTGATTTACCGGAGAGCCTGCTGAATCAAGTGGCTTACGAAGCCTATAGCGCCATCAAGCAGGTAGACAATCTGGAGACCTACATTGACGGTGTACCCAAGCTTTTTTCACATCCCGAATTTCGGGATACAGATCGGGCCGGCGCGCTGATGCACGCCCTTCGTAATGATGGCTTGATCATAGGAATGATGGAAGATACAGATAAAACCACCATCAATCGCAGTGACGAGCAAGTACCGGGGACTACCATCTTGAATCTGGATAAACCACAATTCATGATTCGCATCGGTCAGGAACTGCAACAAGACGAGTTCAAAGACTGCAGTTTCGTCGCGGCGACGTGTCGCTTCCCCGGGCAGATCAGCGGCTCAATCGGTGTCATCGGTCCCAGACGCATGGAGTACAGCCGCGTTATATCGCAGATCGGCTTTGTGCGGCAGACCATTCAAGATTTAAACGACGTTGACGGTCAACAGAACCGTCAGACGAAGTGATAGCAATTAGTAAAGCAAACCAGTATTAAACGACAGATGGAGGATAGAGATTTGAGGAAAAAGGACAAGCGCGATAATCCCGCTGAAGAAACAGCAGAGGATCAGATTGTCGATAAAGATAAGGCCGGAAAAACAGTCGACGGAGACCAGATCGTCTCGGACTCAGATAATAACTATGAGCAAATCGATACGGATACGGCAGAAGAGATAGATCCCAGGGATCAGCAGATAGCCGATTTATCCGATAAATTTGTTCGTCTCATGGCTGAATACGATAACTTCAGGA
>LSQX01144268.1_pt1 | contig 12540 bp, 12 predicted proteins | sample 654561 | NCBI WGS metagenome assembly LSQX01 (sample SAMN04489861, study PRJNA283612) | anaerobic digester metagenome | isolation source: 4 biogas reactors fed with cattle manure at either 37C or 55C with and... | place: Denmark: Kongens Lyngby | collected 2014 | reverse complement strand
TTCCAACAAAGTCGTTGAGCTTATCACCCATATGGCAAAGGTTGACGCAGAATAAGGTTCATTCAGCTTTCAGAACAGGCATCCTTTAGGGGATGCCTGTTTATTGATAACGGGTCGCTCAATGCTGGATTTTGTAAACAAAATCCTCTGATAACCGGGTCGCAACTTAATTTACACGACTGCTTTTGTTGAAACAAAAACACTTAACGCCTGGAATGTAAGGAGATGGAGATTATGAGCTTGTATAATAAAATGAGCGTCGAAGACATTGATGTTAAGGGAAAACGCGTCATCGCCAGGGTTGATTTCAATGTCCCCCTGGACAGTGAGGGAAACATCACCGACGATAAAAGGATTGTTGCTGCCGTCCCCACCATCAAATATCTGATTCGTAATGGTGCCAAAACCATTCTTGTGTCCCACCTGGGTCGCCCGAAAAACGGTTTTGAGCCAAAATTCAGCATGAAACCTGCTGCAGTAAGGCTTAGTGAGCTTCTTGGGCAGGAGGTCGTCCTGGCTGCCGACGTCATCGGCGAGGATGCGAAGGCGAAAGCCGCTGCACTGAAAGATGGCCAGGTGATGATGCTTGAAAACGTACGCTTCCACAAGGAAGAAGAGAAAAACGTACCTGAATTTACAAAGGAACTGGCTTCCATGGCTGAAATATTTGTGAATGACGCCTTTGGAACCGCACACCGAGCACATTCCTCCACCGCTGGCCTGGCCGATTTTCTGCCCGCCGTTTCCGGTTTTCTGATTAAAAAGGAAATCGATATCATGGGCAAGGCACTTTCGAACCCTGCACGGCCATTTGTCGCCATTCTTGGCGGGGCAAAGGTTTCCGACAAAATTACCGTCATTGAAAACCTGTTAAACAAGGTAGACAGCCTGATCATCGGCGGTGGTATGGCCTATACGTTCCTCAGGGCAAAGGGCTATAAAATTGGAAATTCCATCTGTGAGGAAGATAAGCTGGATCTGGCCAGAGAATTGATGGAAAAAGCTGAAAAGATGGGTGTCAACCTTCTGCTGCCCATTGGCAATGTCATCGGTAAGGAATTCAGCGCCGACACGGAAGACAAATATGTTCCCTCCGATAATATTCCGGACGGATGGATGGGAATGGATATCGGAACGATCACCATCGAAAAGTTCAGCCATGAAATCAAAAAGGCAAAAACCATCGTATGGAACGGCCCCATGGGCGTGTTCGAGTTCCCTAAATTTGCCAACGGCACTAAGAAAATTGCAGAAGCTGTGGCCGAATCCGGTGCTATTTCCATCGTTGGCGGCGGTGATTCCGCAGCAGCGGTTGAACAACTGGGTTTTGCAGATAAAATCACCCATATTTCCACAGGCGGCGGAGCTTCACTGGAATTCCTGGAGGGCAAGGTTCTGCCCGGTATCGCGTGCCTGCTCGACAAACACAGCCGTGTCATTATGGCTGCGGGCAACTGGAAGATGAACAAAACCCCTGCGGAAGGAGCTGCGTTTGTTGCCAGCCTGAAGGATTCTGTCAAAGATTCTAAAACCGAAGTGGTTGTTGGTGTTCCCTTTGTTGCCATCCCGGCAGTTGTTGAAGCCAGTAAGGGCACCAATATCAAGGTTGCCGCACAGAACGTCCATTGGGAGGACAACGGCGCCTACACCGGTGAAGTATCCTGCGCAATGCTCAAGGAATGCGGCGTTGATTATGTGATCATCGGCCATTCCGAAAGAAGGGAATACTACGCCGAAACTAACGAGCTGATCAACAAGAAGGCTCATGCCATTTTCAACAGCGGCATGACACCGATCATCTGCTGCGGAGAAACCCTGACACAAAGGGAACAGGGCGTTACAAAGGAACATATCCGCTACCAGATGAAGGTTGCTCTGCTTGGCCTGACCAAAGATCAAATCAAAAAGCTTGTGATCGCATATGAACCCATTTGGGCTATCGGAACCGGCAAGACAGCAACCAGTGCTCAGGCTGAAGAAGCCTGTTCGGTCATCCGTGATCTGGTTACCGAGTTGTATGATGAAGATGCGGCAGCCAACGTTCGCGTTCTTTATGGTGGCAGCGTTAAGGCTTCCAACGCAGCAGAATTATTTAGCATGTCCAATATCGATGGTGGTTTGATAGGCGGTGCAAGCCTGAAGCTCGACGAATACCTGAAGATCGTCAACTACGAAGCGTAACAGCACAATGTTTCATCGTTCCGGCCCTCCGGATTTTCCGGAGGGCTTTTTAAATCAAATGATTTCGCTGTATTCGCTCAAAAAGAATACATTCTTATGAAGCGGAGCACCCATTGCTGGGTTTTACAGAGTAAAATCCTTTCATTCATTGGAATGCGTTTCTGCAGCGAAATCATCATATGTAAACTTTATCCTTTTTACAGATTTGTTTTCCACAGGAGGTTTGACGCATGCTTAAGAAACTGAATCAATTCCCGGGGTACAAGGGCCCGGTTGTGGTAGTGGTGATGGATGGCGTTGGCATCTCTGAAAAAACCGAAGGCAACGCCGTGTATCATGCCTATACCCCTTATCTTGACAGCCTGTTTCAAAAGTATCCCAATACGCTTCTGAAAGCTCATGGCACCGCGGTGGGCCTTCCAAGCGATGATGACATGGGAAACTCCGAGGTGGGTCATAACGCCATCGGGTCGGGGCAGGTGTACAGCCAGGGGGCCAAACTGGTAACCGAAGCCATTCGGACCGGAAAAATGTTTGAAGGAAAGTCCTGGAAGGATTTGTCCGACAATGTGAAGGAGCACCAATCCACACTGCATTATTTAGGCCTTTTCAGTGATGGCAATGTACACTCCCATATTGATCATTTAAAAGCCATGATCCTCAAAGCCAGGGATGAAGGAATTGCAAAGGTTCGTATTCATATTCTGCTTGATGGGCGGGATGTGGGCGAAACCTCCGCTCTCGATTATGTTCAGCCCTTTGAAGCTTTCCTTGCAGGGCTTCGCAGCAACAGCTTTGATGCTCGCATTGCCAGTGGCGGCGGCCGTATGAAGGTCACGATGGATCGGTACGAAGCCAACTGGAGCATGGTGGAAATCGGATGGCAAACCCATGTGTTGGGCGAAGGAAGGATCTTCTCGTCCGCAACGGAAGCCATTGAAACCTACCGGGCCGAACAGCCTGTCATCGATCAGGATCTGCCTGCCTTTGTTATTGGTGAAAACGGCCAGCCGGTTGGAACCATCCACGATCACGACAGCGTTGTGTTTTTTAACTTCCGCGGTGACCGTGCCATCGAAATCAGTAAGGCCTTTGAAAACACAGAATTCAACAAGTTCGACAGGAAGAGGTTTCCGAAGGTTGTTTACGCCGGTATGCTCGAGTACGACGGGGATCTGCATATTCCGAGAAGATACCTGGTCTCTCCGCCGGAGATCCGTAATACCCTGGGTGAGTATCTGACCAAAGCCGGTGTCACACAGCTTGCGATTTCGGAAACACAGAAATACGGCCATGTTACTTATTTCTGGAATGGAAACCGCAGCGGAAAGTTTGACGATGTGCTTGAAACCTATATTGAAGTTCCGTCCGACATCATCCCGTTTGAACAGCGACCATGGATGAAGGCGGCTGAAATCACCGATAAAGTGATCGCTGAACTGCGCACGGGCAAATACCGCTTTGCGCGGTTGAATTTTGCCAACGGTGACATGGTGGGGCATACCGGCAATTTCCTGGCAGCCCGCATTGCCGTCGAGACAGTGGATTTATGCCTGAAGCGTCTGCTTCCTGTCATTGACGAACTGGGAGGAATGGCCATCATTACAGCCGACCATGGAAATGCGGATGAAATGTTCGAGATGGACAAGAACGGTAAACCCAAGAAGAATGAAAACGGCGGTTTCAAGGCAAAAACCAGCCACACACTGAACAAGGTGCCGCTGATCCTTTATGACAATCAGCACAAAAACGACTATTCCCTGAAGAACAAAGAGTTTGGGCTTGCGAATATTGCCTCTACGGTGGTGAACCTGTTGGGCTTTGAAGCACCGGAGGTCTGGGAAGAAACGATGATTCACATTGACAAGGCTTAAGCGATTGGGTTATGATGGTAGAGGTTTATCTGATGTACGCTTGCGGGTTATACCGATGCTTAACGTCCGGCACCTGTGCTTTCTCTTTCCCTGTTTAAGGGTATAGACTGGAGGGTTTATGCGAATACTGGGTATAGATTTTGGCGAAGCCAGAATTGGGGTTGCGGTCAGTGATCCCTTGGGAATTACTGCCCAGGCACTCGAAACCATCCATTGGAAGGGCGAATGGAAAAAACCTCTGCAGAGGATTCAGGAACTGGTGAATTTCTATTCCTGTAATACACTCGTTGTGGGTTTCCCGGAAAACATGAACGGTACGCTGGGCCCGCGGGGAATCAGAACCCAAAGGTTTATCGAGAAGCTGGAAGGGTTTATACCGGGCATCAGGGTCATCCCATGGGATGAAAGGCTTTCCACCGTGCAGTCCAGAAATGTACTCATCGAAATGGGCATCGACAGCAAAAGGCACAAAGAGAAAATTGATCAGCTGGCAGCATCCTTTATTCTTCAAAGCTATATGGATGCACACCGCTGAAATGATTGATTCAGCAGGGGAAACCCATGCACATAAAAGGTGATTAAAGGAGGAATTGATTATGTCTGAACATAACTGCCATGATTGCGGTCATCAACATGATTGCGAAGGTATGGACAATATTATTGAATTGACCGGTGAAAACGGTGAAACGATTCAGGTCGAGTTCCTGGCCACCGTCAAGCTGGAAGATCAGGAGTATGCCGTGATGCATTCTCTCGAAGACAGTGATGACGAGGATGAGGGCGAGGTCATCATCATGAGAATGGAAAAAGACGGTGAAGAAGATTTTCTGGTCAGTATCGAGGATGAAGATGAGCTTGACAGGGCTTTTGAAGCGTTCAAGCAAGCCGCTTCCGACGAGTTTGACTTTGAAGATGATGAAGACGACCTTGACGACGAGGACTCAGAAGACGACGACTTTGAGTAAGAAAAAGTCAACATCACCACCACAAAGGCACGATATGAAACAAACTTCATCTCAGTGCCTTTTTTACGCCTGACAGGTTTTCTGGAATGGGAAAGTTTGGATCGGGCAGAAATGGAACAAAATATTGATATTCACCGTCCATCCGGTATAATAATATATAACGAGGGAGGATATGCCTCGCCTTATTATGGACAGAAATATACACAATGAGTGAACATGTCCGGTCTTGTGGGTTTAAACACCAACACCAAAGGCGAAACGGTGATGTTCCCACTCATAGTAAAAGAAAACAGTAACAACAATTTCGGGGGTTAGCGATGAAAAAGTTCAAGATCAAGCTGAATAAACGAGGTTGGATTCTGCTTGCGGTGGCTGGTTTTTCCATTGTGACCATTATAACAATTCTCATAATGGGGGCTATCCGAAACGGGAAGAACAAACAGGCAGGTAACATGGACATTACACCTACACCTACGCCGGTCCTTGTTTCGCCCGTGCCAACCGAACCCGTAGAAATTACCATAATACCCACACCAATGCCCAGGGCGGAAGATAACTTTATTTTCCCAAAAGAAGGGGTCAGACCCATTGCCGTCATGATCGACAATGAGACCAACAAAGTACTGCCCCAGGGGGGGATCGGCATTGCGCAAATTGTATATGAAATCCTTGTGGAATATGGGGATACCCGTTATATGGTGCTGTTTTACAATAATATGCCCGAACTGATAGGACCGGTTCGCAGTTCCAGGCATTACTTTCTGGATTATGCCATGGAGTACGACGCCATCTATGCTCACATCGGCTGGAGCGATTATGCCTACCGTGATTTGGAACTGTTTGAGATTGACAGCATCGACGGGGTCACCAGCGAAGCCGGCAGCGTTTACTGGGATTTAACGCGGGACAGATCCAACTATCATGATTCTTATACCTCTCCCGAAAGAATCAATAAATTCCTTGGCGAAGCGGAGTACACCCAGGAAACTGAAAAGAAGCTGCCTTTTAACTACCATCCATCCGATACCGACCTGCCCGAAGGTCAAAGCGCGAAGGAGGTTTTTATCAAATATAGTACCAACAGCAACGGTGGTTTCTATTATGACTCTGCACAAAAGAATTATAAGCGGACGCGCCTTGGAGAATTCCAAATCGACAGAAATACCAACGAGCCAATCCGCGCTAAAAACATCATCATTATGTATGTGGAAACGAAAAATATCCCACAGGATAAATATGGAAGGAAAGATTTGATCACCACCGGATCCGGAAAGGGCTATTACGTCACCAATGGTCTGGCACAGGAGATCACCTGGGAGAAGAGTTCACGTACATCCCAGACCATATACCTCAATGCGAAGAAGGAAAAAATCGTTTTAAACCCCGGTCAGACCTGGATTCAAGTCGTCCCGCCGGACATCAGTGTCAGATTACGATAATTTTTACTTTACAGCGGGGTAGTGCTGTGTTATAATGTTCTGCGTGACTACGGGCGGTCCGCTGTCTGAAAAGAGTTTGCAGGCATGAACGTCTACGATATGGAGGAACTGGAATGGATAAATACGATATTATCCGCACCCTGGAAAAGGAAAACATGAAAGAAAACCTTCCGAACCTGATGATCGGTGATTATGTAAAGGTTGCCGTGAAAGTTAAGGAAGGTACCCGCGAAAGGCTTCAAATATTTGAAGGAACCATCATTGCCATGCATGGGGCCGGCATCAGCCGCGCCATCGTTGTCAGAAGGCTGTCCTTCGGAATCGGCGTTGAAAGGGTTTTCCCCATTCATTCGCCCAAGGTTGACAATGTTGAAATCGTTCGCAGAGGTAAGGTCAGAAGGGCCAAGCTGTACTACCTGCGTGACAGAGTGGGTAAAGCGGCCAGGGTTAAGGAAGACATCAACAAAAAGAAGTAATTTATCAGAAAGAGGACGGGCTGTCCTCTTTCTTACGTTATGAGCATTTATATGGAGAAGATACGATGAATATTCAATGGTTCCCGGGTCATATGGCAAAAACAAGGCGCATGCTCACCGAGAACATCAAGATGGTGGATGTTGTGGTGGAGCTTTTGGATGCTCGGATCCCCAAAAGCAGCCAAAACCCCGAAATCAACGAGTTGACAATGAATAAGCCCAGAGTCATTCTATTGAATAAAAGCGATCTGGCCGATCCCGCCAAAAACAAGCTTTGGAAGGATTGGTTCAACCAGGCGGGCATTGAGGTGATCCAGACCAATTCCATCACCGGCGAAGGCATACCGGAGCTGAAAGCCAGACTGAAAAAGATCATGCGGCCGAAGCTTGAAAACGCGGCTGAAAAGGGAAGAATCAACAGGCCGATTAAGACCATGATCGTTGGGATCCCCAATGTCGGGAAGTCGGCATTCATCAATAAGCTCACCGGCAGGGCTACCGCCGCCACCGGGGACAGGCCGGGTGTAACCCGCAGCAAACAGTGGGTGCGCATCAATCCGGAAATCCAGCTGATGGATACCCCGGGAATTTTGTGGCCCAAATTTGAAGATCCGGAAACCGGCATGCATTTGGCATTTACCGGTGCCATACGGGATGAGATCATGGATGTGCCCACCCTGGCAGCAAAGCTATTTGATAAGCTTGCCGTGCTGTATCCCGCCAGCCTGGCCAAGCGCTATAAGCTGGAGGAGATCCAGGGAAAAACGGGAGCGGTTCTTCTGGAAGAAGCCGGGCGCAAGCGGGGCTGCTTGATTTCGGGCGGAGAGGTCGATTATTACCGCATCGCAAATATCGTTCTCGATGAATTCCGTGCCGCAAAGATCGCGAGAATCACACTGGAAACCCCAGGAGGGATGATATGAAGCCCAAAATGACTGTGAGCGAAATTCGGGAAAAAGCCGCGGGAATGCCTTTGGAGCAAGCCGCGCAATGGCTTGCGGACCTGGCACCGCAGCAGGGTATCCAGGTTGCCAAACTTGCCGATATATATAGCAGGAAACTACATAAGCTCAATGAAGAACGCAACAGAATTCTAAAAATGTCCCAATACGAGATCCTTGCCCGGGGAAAGGGCTATGTCCATATCGGGGGCATTGATGAAGCAGGCAGGGGTCCATTGGCTGGCCCGGTTGTGGCAAGCTGTGTGGTGCTTCCTCAGGGTTGCTTCATCGAGCAATTGAACGATTCAAAGAAGCTGTCACCAGCTGTCAGGGACAAGCTGTTTGACAGGATTATGGACGAAGCCGTGGATTATGGCATTGGAATGGTGATGTCCGATGAGATTGATCGGATAAACATTCTGAATGCTACCCGAAAAGCAATGGTTCTGGCGGTATCGCAATTAAAAAAACAACCGGATTACCTCATCATTGATGCGGTAAAGCTATCCCTGCAGATTGAACAGCTGTCCATCTTCAAGGGTGACAGCCTCAGTATTTCGGTTGCGGCAGCGTCCATACTGGCCAAGGTTACCCGGGACAGATGGATGGAACAGGCCGACAAACAATATCCAGGGTATGGTTTTTACCAACACAAGGGGTATGGAACCGAAGATCATATTCAGGCCATCCGCGAAAACGGACTGTGCCCGATACACCGGCGAACCTATACCCGACAGTGGGTGGATGAAGATTTATGAAAATAACAGACAGCCAACAAATTCTCCAGCTTTTTACCCAATATGCAAAAGAAGCTTTGATGGTGGGGGAGCACTTTACCGGCCGCATCCTTGCGATCACCGACGGGCTTTTGGCGCTGCAGCTTCCAGATGGAAGCAAAGTCAACGCCGAGGTAAAATCAGGGGTGGAATACTCGCCCGGTCAGGTACTGAGGCTGGAGGTTGTTGAAGAAAACGAAGGCCGTCTGTTTGTAAAGGAAGTGGCTGTAAACCAGATTCAGCCAAAGGATAATCCCATGGATCCGGTGAGTGTTCTGAAAGCTTTGAAGCTTCCTATTGACGGTGGCAGAATGGAAATCGTAAAAGCTATGACCGATCTGGATGTCAAACCGACTGCCCAAATGGTGGAAAAGGCGTTGAACCTTATCCAGTCCAAGGACATCACCGAACCCAGACAAGCTGTATTTTTGGTCTTAAATAAAATGGAAAACAACAGCGAATATTTTCCGCTGATCAAGCAGTTTCAGCAGCAAAGCTTTCAATTCCATGAAAGGCTGCAAAGCCTCGCAAACAACCTTACACAATTGGACAGCAATACCGTTTTGGCGCTGGCCGACGCCCTGGTAACCGATGAAATTCTGCAAAAGCAGGATCTGGCATCCTTAGAGAAACAGATCACAACCATATTGAATTCCAATGTTGTTGCGGATAAAAATACAACAGAATTGTCTCTGGTTCCGGACAAAGCTTTGGCTAATACCTTGAAAAATGTTCTGCAGCAAATGATTACCCCGGCCTCTGATTCAGAAAGTATTTTGCAGCATCCACAGACAAAACTCATGGACCCAAAAGCAACCCATAACCTTTTAAACCGGCTTCTGCCAGGCTTCGAAAAAGCAGATCCTCCCCTTCGCGATGAGATTGTGAAAGCGCTTGCAGATTTCTCGGCACAAGTGGTTCAGGAAAAAAACCAGCAGCCGATGACCCTGGAAAAAGCAGGACAAATCATCCTGAAGGCAACGAAGGATGTGCTTTCTGATAAATCCGTACGGGTACAGGACGCAGGGCTTCCGAAAGTGGATGAATGGATCGAGCAGACCGAAAGAAAGCTGCTGGTGTTCAGTCAGGTTTTGGAAAAGGTTGAAGGCAGGGAAGGTGAGAGGCTTTTACCTGAAGTGCGGGAGCTGCAGACAGCCATTTCATTTTTCAATGATATTACAAGCTATGAAGCCTTTGTTCAGCTTCCCCTGGTTTTAAAGGACAATACCACCCACGGAGAACTGTATGTGATGAAACGCAAGGGACCCAAAAAGCTGAACGCGGAAGATTTTTCCCTGTTTCTTTCCCTGACCACGATGAATCTGGGAACCATCGACACCTTTGTTCATGTGCAGAAAAAAAATATTATGCTTCGTGTGATGGTGGAGGATGAAAGATTTTATCCCCTCTTAACCGATCAAACCAAAGCTTTGCATGAAGCTTTGAAAGCAAAGGGCTTTCACTTGTATGAACTGAAGGTTGCCCCCAGAGATGAGGGGCTGGATCTGTTCAATGCAGTGAAAAAGGCCCGCGACATCACGCAGCCCAACCCCAAAATTGATATAAAGGTTTGACAAGATGGAGAAAAAAGAGATAAAAAAAGCGTCGGCATTGGCTTATACTCCTGGTGAAAATAACGCTCCGATGGTTGTTGCATCGGGTAAGGGCGTGCTTGCCGAGAAAATTCTTGAGGTGGCAAAGCAGGAAAAGATTCCTGTGGTGCAGGACGCTCATCTGGCAGAAACCCTGGACAAGCTGCGCGTCGGCTCTGAAATCCCTGCCGAGCTGTATGAAGTGGTGGCCGAGGTGTTGTTATTTATCAGCCGGGTCGATGAAGAAGCCGGTAGAAAATTCGCCCGGTAGCCATTCAACCCCCGTTGGTAAGACTAAAAACCCTAACTGACTCAAAACACCGTCCATAGGCCACTGTGGTGGTTCTATTTAACTGAAAATCATGTAAACAGATCAGCATTAAGCTTGCATAACACTGGATAATGCACATATCGGCGAATTGAATGAATAAGATGGAAGGAAACCTGTTGTGATGGATCGGAAGCAGACCGGAAAGCTTGGTGAAAAACTTGCGCAGGAGTATCTGAATCAAAAGGGTTTCAAGATTCTGGCGGTAAATTACAGAGTGGGTCGCCTGGGAGAGATCGATCTGATTGCTGCTCATGGGGATCAGCTCTGTTTTATTGAGGTGAAAACACGTACGGGAAACACTTATGGAACCCCGGCCGAGGCTGTATCCTGGAAAAAACAGCAAACCATCCGTCAGGTGGCGGCATGCTTTTTGAAGGCTCATGGCGCCGTAAACGCCCCTGTACAGTTTGACATCATGGAAGTATTCGTCTCCCGGGAAGGAAAGCTGCTGGAGCTTCATCATATTGAGAAGGCGTTCTAGGGCAACTGGGGCTGACCGTCAACAGGTTTCAGCCAACTGCGATGAACACAGAAGAACCATCCCCCTGTTTCAACAAGAGGAACAATTAGAACCGTCTGAGTGACTCACCGTAAGGAGAGGATATGCTGATATTTGATGCGCATTGCGATACATTGACCAGGGCTGTGAATGAAGGTAAAAACCTTTCAGCCAATTCACTTCACTGGGATGTAGCAAGAGCCGGGCAATATGACGGTTTTGTGCAGGTGTTGGCCATATGGCAGGATCCTGATAAGGTCAAACCATCCTTTGAAGGTGCAATGCGTTATATTCTGGCGGCAGAGAAGTTTCAACGTGAGGCTCCTCGTCTGAAGCTTTGCAGGAATGCCTCGGAGCTTGAAGGGGGTCTGCAGGAAAAAAAGGTTTGTGCTTTTCTGGCCGTTGAAGGCGGTGAATGCCTCGAAGGGGAAATCGAAAACCTGAGGCTGTTTTACCAGGCTGGGGTGCGTGTTCTGACACTGACATGGAACCACGCCAATGGGTTGGGGGATGGTGCCGACGAACCCGAAAACAGAGGGCTGACACCTTTCGGACGGGAGGTTATGCAATGGATGCAGCAAAACGGAATGGTCGTGGACATATCCCATGCCGGAGAAAGGGCCTTTTACGATTGTATTGATATTGCCCGCAAGCCCATCATTGCTTCCCACTCCAATGCGAGGAGAATCCATGATCACCCCAGAAACCTGCGGGACGAACAATTACTGGCAATCGCAAAAACCGGTGGTGTGATCGGAATGAACTTTTATACGAAGTTCATCGGCCCTCCAGGGAAAGCAGATCTTACCGCTTTAATCGGACACATAGAGCATATTCTTGGAATAGCCGGTGAAGATTCGCTAGGCCTTGGTGCGGATTTTGACGGTATGTACAGCCTGCCACCCCCGATAGTCGGCGTCGAAAACTTGTATAGCCTGTTCAATACATTGGCTCGCATGAATTATTCGGATGAGATTCTTGAAAAAATTGCATCAGGAAATTTTCTCCGGGTTTTTGGTAATGCTTTGGAACAGACTGGGAATAATATGGATAAACCTGTACAAGCCAGCGAAAACGATTGAACCGCCAGGGAACTTATTTATGGTGAAAGCAATCATACTAATATACGCTGCATAAACTCATTGCGATGGAAAAACAATGGCATTATCAGCAAAATAATATTGCATTGAAATTTTTATCAAATGCCCTAAGACCCCTGCCTCACAGCGTATTTTTAGCCCTTTGGGCTAAAAAACGCGTAGCGGGGGATAAATCGATTTCTGCTTCAGTGGTGGGTACAATCTCCCACTGAAGGGGCTGGTCGCAAGCTTCGTTTGCTGCTCGCCCATGCAGCCTGGCATTTGATAAAATGCTCGCAGACCGTTCGTAACTATCAGAGATAGTTACGAACCAGTTGCACACAAAACGCGCAAATCGGGAGTGTAGCGCAGGCTTTAGCCGAGGAA
>LSQX01019422.1_pt1 | contig 12541 bp, 8 predicted proteins | sample 654561 | NCBI WGS metagenome assembly LSQX01 (sample SAMN04489861, study PRJNA283612) | anaerobic digester metagenome | isolation source: 4 biogas reactors fed with cattle manure at either 37C or 55C with and... | place: Denmark: Kongens Lyngby | collected 2014 | reverse complement strand
GCGAGGGCATCTGTGAATGTGCCGCTGTCGAAGACGAGCTGATCGCTGCTGTTGAAGGTGAGGCCGACCTGCGCCGCCAGCTTCAGCTCGCCGCCGAGCGTACTGACGAGGCCGCTGACCTGGCTGCGCAGGTTCGACTCCAGGCTCAGAACCGCATGAGCGCCGAAGAACAGGCCGCCCTGCTCGGTCTCAGTGTCGAACTGCTGGTGCTGGTTGACGAAGCCGATGACGCTGTTGTAGCCGGCCACGAAGCTCTCAACGGCCGCGACGGTTGCCGCGTCGTTGCGCTGCACGCTGACGGCGACCGCCTCTCCCGCCGTCTCCTGCCGAAGCTGGAGTTGCACGTTCTCCAGCGCGTCATCCACTGCGTTCGTGGAGCGACTCATCGCGACACCGTCGATGGAGAACATGGCGTCCTGCGCCGCCGAGACGGTGTTGGCGAAGTCATGTCCCAACACTCCGAGCGTCACAAGCACGTTGTTGGCATCCGTGAAGGTCGGTTGGCCCTCAGTTCCGGTGATCTCAAGCCGGTATGCGGCCTGCCCGTCCACGGAGATGATCTCGGTGGTCGCCTCCACGCCGTCGATGGCGGAGATGCGCGCGGCAATCTCCTGCAGGCTGTCGGTCGCGAGATCGATCGCGACGTCGGTCCCGTTGATCTGCACAGTCCCGGCAGGGGCCTGCGCAAGCCCCAGCGCCTGCCCCACCGGCTCCACCCGCGAGGCAATTGCGTTTGATGCGGCCCCGTCGCTGATGACATGCAGCACCTCAGCGGGGCCCGACTGAATGCCCAGCGCTTGCAGGATGTCCGACGAGTTCGCGTCAATCATCTCAAGTGCCCCGGCCGCGCCGCTGGTGAGCGAGGCGATGGTGAGGCGGTGGTCGGTGGGCGAGGCGGTGAGGATGGAGGCGGAGGCGCCGTCGCCAGCGGCATTGATCGCGTCTCGGATGTCGGCGAGACTGTCTGCGGCGCCGATGCTGATGGTCTTCCCGTTGAGTATGATCTCCCCCGCCATGCCAAGCTCCTCGGAGGCGGATGAGACCGCGGCCGAGGCGACCTTGTGCGACTGCGCCAGCGCATCCACCACGATGCTGTAGCTGCCCGCGGGCGCACCCGCCGAGGCGCTGACGGCGACCGCGGCATCATTGCCGCTGGAGGCGACGACCTGTCCGAAGGCGCTACCGTCTTTGAGCGTGGCGGCCGACGAGCAGAGCGAGAGGCAGCGGGCCGTGAGTTGCTGATAGGCGGTTAGCCGGGCGGCCTGCACCGTCTGCTCCTGCTTCATGACCTCGACGGGCCGGCGCCTGATCTGCCCGAGCTGCGTGATGATGCCCTGGATGTCTATGTTGCTTGCCACGAGGCCTGAGATCGCCATGTTGCCGATGTTCACGGGTGGACCTCCTCTGCGCCGGATCCGGCGGGAGTGTCACAGAGGTCGGGGGACGCCTCGGAGGCGCCCCCCGACCCTGCGCGTCATGTCCGCGTCACTAGCCGCGGATGAGCTGGAGCACCTGCTGAGGCAGGGAGTTCGCCTGTGACAGGAATGCCGTTGCCGACTGCACCAGCACCTGGGCGGTGGTGAACTCCGCCATCTCCTGGCCGAAGTCCGTGTCGCGGATCACGCTCTCCGACGCGGAGAGGTTCTCACGCGCGACCGCCAGCGACCTCGCCTCCGCCTCAAGCTCGTTCACCTGGAAGGCGCCGAGGTCGCCACGGAGGGTGGATACCTGGTTGATCGCCTCGTCAACGATGCCGAGGGCGGCTTCGGCGCCCGCGACGGTCGAGACGTCGATGCTCGACAGAGCGGCGGTGGTCCCCAGGTCGGAGGTCTTGACCGAGCGGATCGTGGTTGACGCCGTCTCCCCCGCGCTGTAGCCGACCTGGAAGGAAAGCTGCCCCTGCTCGGCATAGAGGGCATCGGCGTAGTCGCCCGCGGTGGTCGCAGCCGTCTCGGTGAGTGTGATCGAGCCGTAGGTCGCGTGGCTGATCGTCAGGCCGCTGCCGGCGTTGAAGGTCACGTCATCGGTATCGAGGGCCTGCCCGCCGAATGCCACGTCGGCCACGCAGTCCACGCCGTAGTCTGCCTCGAACATCACCGCGCCGCCACTGTCGAGCAGGTCGGTGGCGTTGGTCGCGGTGCCGGAGTACTCGACCGAGATGTGCTGGTCGGAGCCGTAGGCGTCGGAGCTGACGACCAGCTCTCCCCCACTGATCGCCGCCGTGACCTTACCCTCAAGCGCGGCGGTGGTATTGATTGCGGTGACGACATCCTGCCACGTGGTGGTGGCATCGATCGAGAGCCCGGCGCCGCCATTCTGAACCTGCACTCCGTTGATATAGAGGCTCAACGCGTCACCACCGCCGGACAGGTCTATGTCGCCCGTGCCGGTGACGGTGTTGCCGGCCACGACGGCAGCGCCGGTATCGGATGAACTGGCGGCCTTCTCGGCGGCCGTCGTCACCTGGATCGAGACGTAGCCGTTGTCCTGCTCGCCCAGAGAGGTGAGCCCGTTCATGGCGACCGTGCTGTTGTCAATGATGCTGACCTTGGTGCCGGCCGAGCCATCGAGGAGCGCGCGTCCGGCATACTTGGTGTTGACCGCGATCTGGTCGATGGTGTTGAGCGCGGACTTCACCTGCGACTGCAGCGCCGCACGAGCGTCCGCGTTCTTGTTCGAGTCCGACGCGGCGTCCACCGCCAGGTCGCGCATCTGGCGGAGAAGGCCGGAGACCTCGTTGAGCGCACCCTCAGCCGTCTTGATCAGGTTCACGCCCTGGGAGGCGTTCTGCTGGGCGACCCCCAGCCCCGACACCTGCGACCGCAGCAGCTCCGAGATGACGAGACCGGCGGGATCGTCGGCGCCACGGTTGATCCGCAAACCGCTGGAGAGCTTCTCGATCGATTGGCCGATCCGGTCGGAGTTGATCGCGAGGTTGCGCTGTGCGTTGACCGAGCTTATGTTGTTGTTGATCCGCGTCAGAGACATCTGGCGTTCCTCCTTATGCGTCTGCTCCTGAGGGGGCGCACCTGCGTCCCCGGGTGAACATCTGGGGCCCGACGACCGCACCGGAGCCTGCTGGCCGGGAGCGGCGCCGGCATCTGCATTATCGGCAAGCCTGAAAACGGCTTGAGCCGGGGCGTAAGAATATTCTGCCACGGCTCCCGAGGGCGCCGTGGCTCAAGTATGCGCGCCCGCTGCCGTTAAGGGAGGTGGCTGTGCCTACACCGGCATTGGGGAGGTTCCGGAGCTTCATGCATGACAGACACCTGGATCATTCGATCGCGGGGGCGTCAAGCGAGGTAGCGGCGCAACAGACGGATGGCCTTACGGTTGGCCGTGACACAATCCAGCACTTCTCGCACCGCCTGCGCTCACTGCTGACCTCTGTCGGCGCCGCGGCTCGATACATGCAGTCCGGCAATCTGGAGCCGCCGGTGCAGAGCGAGATGCTCGTGATAATCTCCGAGCAGACGGACCGGATAGACGCCCTGCTCGAGGACTTCCTGGTCGTGGCGAACGCGCGCCCGGGAGCACGCGGGCACGAGACGACGGTGGATATGTATCACCTGACGCGGCAGGTCGTCCGCGAACTGGCCTCCGAGGCACAGTCCGTCGGGGTTTGGCTCGTGCTTGACACCGCCGGGACCATCCCGCCCGTGCGGGGGAGGCGCGACGCTCTGCGCCAGGCGCTGGTGGGGAGTGTGCGCGCGGTGATGGCCCTCAGTCGCTCCGGTGAGAGGATCGTTGTCGGACTGGCGGACTTTTCGCCGGGACCGGGTGAGGCGCTCGTGGAGCTGACGGTTACGGTGCAGTCGCAGGACGATCGCCTCCCTGCCCGTGCCGGCGGACTGACGCTGACGGATCTGTCCGTTGACGCCGCGCGGAGGATCTGCGAGATGCACGGGGGCGGACTGACCCTCAACGAGACCGCGCCAGGGCTATCGTGGCGGCTCCCCGCCGCGCCGGTACAGGTGCGCCCTGCTGCAGCGGCGACCGCCTGTTCCCTGCCACGGAGTGCCTTCGGATAGTGGCGGGCGCTGTCGTTGGGGCTACTCCCCTACCCCACGCAGGACTATGGTCGCCCCGGCCCGAATCGACTCATCGGCGACACAATGCAGACGCATCAGGCGGAGGGGTAGGACATGAGGATCTACATTCCGTTCTACAGCCGTGGTGGTAACACCGAGAGCATGGCAAAGTACGTGGCTGAGGGTGTCAGGCAGGTCGAAGGCGCGGAGGCGATCCTCGCTTTCGTCGGCGACCCCTGCACCCCGGAAGAGATCAGGAAGGACTTTGACGCGTGGCATCAGACGCACGAGCGTTTGATGGATGAATACCCGCGCGCAACGATCGAGGACCTCGCCGAGTGCGATGGTGCCTGCTTCGGATCGCCCACCCGCTACGGCAACGCCGCCGGCCCGATGCGCAACTTCTTCGACATGATGGGGCCGCTGTGGGTCGAGGGATCGCTCGAAGGCAAGCCTGCGGGCTGCTTCACCTCCAGCAACACCATGCACGGCGGGCAGGAGACCACGATCTTCACGATGTGGGCGCCGATCGCGCACCTGGGGATGATCATCGTGCCGCTGGGCTACATCATCGAGGAGATCCACACCACGCAGTTCGGCGGTACGCCCTATGGGCCGTCGCACGTAGCGGGACGCAACGCAGATCGGCCGGTGGATGAGACAGAGGCGACCATCTGCCGGGCGCTGGGTAAGCGCGTAACGGAGATCGCGGTCAAGCTGGCTTAGTCGCTCGCTGATTCGACGACGGCGGCAGCTTCCGCGATGTCTGCATCAGCGGGGGCGTCTGCCTCATCAGCCGGCGGGGGCAGCGGGATCAGCCACACGATGCCGATCTGCAGCAACTCAAAGACGGTGCGCCACACGCGCATCATCAGCGCGAGCACATAGGGCGAGACTATTCCCCCGGTAAGCGCGAGTACGCCCGCCATCGTGAACTCCGCCGCGCCAAGACCCACCGGGGCGAATACCGCGAGTGTGCTGCCGAGTTGTGAGGCCAACAAAGCGCTGGAAAGCAGCGGCAGGGCGCCCAATTCGGCACCAAGCGTCGAGCGGGCCATCAGGAAGAAAGCGCCACACTGGATCACCCAGTAAACGAAGTAGTAGAAGAGCAGAAGCGCGACCTGCGGGCCCGTGAGGCGGTCGGGCAGTTGCGGGCGCTTGAGCTTGCGCAGCACCCAGTCGCCTATCGCATGGAATACCCGCGGCTGGGCGAATACCGCCGAAATGAGCACGAGGATCGCCAGCCCCCACATGTAGTTCATCCCGGCGCCGACCTGATACAGCCCCAGAGCCGCAAGCACCGCCGCCATCATGTTCCGCAGCAGTGTCTCGAGCGCAATGCTCCCCGCCACCGGCACTCCAGGCACACCGTACTTTGCGGCCACCTGCACCCGGAAGAGCACGATGAAGACCTTACCGGGGATGTAGTTACCAAGCTGCGAGGCCGCACAGGCGCGGACGCCCGGCAGCATCGCCAGCCGGTAGCCCAGCATGCGCATCATCAGCACCCACACGATCCCCTGCCAGATGAAGCCGAGGCCGTAGAGCAGCCCGGAGGCGATGAGCAGCCCCCAGCGGATGTCGAGCGTGTGCCACTGTATCTCCTGCGCGTCATGCCACGCACGCCAGACCACCCACGCCAGCAGCGCAAGCATAAGCACGGTGGCGCCGATGCGCTTGATCAGGCGCATGGCGCCTCCGTTGCCGTTACCGCCGGGAGTACCGGCGTCGATTGGTGTGGCTTGATCGCGGATCTCAGGCACGGGGGCGGCATCCCTCTGGGTAGTCTCGTGGCTCCATCACGATCATTATACGCCGCGAAGCGCAGGCGTCAAATGGCCCGGTCGCTTACACGAAGCACCGCGGAGCTTGCGTTCGCGTCACTCTGCATCGCGAGGTAAAGGTACGCCGGACGACCGTCGCGGATCAGGACCTGCGGACGCTCGAAGCGCCGCACGGGTTCGCCCGGAAAGTAGACGTCGGTGGTCTCATAGCCCAGCACCGGCTCCGACCAGTGGATGCCGTCCTCGCTGGTGATCAGCGCCCCGCCGTGCTTGCGCACCACGCCCTCGTTGTCATCGGCCATCAGCATGTAGAAGAGCCCGTCCTGCACCCAGACGTAAGCATCCTCCACCTGCTTGCCCTCGGGGGAGTAGTCCACGATCGGGTTCTCCGGGTGCTTCTCGTAGGGCCCGAGGACGTGATCGGAGATGGCGAGCCCCATCTTGCGCTTGAGGTCCTTGAGGTCCCATGACTTGTAGTAGAGCCAGAACTGGCCGTTCGGGTGTCTGACGATCGCCGGGTTCGTCGCCATCAGCCAATCCCACGCGCGATACATTCCCGGCCCGAGTAGCGGCTCATCGAGGCGCATCCACGGACCGTAGAGGTCATCGGAGACCGCGGCGCCGATCTGCTGAGTGAAGGGCCGGCCGTCAAGGTTGCCGATGTGAAAGAGGTAGTAGCGACCGTCGAACTCGTGGATCGTAGGGTTGTGCACCATCGCCGCGTCCCAGTGCCGCCCGCCACGGCCCCGAAGTGGCACATCCACCACCTCGAACGGCCCCTCGGCGCTGTCGGCAACGGAGTGCATGATCTCCGAGTGGGTTGACCAGCCGCGGAAGCCGCTCTCCGTGGGCCAGCGCGAGGTGAACAGGTGCACCTTGCCGTCGGGGCCATCGATCGCGGACGAGCCCCAGACATGCCAGTCGGGAAGCTGTAGTATGCGGCCCACCGGCTCAAGCCGCTGCGCGAAATCATTCATCGCTGCGCTCATCGTATCATCGCTCCCTTGGCTGGAGTGGCTTCGGGTGCATCCTCTTCGAAGCGTTTCACCGCCCCGCGAAGCAGTAGAGATTGCCGTCGAAGTCGGTGATGAGGAGCGCATCGCCCGAGATCACCGGCGATCCCTTCAGCGGCACGCCCAGGTTGTGCTTCCACAGCATCTCACCATCGGCGAGGGCGAACGCGTAGAGATGGCCGTCATCGGAGCCGACATACACCGTGTCGCCTGCTACCGCGGGCGTTGACTGCCCTGCGTAGGCCTGTCGCTGATTGCTGAGCGCCGTCTGCGCGTCATAGACGAACTGATGCTCCCACCGCAGGTCGCCGCTCTCGGCGTCGAAGGCACGCAGGCGATTGCCGTTAGCGAGCACAATCTCCCCGGCAGGCACCGCGACGGAAATGCCGTTGCCGCTGGTGGGCACTGACTGGCGCCAGAGTTCCGCACCGGTCTCGCCAGCGAGGCAGGTCAGCGAGGTTGAATTAATGTAGATGCGGTCGCGGTACGGGACCGGGCACGAGGCGGCTTTGCCGGTACTGATCTCCGTCTCCCAGAGGCGCTCGCCGCTCTCGAAGTCGAACGCGGCCGCCTTGCGGCGGTAGCCTACCAGCAGTCGGCCATCATGCACCGACGGGAAGGTGTAGTACATCCAGCCGCCCGCGAGGCTGTGGCGCTGCCGCTGCTCGCCTGTCGCCGCATCGAGCAGAGCGCACTGGCCGCTGTCGCCGAAGACTACCAGCGTGTCGTCATGTAGGACCGGGCAGGAGGCGACGTTGCTGCGCCCATCACCGGGCGGGAAGACATCGTTGCGCCATCGCTGCACACCGGTCTCGGCGTCGAAGGCGTAGCAGGAGCCCATCGAGTCGATGGCATACACGAGATTGCCGCCCGCCGCCAGACCGAAGCAGATGGAGGCATCGGTGTCGGTATGCCACAGCAGCCTTCCGTCGGCGGGATCGTAGCAGCTTACTCCCGCCCCCGGATGGCCGATCTCCCGGTTCTGCACGCCCACGTAGACGCGGCCGCCGTAGACTACCGGCGTGACGGCCTCCATGTTGCGACCGCCGGTGTTAGCCGCCCACGCCAGTTCAAGCGCCGGCGCCAGAGGCTGCTCGCGAACGCGCGAGTGTTCGCTGCGGAAAAAGCTTGGCCAGTCATCGCCGATGCTCACGCCCGCCTGCTGCCGCTCCGCCACGCTGAAGGTCGCCAGGCGCTCCCACGTGCGCCCATCCTCGTCCGACACGGTGACGCGCATCTGCACCTCGCCACCGGGCGCGTCGGTGGCGTCCCAGGTGCCGGCCCATGTCCAGTCGCCCGCGCGAGATAGTGGTACCTCGACGAGAGCGCCCTCCGCCCCGATCGCGCAGGTCACGCCGCTGATGCGCCGCGTGGTGTCATACGCTTTGATCTCCACGGGAAGCATGCCGCGACTCACTTCGCCCTGCGGCGCTACGATCTCCAGCCGCTGCAGCTGGCCGCAGATGCGCATCTCGCTGGTCAATTCGCCATTCGCGAAGCTGACCACGCGGAAGCGGCGGGTGAACGCGCCCCAGTCGCCGCCGCGCATCGGCCCCGTCTCCAGGTAAGGCACGCCGCCGTAGCCGCACGAGTGGATCTGGTGCCAGTGGCCGAAAAGCAGGCCGATGACGTTGTAGCGCTCAAGCCACGCCTGCATGACCTCATTGGCCGGAGGCTGGTGGGTGGTGATGACGATCGGTTTACCCGGCGGCTGGGCCGCGAGATCGGCCTCCAGCCACGCCGTCTGCAGTTCAAGCTGGTGGGGCGTCAGGAACGAAGTCTCGCTGACGTAGGTGACGAAGTGGACAGGGCCGTAGTCCCACGAGTACCACGCAGGAGTGATGTTCATCTGGTAGTTGTAGACGCTGCCGGAGCCCGTCGCCTCGCGCGCATAGTTGCCGTCATGGCCGCCGAAGATGTTGTAGACCGGGATATGCGAGGCGGCGGAGACCTCGCGGTACATGTCCATCTCCCACTGGCTGCCGTTCATCGTCAGGTCGCCCGCCACGGTGAGAAAAGCCGGATCGCCCGACATGGCGGTGAACTGATCGTACTCCGCGAGCAGTTGAACGAAAGTCCTGACCTCGGCGAACTGAGTGTCGCCGGTGGACAGGAAGCTGAACTGCTCCCGGTCGGCAAGCGGATCGACGGCGAAGACAAAGTCTCGCTGGTAATCCGTCTTCTGCACGCCGCGGGGGATGCGCTCGAACCACGTGTCTACCGGCTGATAGCCGCGCGGACGGGTGACGAAGACGGTGCGGAGGTCGTCAAGATTGAACTCGAGGCGATAGGCGCCCTCTGCGTCCGTCGCCACCACCTGCTCGCCATCGCTCACGAGCACGCCCGCCAGTGGAGCGCCCGCGGCATCCAGTACGCGGCCGGTGACAGTGACATGCCGCTCCACGAGCGGAGGCAGCGGAGGATCGGGGTATTTCGGGCGATCGGGAAGCTCCGGTTCCGGCGCAGGCTGTAGGGCCCGTGCGGGCACGGCGGCATCATCAATCGGCTCGGCCACGTTGAACTCCGTCCGCGCCACGTTGGAAATGCGCAGTTCGTCGATCAGACCCCTGAAGCCCCTGATGGTGGTGTCGCCCGGGCGGAGGTCGCCATCTCTGCCGATGCACGTTCCGCTGCCTCCGGTCGTGGGTTCGCCTGTTGCCGCCTGGCTGGCGACTTCACGCCCGTTGAGGTAGATGCGCGCCATCGCGCCATCGTAGCTAGCCGCCACGTGCTGCCACTGGTCAGCCTGCAGCACGTCGCCCGTCCGCAACTGCAGCCACTGGCGCTCACCGTCGGCTATCAAAGACATGTTGAAGTAGAGCGCGGCGCCCTGGGCAAAGAGGTTGTAGCGGCAACCACCGGTGCGCGTCAGGATGCCCTGCGCGCCCACTATGCTCTCCGGCTTGATCCATGCCTCGACCGTCAGCCCCTCGCCGACCTGCAACTGCCCCTCATCGGCAAAGATCAGCCCGTCGGCGTTGCCTTCACCGTCGCCATCCGCGTCGGCGTTGTCGCCATCGAAGCGCAGACAGCGGCCGAACTTCCCCTGCTGCTCCCACACCGGCTGTCGCGGCATCGCCTCAAGTCGCACAGGCAGCCCCGACGGGGAGCTATCGGCGGTGGTCTGCCCCTCGCCCTCATCCATGTGCAGTAGCAGCACCGTATGCTCATCCGGCTCATAGGGCCGCTCTTCAACCGCCGGTGCGGGTGCGAGGATCATCAGGGAGGCGGCAATGACAATGCCCGAGCGAAACATGCGTGATCCTCTCCACATAGTCGCTACAAACGGCGAACGCGCCCCGCCGGACCAGCGGGGCGCGCAGTGCCGGCCGACAGAGATCAGTTGGGGTCGGTGGACCTGTACCACCACGCCGAGTCGGAGTTCAGCGCGTACCAGTTCTCCGATTTCACGTGACCATCGGCATACAGAACGTTTGCCTGGTCATTGTGCCACGGATAGAGTCCGTAAGTCGAGTCCTTGTTGACCTGAGTGTCGTTGTATATGTACCAACTCGATCGCTTTGCGTCGCCTGCCAGGATCTTCTGCGCGGGATAAGCGATCTGCGCCTTCTTCAGGAGCGTGCTATCGCTGGTTGAGCCGGGGATGGGCGGCGCCAGCCCGATCAGACGCCGATTGGGCGCGACACGGTTGTTGTTCGAGCTTGGGCAGAACCAGATCTGATCGTTCTTGAGGTAGGGTTGGAGGGTCTGATAGGCGTAGTATGCGTAGGGGCCTCGCTGCATCGCGCACATCGGATAGACTTCGTCATAATCCTGAACGTACATTTCAAATGACAGGCCGAGTTGTTTCAGGTTCGATTGGCAGTTGGCCTGCCGCGCCTTCTCGCGCGCTCGGGCAAACACCGGGAACAGGATCGCCGCCAGAATGGCGATGATCGCGATCACGACCAGCAGTTCGATGAGAGTGAACCCACGCTTTCCTCCATCCATTGCTTCCTCCTCATCCGTCTCCTATTATGCTACTACGCAGTCCTCTGACGCCCCTCAAGGTTGGCGTTCGATGAGGCTGACTGCGGCGCAATTGAGACGCATTTCCCTCTCTTCGACATGAGACCTGCCTGCAGAACCGCAAAAAGGCCACAGGGCCTCAGCGGAGGCCCCCCGGATAGCCATCCCATTGCCGGGAGGCGGCTGCGATAAAGCGGTATCTTACGCCACTTCGCCCGGCCTCACCGGACCTGCCTGACCTCCACGAACTCGCCCGTCTCCGCCGACTGCTTGCAGGCGAGGCAGGAGTAGACGCTCGCGATGCCCATCGTGATGGGCGTGCGCGACTCGCGGATGCGCCCGTTGATCAGCCCGAGGAAGTCGCGGCAAAGCTCGATGTCGCCGCCGAAGTGGGATGCGCCCTGGCCGGCGGTAGCGGTCTCGCTGAAGGGCGCGTGGTGGCGCACCCGGTGGAGGCTGTTGGTGTACCAGTCGAAGCGCACAGTGCCCTCGTAGCCACTGACCGTTGCACCGCGCGTGCCGGCGTCGCGCCGGGCGTAGAAGACCTGGGTGTAGATGCCGTGCGCGCCGGAGGCGAACTCGATCAGGCAACTCGACGCGTCCTCGTTAGTGCCGGTCTCAGGCGAACCGCAGTCCACGCTGAAGAGGCAGGGGTGATCGGGCTGCTGGCCCGTCCCACGAACGCGCGCCCGGTTCTGCGGGCTCTCGAGGCAGACTTCGGTCTCATCGCAGATCGCGCAATGCAGGCCGGCGGGCTTATCGCCTCCGAACACTCTTCCGTACGTCGCCATGGCCGCCACCCGCACGATGGGGCTGTCCATGAGGTAGGTGAGGTAGTCGAGATCGTGGGTGGCCTTCTGCAGGAACAGGCCCTGCGTGATCTCGAAGTTGCGATACTCGTGCTCCCAGTAGACGGTCCCGTAGGGCACGTAGTTGAGCGCCGCCACGTGGATCGGCTCGCCCACCGCGCCCTCCTCGATGTACTGCTTCGTCAGTTCGCATAGCGGCGACACCCGCAGCGGGAAGCTGACGACGACCGGGCAGCGACTCGACTCGAAGGCGTCTTCGAGTGCGGTCGCCTGCTCCATGTTGATCGCGACGGGCTTCTCAAGAAACAGCGGCAGGTCGTAGCCCGCCGCCTGCACCGCATAGGGCGTGTGCAGGTTGCAGCGGGTGCCGATGAGCAGGCCGTCGAGGTCCTCGCTGCGCATCATCTCATCAAGGGTTTCGTAGAACCGCGCATCTTCACGGTCCTGTTCCGGCAGCCGCTCGCGTGCCCCCTCCTCGTTTGGATCGACGACGGCAGCGATGCGCAGATCAGGATCGATAGACAGCAGATTGTTCTTTATAACGCCGGAGATGCGATGGCCGTAGCCGACGACACCGAGACGAACCATGAAAAAGCCTCCAGATTCGGCGTCGCATGCGCGCGTCGGGACGCCGGTGAATTGAACCGCACGTGAACGCAGCCCGCCGCGCGGCGGTATTGCCGATGCCTCGCGGGGCGCACGGCAGTGCCACCCCCCGGGCGGTGAGACAGAGCCTTCCGTGAGCCCGGGAGCGGGCGAAGGAGGTTCCCCCGTGAGCGGATCATACCTTTGTTCGGCGCGCAGAACCGAAGAAGGCCATAGGTCCTCATCAGAGGGTCCTATGGCCAGATAGTCATCTGGTACCGGAGGCGGGATTCGAACCCGCACGAGGGGGTTTACCCTCAGAGGATTTTAAGTCCCCGGCGTCTACCGTT
>LSQX01022858.1_pt1 | contig 12543 bp, 9 predicted proteins | sample 654561 | NCBI WGS metagenome assembly LSQX01 (sample SAMN04489861, study PRJNA283612) | anaerobic digester metagenome | isolation source: 4 biogas reactors fed with cattle manure at either 37C or 55C with and... | place: Denmark: Kongens Lyngby | collected 2014 | reverse complement strand
CAGGAAGAGGCTGTAAAAAATGTATTGAATGGTAAAAATGCATTTGTACTAATGCCTACAGGGGGTGGTAAATCTATGATCTATCAGCTTCCGGCACTTATTCTTGATGGTACTGCTATAGTAATTTCCCCGCTTATAGCGTTGATGAAAAATCAGGTTGATTCAATGAGGGGAATGCAAACCGAGGACTATGTGGCACATTTTTTAAATTCATCATTATCAAAAGCAGCTATTCAGGAGGTCAAAAACGATGTGCTGGCAGGAAGAACGAAACTACTCTATGTAGCTCCTGAATCACTTACAAAAGAGGAGAACATTGAATTTCTGAAAAATGTAAATATCTCCTTCTATGCAATTGACGAAGCCCACTGCATTTCTGAATGGGGCCACGATTTCAGGCCTGAATACCGGCGTATAAGGCCTATTATAGAAGAGATAGGAAATGCTCCGGTTGTAGCGCTTACAGCCACTGCCACGGCAAAAGTACAGCACGATATTCAAAAAAATCTTGGAATTCTTGATGCCCGGGTATTTAAAGCTTCATTTAACCGGCCTAACCTCTATTATGAAGTCAGGCCTAAGTATAAACCCGAAGCACAAATAATAAAATTCATCAAGCAAAATGAAGGGAAATCAGGTATAATTTATTGTCTCAGCCGCAAAAAGGTTGAAGAGATTGCAGAAACCCTGCAGGTAAACGGAATAAAAGCACTACCCTATCATGCCGGAATGGATGCTGCCACGCGCTCCGGAACCCAGGATAAATTCCTGATGGAAGAGATCGATGTAATTGTTGCCACAATAGCATTTGGCATGGGCATTGACAAACCGGATGTCAGATTTGTTATTCATTACGATATTCCCAAAAGCCTTGAGGGGTATTACCAGGAGACAGGCCGCGCAGGAAGGGACGGAGGAGAAGGCAAGTGCATAACCTTTTACAGTTATAAAGATATTCAAAAACTGGAAAAATTCATGCACGGTAAGCCGGTTGCTGAACAGGAGATAGGCAGACAGTTACTTCTGGATACAGTTTCCTATGCAGAATCAGCACTGTGTCGAAGGATAATCCTCCTTCACTATTTTGGAGAAACCTATAAACATAAAAATTGCGGAAACTGTGACAACTGTTTAAATCCTAAGGAACAGATAGAAGCAAAGGATGAAGTGGTAAGGGCTTTGAAAGCAATTATTGAGGTCAATGAACAGTATAAAGCCGAACATATAGCAAACATCCTGATAGGTAATAAAACAGCCGCTATAAAATCTTTCAAACATTATACCCTGAAATCATTTGGCTCCGGTAAGGATCATGATGATAAATTCTGGAATGCTGTATTCAGACAATCAATGATAGCAGGCCTTATAAGTAAAGATATAGAAAACTACGGGTTGTTAAAGATGACTCCCAAAGGTCACGATTTTTTAAAAAATCCATCCGGATTCCTGCTGGTAAAAAATCATAAATATGAAGAGGAGATTGAAGAATATGCCGGAACTGCAGGAGCACCTTCAGGCGCAACAGGGGGTGACCCCATATTATTCTCTATGCTTAAAGATCTGAGGAAAACTATAGCAAAAAAGAAAAATCTTCCGCCTTTTGTTATCTTTCAGGATCCTTCATTAGCCGATATGTCAATTCAATATCCTGTTACCATGGAGGAGATGCAGAAAATCCAGGGAGTCGGCCAGGGAAAGGCACAAAGATATGGAAAGGAATTTTTAAATCTTATCAGTAAATATGTTGAGGAAAATGATATAGAACGCCCTGACGATTTCATTGTCCGCACAGTTGCCAACAAATCAAAACTTAAAGTATTCATTATACAAAGTATTGACAGGAAAATTCCGTTCGAAGATATTGCCCAGGCAAAGGGGGTGGATTTAAAAAATGTTATCTCTGAAGTTGAAGCTATTGTTAATTCAGGAACACGACTTAATATCGACTATTATGTTAATGATATACTGGACGAAGATCATCAGGAAGAGGTTTTCGAATACTTCAGGGAGGCTAAAACTGATGCACTGGAAGATGCTCTCGAGGCCCTGGGTGAGGATGAATATTCAGAGGAAGATATCAGGCTGATGCGTATTAAATTCCTTTCCGATCTGGGTAATTAACCATAAAAGTCCGGAACATTTAATCATCAGATTTGTTAACTTTGCAGAGCAACAAATTAATACAAAAAATTTCAGATGAACACAGTAACAATTGAAAAATTAAAATACAAGGTTGCCGATATTAATTTAGCTGATTTTGGCAGAAGAGAGATTGAAATTGCCGAAAAAGAGATGCCTGGATTAATGGCCATCCGTCAAAAATTCGGCCCTTCCAAACCACTTAAAGGTGCAAAGATTACAGGGAGCCTTCATATGACAGTTCAAACTGCTGTTCTTATTGAAACTCTTATTGAACTTGGTGCCAGGGTGCAGTGGGCAAGTTGTAATATTTTCTCTACCCAGGATCATGCCGCGGCAGCCATGGCAAAAGCAGGGATACCTGTGTATGCCTGGAAAGGTGAAACTCTTTCAGAATACTGGTGGTGCACCGAACAGGCACTTGACTTTGGAAACGGACTGGGACCTGACATGATTGTGGATGACGGAGGAGATGCAACCTTAATGGTACACGTGGGCTATGAAGCAGAAAACAACCCGAACATCCTAAAAAGAACTCCCAACGGCCAGGATGAAGAGGAACTGTACAAAACCCTGACCCGGATTCTTGAAAAAGATCCTGAACGATGGCATCGTGCTGCAAAAGATCTTAAGGGGGTGTCTGAAGAGACCACAACTGGGGTACACCGTCTTTACCAGATGAAACAAGAAGGTAAGCTTCTTTTCCCTGCAATTAATGTTAATGATTCGGTGACAAAATCAAAATTTGACAATTTATACGGATGCCGCGAATCTTTGGCAGATGGCATAAAAAGAGCAACTGATGTAATGATAGCAGGGAAAGTGGTTGTAGTTGCCGGTTACGGTGACGTAGGCAAGGGTTGTGCCAGGTCAATGAAAGGTTACGGAGCCAGGGTGATTATTACTGAAATAGATCCTATCTGTGCTTTACAGGCAGCAATGGAAGGATTTGAGGTTAAAACTATGGAAGATGCCCTCGGCGAGGGTAACATCTTCGTTACGGCAACCGGCAATAAAGATGTTATTACTGCTGAACATATGGCTGCAATGAAAGACCAGGCAATTGTCTGCAATATCGGACACTTTGATAATGAGATCCAGGTATCAAAGTTGGAAAATTGGCCGGGAGTGCAAAAAATCAATATTAAACCTCAGGTTGATAAATTTTTGTTTGAAGACGGGCACAGCATATTCTTACTGGCTGAGGGACGTCTTGTTAACCTGGGATGTGCAACAGGGCATCCGTCATTTGTAATGAGTAACTCCTTCACCAATCAGTCGCTGGCACAATTAGACCTTTGGAAAAATGATTATCCGATAGACGTTTACCGCCTTTCTAAAAAACTTGATGAGGAGGTGGCACGGTTCCATCTGGACACCCTGGGAGTAAAATTGACCAAGCTGAATGATGATCAGGCTAAATATATTGGTGTGCCTAAAGATGGTCCATTTAAACCTGATCATTACAGATATTGATCATCTTAGAAATAATACGGTTCATGATTGCAACAGGACGATTTAAATTAAATACAGACAGCCGGATTTATTAACCCGGTAATTTAATTGTATACTCTTAATTCAAAATTGTTCATTACCGAAACATGGTATTGTTTTAACGGGATAGTGGCCGGTCCTTCTCCCGGGTAACCGTTGTCGATGAGAATGAATTTGGAACCGCAACAGGGACATTCGGCAATAACACCGTCATTTATTACCCTGCAGTCAGGCTTTATCTCTTTTGTGCAGGTAGCATCAAAAGCATAATATGACCCGGGAAATTCACAATATACTATTACTCCCCCATAACCAAAATTGCCAAAATAGACCGAATTTCCCGGAACATTCAATTCATTTACAATATTCAGATTAACCACAAAATTGACGCTGACATAAGGAATGGGTGAATTATTGATTTTATCGCATGCAAATAACCAAATTAACAGAAATAAAATAAAACTCTTCAATAAATTAAAACCGGGTTGGCTCATTTTTCGTATTTTTACTAAAACTTTCAAAGTAATCAAATTATTGCTGAATAATATTAAAAATTATGGATGATCTGATTGTAATAATTTTAACCCTGGTATTTATTGTTGCCGGGGCATTGGGACAGTTAAAAAAGAAGCCCGGGGAAAAGAACAAAGTTAATGATTATATTCCTGAGGATAAAGATGACCGGTGGTTACTGCCGGGTGAGGAGGAGGTTGCAGATATTAAAAAAGATAAACCTGTAGTTAATTACTTTAAAGAACATCAGGAAGAAAGTGACAAAGCTTATCAATTCAAAGATGATTACGTATCTGTTAAACCCAAACAACATGCGTTTCAGGAAATAAAAGACTATTCTGAAATTAAAGTAAAAAAAATAAAATTTTCATTGAGGAAAGCAGTAATATATAATGAAATTCTGAACAGAAAATATACTTAATATCTGCCTTAAAGATTTATAATATTTTTAAGATCAGTTTTTTATTATCAGAAAATTATATACTTTTGTCAAAGGAAGAGTTCCGGTCACCCGGAATTCTTTCTGTTTTTTTTAGCTCACAGTAAAGGAGGAGGTAAATAGAGATGTCACAGATTACATATATAACTGAACAAGGTTTAGAAAAATTAAAAAAAGAGTTGGACCGGCTTATGAATGTCGAGCGTCCATCCATATCCAAATTAATAGGAGAGGCTATCGAAAAAGGAGATATCTCTGAAAATGCAGAATACGATGCCGCCAAAGATGCACAGGGTATGCTGGAAGCTAAAATTGTTGAATTACAGGCAAAAATTGCCAATGCGCGGATCCTGGATAAATCGAAAATCAACACTTCAAAAGTTCAGATACTCAACAGGGTAAAGATAAAAAACAGAAATACCAATACAGTAATGGAATATCTGATAGTACCTGAAAGTGAAGCAAACCTTAAAGAAGGAAAGATCTCTTATACAACTCCAATTGCCAAAGGATTGATTGGTAAAAAAGTCGGCGACGTGGTTGAGATAAAAGTACCCTCCGGAGTTATTCCATTTGAAATCATGCAAATATCTTTATAAGTTATGGCAAGCATTTTTTCCAGAATTGTAAACAATGAAATACCTGCCTATAAGGTGGCAGAGGATGAAAATTTCCTTGCATTCCTGGATATTTCACCTGTAACAAAAGGACACACACTGGTCATTCCGAAAAAAGAGGTCGACTATCTGTTCGATCTGGATGACGATCTGTACACAGGATTGCATTTATTTGCAAAAAGAGTTGCTGCAGGTATAAAAAAGGCAGTTAACTGTAAAAAAGTTGGTGTGCTGGTACTGGGACTGGAAGTTCCTCACGCACACCTGCATCTTATACCAATGCAAAATGAGTCAGATGTGATGAACTTCTCAAATCCCATGAAACTGGAAAAGCAGGAATTTGAAGAGATCAGGCAAAAAATTGCCAAAGAGATCGTATTAAGTTAAACTGCGATTATAATAATCCTGTCATAAAAATCAAAGCTTTTAATTCTTTATTAAGGATAATATCTTCCATTGTTGAAAGTTAACTTTTTTTAAATCCTTATATGTCTGGTTGTAAGCAATATACCTTTATCGATAGTTATTCCAATTTTATTAACAACAAACTTTCAAACTCACAAAATGTTTAACTTTATCAGTGATTAAAAAAGTTGAAATAATTAAATATTAAAAAATGATTCCTTTTACCCATTTGCATGTACACTCTCAATACTCAATTCTGGATGGGGCAGCAAGTGTTTACGACCTGGTAAATAAGGCAAAAGAAGATGGCATGACAGCCCTTGCACTGACCGACCACGGGACTATGCTGGGTATAAAGGAATTTCATCAGACTTGCATAAAATTAAATATCAAGCCTATTTTAGGATGTGAAACATATGTTGCTGCAAGAAGCATCCATGATAAGTCGATAAAAGAGGACCGGTACGGAGACCATCTGATACTACTGGCTAAAAATAAAACCGGTTACAAGAACCTTATAAAACTCATAACAATTGCAAATAATGAAGGTTTTTATTATAAACCACGTATAGATAAGGATCTGCTGGCTAAACACTCCGAAGGATTGATTGTCTCTTCAGCATGCCTTGGGGGCGAAATTCCAGGGCTTCTCAGGAATAACAAATTTACTGAAGCAGAAAATGCTGTCCTCTGGTTTAAAAAAACATTTGGTGCAGACTTTTATCTTGAGTTAATGAGGCATCCGGCTGAAGATCAGCAGCTGAGGGAAGAGGTATATGAAACACAGCAAAAGTTAAACGAAAAAATAATTGAGCTTGCACACAAACATAAAATCAAAGTAATTGCCACTAACGACGTGCATTTTACTAATGCTGAAGATGCTGATGCACATGATCTCCTTATCTGCCTGAATACAGGGAAAGACCTTGACGATCCGACACGGATGAAATACACTAAACAGGAGTGGTTCAAAACACAGGAAGAGATGAACCACCTGTTTAATGATATTCCGGAAGCTCTTGAAAACACCTCAGAAATAGTCAGTAAAATTGAACTTTTTGAACTGGATGCGCCTCCGATCATGCCGGTATTTCCAATTCCTGAAGAGTTCGGTACTGAGGAGGGTTTTAAAATGAAATATCCCAAAGAGAAACTGTTTGAAGAATTTGGAGAAGAGAGTTACAGCAGGATAGGAGGATATGATAAGGCAATACGTGTAAAGATGGAATCAGATTATCTCAGGCATCTTACCTTCATTGGCGCCATGAAAAAATATGGAGATCCCGTGCCTCCTGATATTATTAAACGTCTTGATTTTGAGCTGGACACTATCACCCAAATGGGCTTCCCCGGGTATTTCCTTATAGTTCAGGACTTTATTAATACAGCCCGAAAAATGGGAGTCCTGGTTGGCCCCGGCCGGGGTTCGGCTGCAGGGGCGGCTGTAGCATACTGTACAGGGATCACCAACATTGACCCTATAAAATACGACCTGCTGTTTGAACGGTTTCTTAATCCTGACCGAATTTCTCTTCCTGATGTGGATATAGATTTTGATGATGACGGCCGTCAACTGGTTTTAGATTACGTAACAGAAAAATACGGTCAGGATAAGGTAGCTCATATATGTACCTTCGGCACAATGGGTACAAAAATGGCAATTCGCGATGTTGCCAGAGTACTGAAACTTCCTTTACCTGAAGCCGACCGGTTGGCAAAACTGGTTCCTGAAGCCCCTAAAATGACTTTTGCAAAGGCCTTTAAGAGCAGTCCTGAACTAAGTAAAGAAAAAAAATCTGACAACCCCCTAATTGCTAAAACTTTAAAATTTGCCGAAACCCTTGAGGGATCAATACGCCAAACAGGAGTTCATGCCTGTGGAATACTTATAAGCCGTGATCCACTGACCGATCATATTCCCCTTATGCCGACAAAGGATTCAGAAAATCTTTACACTACTCAGTATGACGGAAGGTATGTAGAAAGCATAGGGTTATTAAAAATGGATTTCCTGGGACTGAAAACTTTGTCTATTATTAAAGAAACCCTTGAAAATATAAGGTTATCAAAAGGAATTGAGATAGATATCGATAATATCCCATGGAGTGACGAAAAAACCTTTGAGTTGTTCAGCCACGGCGAAACCACTGCTATTTTTCAGTTTGAATCAGAAGGTATGAAAAAACACCTCCGGGAACTTAAACCAAACCGGTTTGAAGACCTGGTGGCAATGAATGCACTTTACAGGCCTGGTCCGATGGAATATATACCTACATATATAGCGCGGAAACACGGCAGACAAAAGGTTGAGTATGACCTGCCAATGATGGAAAAATATCTGAGTGAAACTTATGGAATTACAGTGTTTCAGGAACAGGTTATGCTTCTTTCACGGTTACTTGCAAATTTTACCCGGGGTGATTCTGATACCCTTCGTAAAGCTATGGGTAAAAAGATCACCTCACTGATGGATAAACTTAAAATGAAATTTGTAGTTGGTTGCAAAGCCAATTTTAAATTTATTGATGAGTGTAACCTGGCAGGTAAAAAACCTGATGATGTTATTGAGAAAATATGGAAAGACTGGGAAGCATTTGCCTTATATGCTTTTAACAAGTCACACTCGGTATGCTATGCTTATATAGCATACCAGACTGGTTATCTCAAAGCCAACTTCCCGGGTGAGTTTATGGCAGCAAACATGAGCCGAAACCTTAATAATATAAGTGAAATTACAAAGCTCATGACAGAGTGCCACAGAATGAACCTTAATGTGCTGGGGCCTGATGTCAACGAAAGTTTCAGTAAGTTCACAGCTAATAAAAACGGGGATATCAGATTTGGAATGGCTGCAATAAAGGGTGTCGGCTCAGCAGCCTCAAAAAACATCATCAAAACAAGAAAAAAATATGGCCAATTTAAAACAATTTACGATTTCGTGGAAAAGGTAAATCTGCAAATGGTTAACAAAAAAAATCTGGAAGCACTGGCTATGGCAGGATCATTTGATAACCTTAACGGAATTAAAAGAAGCTGTTTCTTTGCAGGAGAAAATGAAAATGACACTACCTCATTCATCGAAAAGCTGATCCGCTACGGCAACCGGATACAAACAGAAAAACAAAGCATGCAACAATCACTTTTTGGTGACCCCGGCAATAGTAGTGTCATAAAAAAACCTCCTGTTCCGGAGGTTGAAGAATGGCCGAAAATTATTTTACTGGATAAAGAAAAAGAACTTATCGGAATATACCTGACTTCTCACCCTCTGGATGATTATCAGCTGGAAATAGAAAATTTTTGTTCTAAGGAGATAACATTGAAAGACCTGAAAAATGATATCATAAAATACAGGGATCGTGAATTTTCAGTTGGAGGAATGGTAACCTCTGCCCGGGAAAGTATTTCCAAAAACGGCAAACCCTTTAGCACCCTCACCCTTGCAGACTATTCCGATTCATATGAATTTTTCTTCTTTGGACAAGATTATGTAAATTTTCAAAAATATTGTAAACCCGGACTTTTCATAATGGTAAAAGGAGCTGTCAGACAAAAATTCAGAAGTGAATTCTATGAATTTAAAGCTGCACAAATTGAATTGCTCTCGGAGGTCCGTAAAAAATATATAAAGAGTGTAACAATTAATCTTCCCCTCGATATAATATCTGACAGGATTATTCAGGAAATTGAAGAGCTGGCCAAAAACAATAAAGGCAGTACTTTGTTAAAATTTAAAATTTACGATCCGGAGAGTAATCTTTTTCTGCAGCTGTTTTCGCGAAATTCTAAAATTGAACTTACTGATAACCTGCTGAAATATTTCGATGACAGACCGGATATAGGATATACAATTAATTAGTTAATTTTGTGATTAAATTTTAATTTAAACAATTATGGCATTAGAAATAACCGACTCTAACTTTGAAGAACTGGTAATTAAATCCGACAAACCTGTAATGCTTGATTTTTGGGCTGTTTGGTGCGGCCCATGCCGTATGATCGCACCAATAGTTGAAGAAATGTCGCAGGAATATGACGGCAAAGCCCTGATAGGTAAGGTAGATGTAGACTCAAACCCTAATGTTGCTATAAAATATGGAATCCGGAACATCCCGACAGTACTGTTTGTAAAAAACGGAGAAGTGGCCGATAAGCAGGTTGGCGCTGCTCCCAAAAAGGTATTTACTTCCAAACTGGATGCACTGCTATAAAATTTTTAAGGCAGGGTTTTCCATATTAATTTGATCTGTTTTTGAAGAATATTTTCGATATAGAACAGTTTCATCAGTTTGACAATCTCGGACTGATTGCCCGGGAGGTGGTGGAAGGATTTATTACAGGCCTTCACAGAAGCCCCTTCCACGGGTTTTCTGTTGAATTTGCCGAACACCGGTTATATAACCAGGGAGAATCAACAAAACATATCGACTGGAAACTGTATGCCCGCACTGATAAACTATTTATAAAACAGTATGAAGAGGAAACTAATCTGAGATGTCAGATTGTGATTGACACCTCATCTTCAATGTTGTTCCCTTACAATAAAGGAGATAAACACCTGCGCAATAAACTGGCATTCTCAGTTTATACTGCAGCAGCTTTAATATATCTGCTTCGCAAACAACGTGATGCCGTCGGATTGACCCTTTTCTCGGATCAGATAGAATTTCATGCAGAACCACGGCTGTCTTCTGTTAATGCTGAACTGATGTATGGAAAAATGGCTGAATTAATAAAACCGGAAAATGCCAGGCTCAGAAAAAATACTAATACTACTGATGTATTGCACCAGATTGCCGAAAATATCCACAAGAGGTCATTGGTTATTATCTTCAGTGATATGATAGACAGCAATAAAACAGATGAACTTTTTTCAGCTCTTCAACACCTCCGCTATAACAAACATGAGGTTATTCTTTATAATGTTAATGATCACAGCAGGGAACTTGAATTCAGCTTTAGCAACCGGCCTTATAAATTTGTGGATCTTGAAACAGGACAAACTCTGAAATTAAATCCGTTTGAAGTAAAAAAAGAGTACATTTCATCTGTCAGGTCATATTTTGAAAATTTAAAGGTCAAATGTGGCCAGTACCAGATTGATCTGGCAGAGGCTGATATTAATAAAGATTTTAAAGAGGTCCTTCTGGCATATCTTGTCAAAAGGAAAAGGCTGTTTTGAGAGTTTATATTGCCAGCTTTCCTTATTCTGAATCATTTTTTATAACTTTAGCCTGTTAACCCTAAAACCCCACATCTATGTTGGTTAAAACATACGGAAGTGCAGTGAATGGCATAGATGCCACAATTATCACCATTGAAGTAGATGTTACACGAGGAATAAAGTTTATGATCGTAGGCCTTCCCGACAGTGCTGTCAGGGAGAGCCAGCAGCGAATTGAGTCTGCCCTCAGGCTGAATGGTTATAAATGGCCCGGATTTAAGATTATAGTAAATATGGCCCCGGCAGATATCCGCAAAGAGGGATCGGCATATGACCTGCCCCTGGCTGCAGCGGTACTTGCGGCTTCTAACCAGGTGAAGGGAGATTTGTTGAACAAATATGTACTCATGGGAGAGCTTTCCCTTGACGGAACACTTCAACCTATAAAGGGTGTGTTGCCAATTGCCATAAATGCAAGAAAAGAGAAGCTTGAGGGTATTATTATTCCCCGGCAAAATGCTGGTGAAGCGGCAGTAGTGGATAACCTGAAAGTGTTTGGTGCCGGAAATATCTCAGAAGTGATCCGCTTCCTTAATGGTGAAAATAACCTTGAACAGATAACTGTTGACACCAGATCTGAGTTTCAAAAAAACATAAATAGCTACAATGTAGACTTCTCAGAAGTCAAAGGACAGGAAAATGTAAAAAGGGCACTTGAGATCGCTGCTGCCGGAAGTCACAATATTCTTTTAATTGGCCCGCCAGGTTCAGGAAAGACAATGCTGGCAAAAAGAATACCCACAATATTGCCCCCGTTTACCCTGAAAGAGGCACTGGAAACCACAAAAATTCATTCTGTTGCAGGCAAAACAGGAAAAAATATAACACTCATAACTCAGCGCCCTTTCCGGTCACCACACCACACCATCAGCGATGTTGCACTTGTGGGTGGTGGAAATTATCCACAACCGGGTGAAATATCACTGGCCCATAACGGAGTATTATTCCTTGATGAACTGCCTGAATTTAAAAGATCTGTGCTGGAAGTAATGCGCCAACCACTGGAAGAGAGGGTAATTTCTATTTCAAGAGCTAAAGTATCAGTTGATTACCCATCCAGTTTTATGCTCGTGGCATCAATGAATCCATGTCCCTGCGGCTATTATAATCACCCTTCCAAAGAGTGCCGGTGTGCTCCCGGTGTTGTTCAAAAATATCTGAATAAAATATCCGGGCCTCTCCTCGACCGGATTGATATTCATCTGGAAGTTATACCTGTTCCATTTAAAAAACTTGCAGAAACGGGAAAATCCGAAACCAGTGAATCGGTGAGAAAAAGGGTGATGTCAGCCAGAAGGATACAGGAAAAACGATTCCTGTCTTTTAATGGTATTTATGCCAATGCCCAGATGAACTCAAAACTGATACATAAATTTGTCAAGCTGGACAGTACCTGCAATGAACTTATAAAAGTTGCAATGGAGAAGCTCGGTTTGTCGGCCCGGGCTTATGACCGGATTTTAAAAGTTGCCCGCACGATAGCTGACCTGGATGGCCAGACCCCAGTTCAACCCCACCACCTGTCCGAAGCCATCCACTATCGCAGTCTGGACCGGGAAAACTGGGGAACCTGAGGCCTGCACCATCTTATCAGCAGATCTGAAACTAGAACATAATCAGAAAAATTATTCTGAATAACTCACTTTCGTAGCAGGTTAAGACAGGTATAGTTAAAACCGTTTTTTTCATCGTAAAACTCTTCGCGTGATATC
>LSQX01004655.1_pt1 | contig 12546 bp, 9 predicted proteins | sample 654561 | NCBI WGS metagenome assembly LSQX01 (sample SAMN04489861, study PRJNA283612) | anaerobic digester metagenome | isolation source: 4 biogas reactors fed with cattle manure at either 37C or 55C with and... | place: Denmark: Kongens Lyngby | collected 2014 | reverse complement strand
AACCGGGAAGAATTTATCCGCAGCCTTGTATTTCAGGCCAAGCAGCGTCTCTTACAGAGGACACAGGCAAAATAAAGCAAATAAAAGGCAAAAAGGCTGTCACCTGCAGCCTTTTTGCCTTTTATTTACCGCGCTAATTCTACCGCCCGAAGGGGATAGGCGCCGCGTGCATGCTTATAAACTGGAGGTAAATAATATATGTTCTTTAGAACAACTGGGAGGGTAAAGGGGGACTTTTATGTTTTGGGGCTGGCCGCTTTTCCGGTTAACCTGCTGGACGGCTCGCACCCGGTTCTTTTTGAAGGGGGCACCAGTTGTGCGGGAAAGCTATACATAGATGCCATACGTTCAATTCTTGGTAAGCGTCAGCCGGAAATACTATTCTTTACCCATGCCCATTGGGACCATTGTGGAGCAGTTTCTTGCCTGAAAGAGGCTTTTCCCGGGATGAAAATTGCCGCTTCTCTGCAAGCAGCTCAAATACTGAAAAGGCCAAGAGTGCTGGAGTTGATTGCAGAACTGAACGAAGACGCTCGAGGTAATGTAAGTAACCTTCCGGGAATGGATTCATCTTGCCTGCTTGATGCTCCTTTTTACCCATTTGAAGTGGATATCTTAATTACGGATAAACAAATTTTTAATTTAGGCAACGGCTCTACTGTCGAGGTTTTGGCAACTCCCGGCCACACGCGCGATCACCATAGTTATTATTTACCCGATCAAAAAGTATTGGTTGCTGGAGATGCTGCGGGATCCATTAACAGTTCCGGGAGTATTAGGTGTGAATTCCTCTATGATTATAAAGCGTATATATCTACCATAGCAAAGTTAGCTGCCCTTCCCATTGAGGTTTTCAGCCAGGGACACCAAATCGTCCTGGTGGGTCCGGATGAAGTAAAGTATTTTCTAGAAAGCTCTATGGGAGAAGCCATACGCTTCAAAAATCAGGTCATCAAACTTCTGGATGAAGAATGTGGTTCTGCCGACCGTGTTATCCAAAGAATAAAGGCAGAATATTACGATGTACTCCCGGAACCCAAGCAGCCTCAAATTCCCTTCCTGATAAATCTTACCGCCCAGGTTAAACATCTGGCCGCTATCCATTGTCCGGAACAGCGGAGTAATGCCGGTGGTGATCCTGACAAAAACAGGCCTTAAGAGTGATGGGGACGGGGCGACAATACAAGCGTATAAAAAAAGCAGAATGTGTACATTACCTACATTACATACATTATATAGATTGCATAGCATAGATGCATAGCTTGCATACATTAAAGGAGGTTCTCAAGATGTTGCCGGACAGTGATTACAAAAAGTTAACCGCACCAGAGTCGGTCGCACTGGTCGGAGTTACCAGCCGTACCGGCCGGGGCAGTAATAGTCCGCTGGAAGTATTGCTTAAACGAGGTTACCAGGGGCGGATATATCCGGTTAATCCAAAGGGGAGGGAAATATTAGGGTGCCGTGTCTACACCTCCCTGCTGGATGTGCCGGAAATACCGGACCTTGCGGTTATTTGTGCTCCCCGTGATGCAGTTATTGAGCTTTTCGGCCATTGCGCCGCCAAAGGGGTCAAAATTGTGATCATCATCGCCCAGGGCTTTTTAGACGGAGATGAGGAAGGCATATTAATGCAGCACGAACTTTTTGAACTGGCGGCGAAAAATAATATCCGCGTCCTCGGACCGAACACCCTGGGCATCGTTAACAACTACCACAATTTTTGCACTTCATTTATTGATTTTATTAACCCCATTAAGCCGATCGGGATTATTTGCCAGACAGGCTTTTTCTATTTAGGCGCCTCCCAGATATGCACCGGCACCGGAATCCTTATTGATTCCGGTAACACAACCGATATCGGTGCTACCGATGTGATCGGCCACCTGGCACGGGATTCCCGCCTCAAAGTTATCAATATTCACATGGAGAGCCTGCTGGACGGGACCAAGTTCATGGAGGCGGCTAAAGATGCTGTGGCGCTTAAGCCGGTGGTTATCTATAAGACCGGAAGCAGCCCTGCCGGCTCACTGGCGGCGAGTTCTCATACCGGCAAGCTATCCGGTGAGGATAAAGTTTTTGACGCTGCTTTTAAACAGTGCGGATTGCTCCGGGTAGGGGACATTGAGGAAATGAGTGATTTAAACAAAGTTTTCTGCACTTTTGACGGGATTAAGGGAAACCGGATCGGAATAATATCAATCTCTGGCGGTGCAGGTGTAATGGCGGTGGATGCCTGCACGCGTTTCGGACTGGAAATCGCCAACCCCACTAAGGCCACCCTGGAGCAGCTCGAGGTGTTATTTCCCAAGTGGGCGCATTGCAATAATCCAATGGATATGTGGCCGGCCGCCATGTTTCACGGCTACCATAATTGCTACCGCCGCTTCCTGGAAGCCTACCTGCAGGATCCGCAAATAGATGCAGTAATTTGCTTGACCGGTTCATCTTTGCCTCCAGATGAAGATTTTTTAGATGTCACAGACGTTATCAGGGAAACAGCAGGCAAGTACCCGGATAAGCCGGTGGTTGTTTCTTCCTGCGGCAAGAACTACCGTTATTACCAGGAAGAATTGGAAAGGGAAAACACGGTGGTATATTATCTTTCTCTTGACCGCGCTGCCAGAGCACTCGCTGCGCTGTATAAATATCACCACCAGATTAAGCATAAAGAGCGCGTGCGGGAGGCGCTTTCCCAACATCCCGGGCAAAAAGAGGCGGCCGTCAGGCTTCTCGCCGGCAAAACGGGGAACTTGTCTCAAGCCGATGCCCTCAGCCTTTTGGAAGTATACGGTATTCCCACAGCCCGCTGGGGCCAGGCAGAAAGCATTATGGAGGCTAAATCGCTGGCCGAAAAGATCGAGTACCCTGTTACAATGAAGATTTTAAGCTCGAACATTGTACATAAGACAGATGTGGGCGGGGTAAGGCTGAATATTGAAAATGACCGGCAGCTTGAAGAGGCTTTTACAGCTATGTACACGCAAATTAAACAGAAGCAACCCGGCGCGCGTCTGGACGGGGTGATTATTCAGGAGTACCTGCCCGGGGGAATTGAACTGCTGCTCGGCTGTAAAAGAGATCCGGCGTTTGGACCGGTGCTGGCCTTTGGTTCCGGAGGAATCTTCACGGAAATATTAAATGACATTTCCTTGAGAGTTCTGCCTTTAAGCCGGGATGAAGCCAAAGCAATGATTGAAGAAACAAAAGTAAGTAAAATGCTGGCAGGAGCCAGGGGAACCGGCGCCGTGGATATGGAATTGCTGGTTAATTACTTGATCACTTTTTCAGAGCTGGTACTGACAAATCCGGCCATTTCGGAAATGGATCTAAACCCCCTGCGAGCGTTTGCCGGCCGGGTGGTGGCTCTGGATGCCAGAGTAATTTTGGCTCCCCCTCTTTAAGGTAATGATTATCACTGAAACTAAAACCTCGATAAGACCCGAAGACGGGAGCAAAAATGCTCTCGTTTTTTTTATGGACATACACCCATATTTTGTGTTTTCCATATAGTACAGCGACAGAAGTTAATGGCGGTTAAATGTTTTATTCGCCCCTTTCTCTGTGTTTACCGGCATCCATATTTGATGTCACTACTTATGTGGAGGGTTTTTATTATGACAGAAAAGTTTATTCCCTTACACCTTCTTCCCACCGGAAGTTTCGGCAAGGTGAAGGAGCTGACAGCCCTGGATAGTATGCGTAGAAGAATGCTTGACTTGGGACTTATTAACGATACCCTCGTGGAATCGTTGCGCAGAAGTCCTTCTGGGGATCCCACTGCCTATCAAATTCGGGGGGCGGTCATTGCACTTCGTTCAGAAGAAGCAGCCAATGTTTTTGTAGAAATTGTTTAAAGGGGTGGATCATTTATAATGGGCCTTACATACCAATCCACCGGCCAATCCACGGGCTTTGTGTCTGTTAAGGAGATGTTTCAGGTAAAAACAGACTCTCCTGATGATATTGTCATTGCGCTGGCCGGAAATCCCAATACGGGAAAAAGTACAGTTTTTAACAGCTTAACCGGACTTAAGCAACATACCGGCAACTGGCCGGGCAAGACAGTGACCAGCGCCCAGGGAAATCTTTACTATAGGGATAGGAAGGTTGTGGTGGTTGATTTACCCGGAACGTATTCATTATTTGCAAACTCTGAAGATGAGGAAATAGCCCGTGATTTTATCTGTTTCGGTAAACCTGATGCCACTGTGGTCATTATGGATTCCACCTGCCTGGAGCGAAACCTGAACCTGGCTTTACAAATCCTGGAATCAACCCCAAAAGTGGTAATCTGCATCAACTTTCTTGATGAAGCAGTACGAAAGAAAATTAAAGTTGACCTGGCCAAATTAGCGGACTTGCTTGGGGTCCCTGTTATTGGTACTAATGCCAGAGACGGCCTGGGTTTGCAGGAACTAAAGGCTGCCATTTATGGAGTAGCAGTGGGCAATATTGTCGGGCGTCCCATCAAAATTAACTATACTGCTCAGACGGAAAAGGCCGCAGCACTTTTAGAAGAGCCAATCGAAAAGATAGTTAAGGGAAGGATAAATGCCCGTTGGGTGGGCTTACGCTTATTGGATGGTGATAAAACGATCCTGGAGGCCCTTACACGCTATTTAGGTTATGACCTTATGCAAAATGAAGAAATAGCAATCCGTTTACAGGAAGCTTTAGAGCTGCTTAACTCAGACGATGAAGGAGACGATGCAGGAAAGCGGGATTGGATTGTATCAAGCATAGTTAAACAGGCAGCAGCTATTTATGCTGAAGCTGTAGTCTGTGAAAACCAGCAGCATAATACCCTGGATCGGAAAATAGACAATATCCTCACGTCTAAAATATGGGGAATTCCAATAATGCTTGCTTTGCTGGGGATGGTCTTTTGGATTACCATAAATGGCGCCAATCTTCCCTCTGAAATGCTGGCTGTTGCTTTTGCTTATTTAGAAAAGGGTTTGACGTCAATATTTATGACCTGGGGCGCGCCTGCATGGCTTCATGGTGTTCTGGTGCTCGGCATTTTTAAAACCATCGCATGGGTTATCTCTGTTATGTTACCGCCGATGGCTATTTTCTTTCCTCTGTTAACCTTGTTGGAAGACCTGGGTTACCTGCCGCGGGTTGCCTTTAACCTGGACCATTTCTTTAAAAAGGCTTGCGCTCACGGTAAACAGGTTCTGACCATGTGCATGGGTTTTGGGTGTAATGCTGCCGGAATTATCTCTTGCCGCATTATTGATTCTCCCAGGGAAAGAATGATCGCCATCATTACCAATAATCTCGTTCCCTGTAATGGGCGTTTTCCGATCCTCATTGCCCTGGCATCGATTTTTATAGCGTATCAGATGGGACCTTTCCAGAGCATAGTTGCGGCTCTGAGCATCCTGGCTGTAATAGTATCCGGTGTTATCCTAACATTGGTTATCTCCAGAATCCTTTCCAAAACCATCCTCCGAGGCTTGCCGTCTTCCTTTACTTTGGAGCTGCCGCCTTACAGAAAACCCAAGGTAGGGAGTATTATTGTCCGTTCCATCTTGGATCGAACCATCTTTGTATTGGGCAGGGCAATTATTGTGGCGGCTCCGGCAGGTTTAGTAATCTGGCTTATGGCTAATTCATTTGTAGGGGATACCAGTATCCTCAACTATTGTGCAGGTTTTCTCGATTCTTTTGCCCGGTTAATGGGATTGGACGGTTTTATCCTCATGGCCTTTATCCTGGCCCTGCCGGCCAATGAAATTGCTATGCCCATCCTAATCATGAGCTACATGTCGCAGGGTGTCATGCTGGAGCTCGACAGCCTGGAGGCAATGAGACAGCTTTTTGTGGATAATGGCTGGACCTGGCTGACTGCCGTCTGCACCATGCTTTTTACTCTCAATCACTGGCCTTGCGGCACAACCCTGCTGACCATACGCAAAGAAACACAGAGCCTGAAATGGACCCTTTATTCCTTTCTGATCCCGACCATTACAGGGATTATTGTCTGTATCCTTGTGGCACAGACAGTCCGTTTACTGGGGTTTTAATGGGATTAGCACTACAGCGAAAATTAGCAGCGGAATAACGAAAAAGGCAATCTTTCGCTGTAGCGTTAGTATAAAGCAAGTTATCTGTTTTATTGAAGGAGCATAAAGATTAGGGTAGAGAAAAATGTTAGGGTGATGAAAAATGGTTAGGGACGACAAAGAATTTTATACTGTGCGAGGCTATGCGCTGCTCAGGCAGGATGAGAATGTATTAACCCCCAGCATGGAGGATTATCTGGAAATGGCCTTTCGTCTTGGCAAGGATAAGGGTTATACCAGGATGGGCGACCTGGCGGAGGCCTTGCATGTTCAGCCGCCTTCGGCCAGTAAAATGGTGCAAAAGCTTGCTGACATGGGTTATTTAAACTATGAAAAATATGGGGTTGTTGAATTTACGGATCTTGGGCGGGAAACTGGTGAGTATTTACTAAAGCGGCATGAAACAATTGAAAAGTTTCTGATGATGATTGGAGTGAGGCAAAACATTCTGGAAGATACGGAAAAGATGGAACACAATATTAGCGATGAAACATATCAGATGATGATCATATTTCTGCAATTCATGCAGCAAAATATACACTGGCAGGAAATGTACAAAAAATTTAGCAGTAATTTCGAACAATAATTTTGGAACTTAATCGGGTATGAGGATCCCCACCGGAAAAGCTTCCAGCACCTTTTCCAGGGGTAGTATTTGCACGTTAGCCGGGTTGGCTGCGTTTTTCACGGAGCTTTCCATGGAACTTTCCATGGAGCTTTTCACGGAGTCTGAGATCATGTTACCCTCCGCAGCCGGGGCAGAATTTATAATTTCTACCGTATTTACAATTTCTCCCGTAAAAATGTTTCGCCAACGGGCAGGGGCTGCAGCGGGCAGAACAAGTACCGTATCCGCCCAGAACTCAGCGCCCACCGGGGGTTTTGTTTCCGGGGGTGCCGCCGGATTGCCCCCTGTAGTCATGCGCAGAGGCAGCCGGGGCACGACTGCGATCACCCAGTTCTCTTCGGTATGCCTTGCCAGAGCGCACAGATGCTCTTGAGCGGGGCCCACTGTATTCAGGGGCAAGTATGCTCCGGACGCGAAAAGCGCGGCCTGTGCACGGCGCGATTCCAGTGCTTTCCATGTCACATAGAGCTTGATACGGCCATTTTCCCAGCCCTCCAGGAGTTCGTGAGCCAGATCCTGGCCCACATCACGCTGCCGGAGCTCTTTCAGAAGTTCGATACGTTGTTCAAAATCTACTGGACGGCGGTTGTCAGGGTCCACCAGGCTGAAATTCCAAAGCTCGCTGCCCATGAAGAAGTCGGGCACCCCCGGGCATACCACCTTCAATACCGCCTGGGCCAGAGAGTTCAGCGCTCCATAATAAGCCACCGGCCTTGTAAAGTCACGCAGATCCTGCCTGAAGCGGTCATCCGTGGAATCTTCGAGAATGCGCTGGACAAAGGCAGAAAGGCCGCTCTCGTACTCTTCATCCGGGTCAAGCCAACTGGTATCCGCCTTCGCCTCCCGGAATGCCTTGACAAGGTATTCCTTCAGTCGTTTGATAAAATCGGTTTCCTCTGCTTGACGCAATGGCCAGGCGCCTATCAACGTCTGGTATAACAATAGCTCCCCGTTATTATCAGGCACCGGCCTGCCTGTCACCAGCGGCTTTTTAGAAGCGTTCCATTCCTGCCACTGGCCAACCCGCTCCGCCCAGGCTTCCGGTATTTCGGAAAGAACGTTTATGCGCGCCCGCACGTCCTCGCTGCGCTTGGAGTCGTGGGTGGATGTGGCGTTCATGGTCTGTGGTGAGTGTGTGCACCGGTCCTGCATCCGTTTGTGAAACTCTTCTAAGGATAAGCTGCCTCCTGCAGGGTCGCCTCCCACTTCATTTAAAGAAACGAGCCGGTTGTAAAGGTAGAGTGCGGTATCTTCAAAACCTTTGGCCATGATTGGCCCGGTGAACTGCTGCCAGCGCATTACGAACCCGAGCCATTCGTTCCGGGTTTCATCAGGCATATGATCGGCAAACTCCAAGAGGAGCAGCCGGCGCAAAAAAGCCCGTGCCTGCTCCGAACCATCCCCGTAACTTGCCGCTTCGGCCAGCGCTTCTTCTATGTATTCAGCATCGACAGGAGTTACGGAAAACCCCCGGGTATAGGTCCGATAGACAGGAAAGGCGGCTGTAATACCCGTCAAAGCAGCTTTAAGGTCTTCAGGAGCAATATCCTGCGCCTGGGGATCCTGAGCTGCTAAGCGCGCCAGCTCTTCCGACAGTTCTTCCATTTCACCGCTGAAAAGATCCTGCATGACTAGCCGTTTTTGTGTATTTACCAGATCGGAAAATTCCGTCTCTATACCGGTAAACTGTGTGTAGAAGGCCTCCAGCAGATCAAGCCCCTGGGCGTCTACGAATAGCCCGTTTAATATGTTTGCGAAATCGTAACCCGTGGTGCCTGACACGGGCCAAGTATTGGGAAGTTCTTCATCTGCCCCCAGTATTTTCTCCACCAGCACGTAAAAAGCCGGTCTGTTTTTTCCCTTGATCGCCCCTGGGGCCATTATCGATGCGGAGCCATGATCCGGCTCGTGAGCCTGCAGGTTATTTTGCAACCGAACGAGATAGCCTTCAGGGTCATGCAACCCGTCTATATGGTCGATCCGCAGGCCCGTGACTGCGCCTGCCCGGGCCAATTCCAGCACCCGCGCATGCACTGCCCGGAAAACCGCTTCGTCTTCAATTCGCAACGAGACCAGATCGTTGATATCAAAGAAACGGCGGTAGTTGATCTTGTGCTGGTCCTCTTTCCAGTAGACCAGCCGGTAATGTTGTCGATCCATCAGAGCTGTGAGCCGCTTCTTCTCTGCCCTGTCGTTCCAGAATTCGAGTACCCTGTTGATGAATTCTCTCACCTGCTCTTCGTCCAGATACAGTTCCCAAAGGCTCTTATCCCCTTCAAGCGCCAGATTCTTATCGCACTCTGTAAGAATGAACCGGTATGTGTCCGGACAAACGGGCAGGTGCTGATCTTGGTAGCGGATCTGAAACCCGTCGGGTCCCAGATCGAGTTTTATTTCTCCGTTTTCCAAGACTTCACTCTGCGGGGCACCAAGGATGGGCAGGATCAGTTTACCTGCAGGAACGTCCTGTTCCTGCTTCGCATCCCAGTCGATGTCGAACTTGGCAGCATGTATCGAATTGGGCCCCCAGCGCAGAACATCGCGCCACCAAGGGTTCTCAGGACTTGCTGCCATATGGTTTGGTACAATGTCCAGCAAAAGCCCCATTCCCTGGTCCTTTAGTGCCGCCAACATGCCCACAAAATCGATCCGATTGCCTACGTCCGAATCGAGTCGTCGCGGGTCTGTCACGTCGTAACCGTGCTCGCTTCCCTCCCGTGCCTGCATAAACGGTGAGGCATATAGGTCAGTTATGCCCAGTGCATCTAGGTAGGGTATTAGTGCAGCCGCTTCATCAAACCCAAATTCGCTGGTAAACTGAAGTCGATAGGTGGCAGCCGGTATTCGCAGGGTCATCTTTTGTCTCCCCAATCTATCATTAAAACTTTCTATCACTAAAACTTTGAAATCCGCTTTATTTATTATTATCTTATAAAGCCCAAGTATTCTATTAAAGCCCAAGTATTCTATGCTAAATGCATCAGTTTATAGGATATAATGTATATTAAATGAGCAGCAATCTGAGTTAATATAGTCACAGGGAGGCGATTAGATGATGAAGCGCTTAGCCATTGTGCTATTGGTCGCTGTTTTGGTGTTTGGAGCAGGTTGCCAGGTTTCTGAACCTTCCGATGCATCTTTTTCATACAAGGAGGTAACTGCTCAAGAACTTCTTTCCTGGATAGAAGAAGGTAAGGAATTTCAGCTTATTGACGTACGCGAAGAAAACGAATTTAATGAGGGGCATATCCCTGATGCACAATTGCTGCCCCTGGGAGAGCTTGAAGACAATTATATGCTGCTGGACCCTGATGATGTAATCGTCCTTGTCTGCCGCAGCGCTCGACGGAGTGGTGAAGCTGCAGAATTTTTGTCTGGACAGGGATACACTGAGGTCTACAATCTGGTTGGAGGGATGCTGGAGTGGCCTGGACCGGTAAAATAACCAGTAACAGATGAATCATAGGGGATCAGGTAGTGATCTTGCCTGCCCCCGGGTAAAGGTGGGGTCTGCTGCTCCAGGAATAATCGCCCACTTTTTTTCACGGGAATGTTCAAACAGCTTAAGCAGATTGCAGAATGCCTTGGGGCAAAAAATGTTAACTTGATTTTTGTTGGTTTATCTGCAATAAAGCCTCAGCAAGAACTCGACAACCGGACAATAATCAAAGCCTTTCGTTTAGGAAGAAAACTGGTTTCCTAGGATAATATGAAGGGAGGGGCATGCTTGCATGAACATCAAATATGTATACACAAAGCATCGTTGCCCTCGACTGAAAAAAACTTGCCGAGTCCGCCTGGATGTTCCCCGCTCAGATTTCTAAATCAGCGGTGAAGGGTCTCATTAACTATCACTTTCCTTTTGTATCGTCACATAGAATTAACACTAACTAAACACCGGCACTTATGCGAACACCAAAAATACCCCTTGATATTGCCCTTTATCGCGGTATGTCTTGGGTATTTTGCGTTGTTTTTAGCTTTTGTGAAAGGTCTTCTGTATCGAAGTCTTTTTCTCGAAACAAAGATGCAAAAAGAAGTAAAGGGATTGTTCGGCGGCGCGGCAGGGAAAAGGAGCTCTTTCAAGGTGTGCCCAAGCTGGGTTCACCTATATAATAACTTCCAGCGATTTTCCTGGAAGTTTTAAAATTAAAAAGGAATGTGCAAATATTACGACGAACATTAATAGTAAAAATGTTTTTGGTTAGGAAAATATCAAGACAAGAACACGTGGGAGGGAAAAGACAATGAGCGCCATTCCGCAGGAATCAAGTGAAATTCGTAAATATGGGAGGGTCCGGATCCAGCTTACTGGTGCAGATTTGCATTGCCATACAATGTTACGCCACTAATTGGGTAGGGGACGTGTTATTGCCTGGAGGACTAATATCCCGATATGAAATGCGCAATCGAGGTTACCATATCATTCTATATGGGTGGGGAGTATGATTCACATCTGCTTGTTCCTGTGATTCCTTAAAGTATCTGTCGGATTATAGGAGGGGAAGAAGAGCCCCGACCAACCTTGTAATCAGATAAGCTCTCAGGCTGTGGGGCAGGGGTTGGGTTCTCCCGTTACTTTTATCTGGGGTCCGCCGGGGACGGGGAAAACTTTTACCATTGCCCACCTTTTGGCTGCTCATATCGCCAAGGGTGAGCGGGTCCTGGTAACCAGCCACACAAATGCTGCCATAGATCAAATCTTGCTGGAATCAGTGAAGGATAAAAAAGGGCATAGCTTTGAGGGGCCCCTTGCCGCCACCATCAGGGCTGACCGGCAGGATGTACTTCTTCGCATAGGGCAGGTGGTAGACAGGAAGATTCCAGAGAATGTGCGCCTGGATAAGATTGTTAAGGCCAGAAGTGAGGATTTAGGGAAAAAGGTTAAGGAGCTTGAAGAACAGCTGAAACCTTTGCACAAGATCATCCAATGGGGTGAAAAGGGGATCTCCGCCTGGGATGAGCTGGATTATGTAAAGAAAAACATTGCCCAAAAACAAGTAGAACTCAATATCATTGACAGTAGGCAGGGGCAGGCCAAGGATAATCTGTTAATCATGGAAGCACACGAGTTAACCTTTCATGAAAGCTATAAACTGGCACAAAAAGCCTGGTTCTTTCGGGAGAAAAAAATGAGTAAAGCCCTCAAGCAGTTGAACACGGCTCATCAGTAGGTTGTTGAGGGAAAGGAATTGATCAAAGAACTGGATAGGCAAGGAGATGTCTTGGCAATGCAGCTCAAGGAGCTGAAGATTGAAGTGGTAAAGCAGCAGGTTGCTTGTGAAAATCTACCTCCAAGGGAGGAGCTCAGAAGAGAGGTAGATAAAACAAATCGGATTGCTGGATCTATCCAAGAACAGGTAACCGAGCTGCAGAATTTAATAGCGGTACTGCAAAATGACATTATTAACAAAGCCAGGGGAATATTCTGTACCCTGACAAAATCATACATGGGCTTTGAATTGCAGGCCCAGGAATTTGATGCAGTGATAATCGACGAGATCTCCATGGCCATGCCCCCCTTAACAATTATCAACTAAAATTTCCATTATGTTTATAACGTCTCTTATTACTATTGGCCTGAGGTCGCAGTATCCATATTAGTGGAATTAAAATAAGATGTGTTAAATAATGCTATGCGGTTTCCCTTTTTGTAATAGAATTTATACGAGGTGAAAGAGATATGGAAAAAGCTTCAACTGTCATCGAGCGGCAAGCAGCTCCTTTGTTTACTTTGAATTTTGCTATAATCTGCATGGCAAACTTAACCCTTTACATGGTTTTCTACGGCATGAATCCCACATTGCCCATTTATATCGAGCAGTTTGGGGGGACAACAAAGAT
>LSQX01246716.1_pt1 | contig 12547 bp, 14 predicted proteins | sample 654561 | NCBI WGS metagenome assembly LSQX01 (sample SAMN04489861, study PRJNA283612) | anaerobic digester metagenome | isolation source: 4 biogas reactors fed with cattle manure at either 37C or 55C with and... | place: Denmark: Kongens Lyngby | collected 2014 | reverse complement strand
CTCTAATCCTAAGCGATTGAGTCCTTTATGTTTATCTAATTGTTTTACATAATGAATTCGTCCAAATTTTCTAACAACATGATAAATCAAACGTTGACCATCATCTAAATGAAATATAAGGTGGCTATGTTTATCAAGTGTATGTTCTTGATTAACAACATAGAATTTACCTTCCATTCGAAGATGAATGACTAAATAGCCATCATTTAATCCCAAAATGAGAAACTTACCTTTACGATCGAAACTCTTGAATTGTTGGTTTGTAACACTATTTTCAAAGTTAACATCATTGTCAATGATTGGTGGATACTTAACATCAATATCTACAATACGTTTATTTTGGATTAAAATTTCTAATGTATCTACAACAGTCTGTACTTCTGGTAATTCTGGCATTATTTAACCTCATACCATGTCTTACCAAAGGAAGAAGACACTTCTAATTTAACTTTCATAGGGAAAATATTAGTCATGACATCGATCACCATCGTTGATACAATTTCTTTTTCATCATCAGAGACCAATAATAATAATTCGTCATGGACCTGAAGGATAAGTTTACTCTTAAGTTTGAGTTTATGAAGTTGATCATTAACTTTTACCATGGCCATTTTAATTAAATCAGCAGCAGTTCCTTGTATAGGAGCATTCATTGCTGCTCTTTTAGCCGCTTCTCTTCTGGCGAAGTTACGATCATTGATTTCTGGTAAGTAGCGTCGTCTGTTGAACAATGTGGTCACATATTGATTTTTCTCACACTCTGCTACGATATCTTTCATATAAGCTTCAATATGTGAAAAACTGTCCAGATAGTTTTTAATAAACAATCCTGCTTCTTTAGGAGAGATACCCAATTGATTCGCTAAACCATAATCTGAGATACCATAAATAATACCAAAGTTCACCGCCTTAGCATGACGTCTATGTAAGGATGTCACTTCTTCTCGTGGAACATCAAATACTCTCATAGCAGTTTCACTATGAATGTCATGATTCTCATTAAACGCAGTGATCATCGCAGGTTCGTTGGCCATATGAGCTAATACACGAAGTTCAATTTGTGAATAGTCAGCAGAGAAGAAGGTATATCCTTCATCTGCCACAAACACTTGTCGTACTTTACGCGTATCTTCATCTCTTATGGAAATGTTTTGTAAGTTAGGATCAGTTGAAGAAAGACGTCCTGTTTGAGCTGTTGTTTGTGAAAAGATAGTATGAATTCTGTGGTCACTATCTACATATTTTTGTAACCCTTCCGCATAGGTACTGAAGAATTTTTGATATTTACGATACGTCAAAATTTCTTCTATAATAGGATGTTTGTCTGCTAATCCTTCTAAGACATCGACAGCAGTGGATCGTTTTTTACCAGTAGGTAAATTTAAATCATCGAATAATACTTCACCTAATTGTTTTGGAGAATTAATATTAAACTCTTTATTAGCCATTTCATATATCGCATCACGATGTGTATTGACAATCTTTTCTGTCTCAATAGCCATCTCTTTAAGGTTGTCCGCATTGACTAAAATTCCGGTATGTTCCATTTCACTTAAGACTGACACTAGTGGGATTTCAACATCTTCATAAAGATCAATAATATCAAAAAGTTCTAATTGTTCTCTAAAACTATTAAATAAAGGATAACTACTTTGTAACAGATAAACCAGTTGATCACGGGCATTGTCACTTTCTGCCCACAGTTGATAACCATCTTTTAATTTATCTATCGTGGTGATACTTGAATCAACTAAATACGCTAACACTAATAAATCATCTGTAATCCCATGAGGTTTCAGACCTAATTGGTACAAACTATGGTATGTGTTTTTACCATCAATTAATCGTTTAGAAAAATTCCCTTCAATAAGTTGCTTAAAGTCAAAATTAGTTTTAGCTTCTTCATAATCTAGATAACTCACCTTTTCATCATTGCCAATTACATAACCATCAACTAAAACACCATAACCATTGCTTGATGTTACATATGGCGCTATCACAATATCATCGATTAAGAAATCTTTTGAAAATGCTTCTAATTTTGTTTGTGCACTACCGTGTTCACTTTGGCGAGCCACTTTCTTAAGTAGAGAGTTCATATCGTACTTGCGATAGAACTTAGCTAATAAGTCTTCGTCCAAATGAAATTCACAATCATCTAAATCGATACTAAATTCTACCTTGGTATCGATGGTAGCTAAATCTTTTGATAAATAAGCTATTTCTTTTCCTTCAATGATTCTTTCTTGTAGTTTTCCTTTTAGTTCATCGGTATGGAGATATAAATTATCAATTGTATGATATTCACTTAACAGCTTCATGGCTGTCTTTTCTCCGACACCTTTGATTCCTGGAATGTTATCTGCGCTATCACCCATAAGTCCTTTTAATTCGATGACTTGGAAAGGTTCTAATTCATAATTTTCTTTTAGAACTTCTTTATCAACAAGTTCCATTTCTGTAATACCTTTTTTCATTAATAAAACAGTGGTATTACCGTTTATTAATTGCAACATATCCTTATCTGATGTCAAAATAACAATTTCTTTATCAGGAAACTTCTGAACCATGGTGCCTATTATATCGTCCGCTTCATAACCTTCGAGCTCAAATCGTTTTAGGGGAATATGGTCAATAAATTCTCTAACTAAAGGAAATTGAGAGATTAATTCTTCTGGTAATGGTTTACGTGTTGCTTTATATTCTTTATAAGCAATATGACGATGGGTCTTTGCTGCAGTATCAAATGCGATTAAAGTATAATCGGGATTGATAAGGTCCAAAGCCTTAGTTAACATATTAGAAAAACCAAACACCGCATTGGTTGGTTGGCCACTTTTTGAGGTCATACGTTGATTTAGTGTCGCATAAAAGGCCCTAAAGACCATCGAGTTACCATCAATTAATAAAAGTTTTTGCATAATTTCTCCTTTTTAACTTGATTCTGCTATGACGAGTAGTACTTCGAGATTATCATACATTATGGACAAATAATCTCTATTGCTTAGACGATCAGCATCACTTAATGAGAATAAATCATGTAACTGAAGCCGTGTCAAAGATAATTCTTCGCTTAGCTGCCAAGATAATTCTACCATACTACTAGGAAGATTGGGTTCTACGACCAAGTAATGAATTTGCTTTTCAATAACTTGTGAGTAAATTATTTCTAATTGTTGTGAATTAGGTAATACCCCAAAGCGAGATGAGATTACTGGATAAACATCTAATTGATAAGATTGACTCCACATACTAAAACTAGGTGTCATACTTAACATCTGAAATGAACTCACTTTGCTTAAACGCTGATAAGCAGCATCCAATTTGATTAAATCTTCTTTTAATTGTTGATAACGTTCATTAAACAATTCTTCATGTTGAGGAAAATGTTCTACTAATGTTTCTAAAATAGTGTTAGACATTGAACTCAGGATAATGGGGTCCATCCAGGCATAGGAGTCTTGTCTATATTGATCAATGCTTTCACTATTGTTTCGAGTATTAACCATTTCATTTACGATATAGTTAGACGAATTGGCCGCAAGATCTACAATTTGGACACCTTTATCTTGAATTGGTCTAGTGTATAGACTCAAATATGGTTCTAATTGACCAGTTCTAAATACAATATCATCACTTTTCATTCGATTTAATGCTGATTTATTGATAGTCGAGCGACTGGCAGTTGAACCATTGGATATGTTTTCAATATCTACTTCTTCCCCTCCAAGGCGAGTTGCGACATATTGAATAGGATAAGATGTAACATATATGGTATTAGATTCTTGTTGACAACCAATTAAAACCATCGACATCATGATTAAAGAGAGAATTAATAATGCTTTGTTTTTCATGTTTAATCCTCACTTTCTATAATTAATACTTTTTCTTTTGATCGTTTAAATTGATCTTTTCTTTCTAAATAGTCAATTCTCTTAGAATTAATAAGAATCACAATTAAGCTTACGATAACATTTAGAAATAGATTACCAATAACTTCTATTTGAATAAAAGTTATAAATGAGATATTGATTGCTTTGACTATTGAATATAATGAATAACTTATCATTTGAAAACAGAAGATTAAAACACTACTTATAATGACTTGAGTAATTAAGGATTCTCCGATTGTCTTATTAAATAAGTTTAATAAAATAATTATTAAGGCAATGATAAGAAATGAGAAAAGATATGAATTGGGTCGTGCTATTTCTGATAGCAAGGCCAATAACATCCCAAAAGACCATAATTGTTTTTGACTGATTGAATGGCTTAAAATAAATAGTATATTTAAGGCATAAAAGCTAGTTAAAACAAGGCTTTGATATGAAAAGTCTGTGACCAATAATGTGTTACTTATGCTATCTAAAAGGATGCCTAATAACAAAAATAGTAAATTAATCATCATTGAATGGCCCTTTTAAGACAACACCTAAATAATTAAGATCTCTAAAATCAGCAGCAGGTGTCACATGAGCAATTACCGACAGTGTAGTGCTTCGATCTTCAATTGATTCTATGGTCCCGATAAGTAATCCTGCTGGAATGATTTCACCTAAACCAGAGGTAATTACTTTCATCCCTTCACCGATAGATACAGAGGCATCAAGTAGCCTTACTTCAAAGGTACCATTTTCACTGTCATATTTTTCTAAAATCGCATTGATGGTCGTGGTCGCGTCAACTTGTATTAAGACTGAATATTTATTTTGTCCATCGACATTTGTTAACAATTTAACTGTTGAACTGTTGTCATTTACAGATTCAATTGATCCAATTAATCCTAAGGATGACATGACTGCCATATTGGTGGTTATGCCATCACTTCGACCTTTGTCTATCATAAGGTATTGGTTGAAGTGTGATTGGTTTCGATTAATAATTCTTGTATTAGTTAGTTCATATTCAACCATTGTTTCATTAAGTTCTAATAATTCTTTTAAGGCTTGGTTATCTCGATAAGTTTGTTCCAATTGGGTTGCCATTTGGTTCATTTTCTCTAGATTTTCGCGATACTTATCGTTTTCTCTTCTTAAAGTACTTATTGATGAAATATTATGAAAAAACTCTTGAATTGAATTGAGCGGATTTTCTATGAGTGAGTATCTTAAATAAGATGTCGTTGTATAGAAAAAATCATCGACATGTTGAAATGTAGGTGTTGGTTTGATAATTTGTATAAAAATGGTAAAGCTTATGACTATCGATAAAATAATCATTAAGATGCGTTTAAGTCTTGATGGACGTTTCATTGAATCACCTTATTTATTATATCAAAAACAGACAGTTTATTCTGTCTGTTTGTATAAATAAGAAAAAATACTACAGTACCCTTCTCTTGTGACAATAATGTGGTCTAACATTTTGATTTGCATCATTTCACCGGCTTGAACTAAAATCTCTGTCACCTCTAAATCCATAGTAGAAGGCACTAAGGATCCTGCTGGATGATTGTGGACAGCAATAAAGGATGAAGCTCCTACTTTAACGGCCATATTGAAGATTTCTCTGGGATGAATAAGAGAGCGGTCTAGTGTTCCTTTAAATATGATTTTATGTTGGGTCACTTGGTTTTGGACATTTAAAAACACAACAAGGAAACATTCCTGCATTTCACTTCCAATTTCTAATTGTAGCCATTGAACTAACGTTTGAGGATGGCTTATAACATCCATATGTAGTGTCTTAGCTCGTAATACCCTTTTGTTTAGTTCTAAAATAGCCATGAGTTCCAATGCTTTGGCTTGTTTTATACCATTGATTTGCATAAAATCACTCATATCCATCCTGTGTAATTTTGATAAGCCTTCGGAATACTTCAAAACATCTAGGGCAATCTGTGATACGTTTGTTTTGGAATTACCATGTCTTAGTACTAACATTAATAATTCATGATCCGATAAAGAATCGATTCCATATAAGATTGCTTTTTCACGTGGCCTCTGTGAAATAGTCATTTCACTAATCTTCATCTATCTTCCCCATTGTAATTTAAGATTGAAAAAGCTAAACGAACCACTTCGTGAAGTAATAACTTTGTATACCGCAGCAACTCCAGCTAAAATACCTAAGGCTACTAAGGCTGTTCCTGCACTCATATGACAACCTCCTTTCTTGCTTTATATTATGATTTAAGCTTAAAATGTCCTATAATATAAAAGTTAAAGGAGATTGGAATGAAAATATTTGAGCCTATTACTATTAATCAATTAGAGTTAAAAAACCGACTGGTGATGCCACCTATGTGTATGTATCAAGTCTTTAAAAAAGATGGCTTTGTGACAGACTTTCATAAAAGTCACTATCATGCTAGAGCGATGGGAGAGGTTGGATTAATTATCGTTGAATCGACAGGAGTTTCTTCTGAAGGTCGAATTTCTTCTTATGACTTAGGAATCTATTCTGATGATCACATCACAGGATTGAGTGAACTTGTTAAAGCAGCCCATACTCATGGTAGTAAAATTGCGATACAACTTAACCATGCGGGAAGAAAATCGACAAGTGATGACCCTGTTCACTATGGACCAAGTGCCATAAGGTCGTATGACTACTTAGACGTGCCTACAGAGCTTTCTATCCATGAGATTAAGAGAATTATTCAAGACTTCAAAATGGCTGCCCAACGTGCTAATAAGGCTGGTTTTGATGCGATTGAGATTCATGGAGCCCATGGTTATCTTATTCATCAGTTTCTAAGTCCTATTTCTAACATAAGAGAGGATGAATATGGTCAAAACAAATTATTGTTTCTTCAACAAATAATTGAAGCGATTAAATCAGAATTTGATAAAACACTTATTTTAAGAATATCTGCTGATGAATTTAATACTGAAGGTTATGATGTAAATGACATGATTAACTATCTTCGTGAAGTAGAGAAAGATATCGATTGTATTCATGTGAGTAGTGGTGGTAATGTGAGACCTAATAAAGAAATCGTCGTACAACCTGGATATCAAGTATTTTTATCTGATAAAATTAAGAATAAACTTAATACACCTACAATTGCGGTGGGTCTATTGAATACAGAAGAAGACATCGTTAATGTCTTAGAGAATGACCATGCTGATTTAGTAGCGTGTGGCCGAGAATTGCTTCGTGATAGCAATCTGTATTTGAGAATTGCGAAAAAATATGATCGTAAGGATTTAATTCCTAAATACTATGAAAGAGCTTATCGTTAAACCATATTAAAACCTCTCAATTTGAGAGGTTTTTTGTTATCTTCTAAAGAAAGTTGGAATGTCTCCAGGCTCTTCTTCTTCTATGGTATCAACTCTTTCAACAGGTATTTCTTCGAAACTATCATTTTTAGTTTCTACCTTGTGATTAAACATTGGTTTCTCACCATTTTCTTCAAAGCCTGTAGCTATAACTGTAACTATAATATTGTCTCCTAGTTGTTCGTTAATTGCGACCCCAAAGATTATATCTATATCTCTGCCCGCAGCACTACGAATAAATTCGACCGCATCATTAGAATCATAAATAGTTATAGATTCACCACCAGTGACGTTAATAATGGCACGACTGGCTCCTTGTATTTGAGCTTCAAGGAGTGGTGAAGTAATTGCTTTTTGAGCAGCGATTTCTGCTTTGTTCTCTCCTTCGGCCATTCCAATACCGATTAATGCGGCACCTTGATTTTCCATAACAGATCTTACGTCCGCGAAATCCAGGTTAATTAGTGCTGGTACGGCGATTAAATCAGTTATAGTTTGGACACCTTGTCGTAAGACATTGTCTGCTTCCTTAAAGGCATCTCTAAAGGGAATATTACCGATGACTTCTAATAATCGATTGTTACTGACGATAATTAAAGAGTCGGTATATTGTTTAAGCTCTTCTAGACCTTCTTTAGCTTGCTTGGTACGAAGAGATCCTTCAAATGTAAAGGGATTGGTAACGATACCAACAGTGAGTGCTCCAGCTTCTTGAGCTAATTTAGCGAAAATAGGTGCTGCTCCTGTGCCAGTTCCCCCGCCTAAGCCAGCGGTAATGAAAATCATATCGGCATCTGATACAGCTTCACGAATTTCTTCTTCACTTTCTTGGGCAGCTTTACGACCAATTTCAGGATTGGCTCCTGCACCTAAGCCTTTGGTTGCTTCTCTTCCTAGAATGATTTTGTTGTTAACTAATGAGCCATTTAGAACTTGTAAGTCAGTGTTGGCTACATAGAATTCAACACCTTGCATCCCTTCGTCAACCATGCGATTAATGGCATTGCAGCCTGCGCCTCCTATGCCAAATACCTTAATTTTTGCTACTTGTGAATACATGTCATTGGTCATTATTAGTGCCTCCCTTTATTGGATCTTTGATAAATGATTTTAATCTAGTACTGAAAGTGGTCTGTTGACCATCTGGTGATTTTGTTTGCATTGCTTCTTCATAATCTACTACCGAAATAGAGACTTCATGATAATTTTGAAATTGTTGATGATCTATATAATCATAGAATGCACCTAATGAAGCAACATAGGCTCCATCTCGTGCCCCTAAAGTAGTTGGTAGATAACTTTTCACATCAATCATTAAGAGTTCACTAAGTTTATGATCAATACCCTTTAACATTGAACCTTCTCCTACCAAATATAGCTTTGTAGAACCTGATTCAATGATTGGTTGACAAGCTTCCTGTATAGTTGAAAAGAGTCTATCACTACTGTTTTTGATGATGTCCATCAAGTCTTGTTGTGAACAAGTATATGACTGTCTATTTTGTGACCATAAGTACACTGGATATTTTGAATAAGTATCCAAAGAGAAATCTACATTGCCTACCACGAGTCTTGAGGCAACACTATTGGGGATTTTTAAATCCTTAGAAATCTCTTCAATAAATATACCATATCCTTTGTCAATAATCTCAGTATGTACTAATCGATGACGATAAAATAGACTCAAAGTCGTAGACTGTCTTTCAATATTGACAGCGATTAGGTACTCCTCTGGTGATTTTGTGATTAAATTTGCTTCTTTGCCTATCGCAAAACTATCGAGACAAACATCTAATATCTGTAAACCTGATTGTTCTACAATGTGCGCTAGTTGATATACATATTGTCGATCACAATAATATAAATCAACCTCAGCATTGAGGCGATTAGTTCTTTCGTTAATTGGTGATTTCCTTAAATATGATCCATTCAATTTATATCGATATACTTCCGCATTAATAAGTTCCAAGTTCTCCAAGGGAGCTAAATTATGCGCCTGTTGGAAAATATGTTGCACATTTGTCATTTGAACTCTATTTAATGGATCAGTGATATCAGATTTTAATGATTTATTAACTCGTTGCATGTGTTTAGACTCAACTAGAAGTAACACGCGAACGATACTGAACTGAAGATTTGATTCAATATGTTTGATACCTTTTTTGATAGCGCCAATAATCTCATTTTCGTTAATGATTTGATTGTCCTTGACACCATTATGTTCTACGCGTTCAACCTTGAGAATATTTAGTCGACCGTTATGAAACTCGCTGACTAAAATTCGTATCTCATGATCTGCGATAGCTAACGATGCATAAATCTCCTTACGCATTGCACTCCTCCTATCACTTCTTGTTCTATAATAGCACAAATTATAAAGGGTTTAAAGAAGAGAGAAGTAACATTTTGAACCAAATGTACTCCTTATGTTCAACTTTTTGAAGTTTGTACTTTACAAACACTTTTAAATGTTTTATTATGTATAGGCACTTAGATGGTGGCCGTGGCGAAGTTGGTTAACGCACCGGGTTGTGGCTCCGGCACTCGCGGGTTCAAGTCCCGTCGGTCACCCCATTAGATAAAAAATACCCCACTCATTGTGGGGTTTATTTTTTTTAAAAAAAGCGACCCTTAGGGTCGTTTTAATTATCTATTAATTACCTTACGTAAAGCTTTCACTACAGGAACTGTGACAATGGTCGCTAAGACCGCTTCACCTAATACTTGAAGACCTATCATCGCAAAGATAAAGGCCCAGAACCCACCACTTATCATTGATAGAAATTCATCTGCGAAACCTAGTGATACCGAAAGATAAAGCGCACTAATCACTAGAATAGAATGGACTAAGCTTGATAAGAAGGCACTAATTCCAACGTTTATAATATCATCTTTAATTAAAGTCTTAGTAAAATTATAAATAGCTACCGTAGCAATTGCGAATAAAACACGAGGGACTACAGAAACTAAAGGATTGACATAAAGAATATCAAATGCTGCCCCTCTAGTGGCCGCCACTAACAATGAAGATATACCGAAAGCAAATCCCATCAATAAGGCAGATTTATAGCCAAATAAAATTGCGGCAATGATTACAGGTATATGTACGATTGTGATCGCCATACCGCCTACTTGAATAAAACCTAAATTAGGGACTACAGCTAATATTACAACAATGGCTATCAATAATGCATTGTAGACAATAGATTTAGTTTTTTGATTGTTCATATATTTTACTCCTTTGAGAATAGTAATAAAGTCCATCATTTAATAAATGAGGATCAACTTTAAATGATGTTGTATCATAAAATAAATTCGAATAACCTCCAGTTATCACTCTCTCACATTTTTGTCCTATCTCTTTTTCAATTTGATTAGACAATTCAATAACTGAAGCTTTTGCTCCATTGATGATACCTGATTGTATACATTCTATCGTATTTCTACCTAAAATTAGCTTTGGACGCTTTATTTCAATTGGAGGAAGATGAGGTATATGGTCATTAAGAGCCTTAGACATGATACCAATGCCAGGCTGGATAACACCACCTAAGAAGTTCATTTGACGATCGACTACTGAAATCTTTGTGGCAGAACCCATATCAACAATAATCACAGGTTTATCATACTTTTCATATGCACCAAGAGTTGTTGCCACAAAATCAGCACCTAATTCATTAGGATCATCAAGGGCAACATTTAATTGAGGTACTTTTGACTTAAGTAAGACATCAACTTTTTGTTCAAACACTTCCTCTAAAGATGACACAATATGATCACACATACTTGGCACGACACATGAAAGTACAATTTTATTAACAAAAGAATTAATTTCTTTTTTCATCGTCACAAAAAGATTGAGATATTCATCTCTTTTTACACCCTTTAGCGTTGTCTCTCTCTTATTAAATAATATCTCGCCTGTTTCACTATAGCCAATAGTTACAATATTACTATTGCCAACATCAATGGTTAAAATCATATAACGCTCCCCTTTTGGTGTGTCTATATTAACAATTCAAGGCAATCAGTTCAATGATTTAACATAAAAAAACTACCTTTTTCAGGTAGTTTATATTGTTACTTCAAATATTTCTCCATTAGGGCCAGGAGTTGTGTTCATATAATCCATAATAGCTTCACGTTGACTAGGATTAGAAGGTCTACAAAGTGAGACACGATTGAATTCTTCCTCCACTAATCCTTGAGCAAATGCTTGACAACCAGGATAGCCACAGGCTCCACAATCGTAATGTGGTAACAACTCATACACACCCTTGATACGAAGATCTTCTTGGACTTCAAATACTTTTTCAGCAATCGCTAAGATTAAACCTAATAAAGCACCCATAGCTCCAATAATCAACATTGGTATTGCGATATCTTCAAAAAATAACATTCTTTTCTCCTATACTCTTATTTCGCAGTGTTCATCTGAACAACTAGCACAGAAACCAGAAGGGATTTCACAACCCTCTGGACGTGGTGTCTTTTGGTTTTGATAGTACAAAACACAATAAATCACTGCGAGTAATACACCAAATAAAATAGGCAACATTTAAATAACTCCAGCTAATGAGCTAAAGATAATTGACATGAAAGCCAAAGTAACCATCGCTACCGCATTGTTATGGAAAGGCTTAGGTGTTGCTGCCGCATTAAGACGTTCTCTAATTGTTGAGAAAATCAATAATACAATCATAAAGCCTACCGATACAGCGATCGAGTAAGTCATCATTTCACTGACATTAAAACCTTGTTTCATGTTCTCTAATGTTACATAAAGAACGACACAATTTGTTGTAATTAAAGGTAAGAAGATACCTAAGCTCTTATAAAGAGCAGGACTAATTTTCTTTAAGAATAATTCAACAAACTGAACAAAGGCCGCAATAATCAAGATAAAGACTAATAAATCCATGTATTCAATACTAAATTGAACTAGTATTTGATGATATACAAAGTAAGTAATCACACTTGAACCAAAGATAACAAACAAAACAGCTAGTCCCATCCCGAAAGCTGAAGACCATTTCTTAGAAACACCTAATATAGGACACATTCCTAAGAATTTAGTTAAAACGATATTCTCTATAAAAATAAGAGTAAAGGACATACTTAGAATTTCTGCCATTATGCTTTACCTCCACGTGCTTTTTTAGCACTCTTACGACTTGAAGTATCTTGGATATAGACAGCCAAAGCAATCAACACCGCAAAAGTTAAGAAAGCCCCTGCAGGTTCACCAAACAACGCAATCGTATAGCCATCTGGAATCAACTGTAACGAGAAAATAGATTCAGTCGTCAAAGGATTGTATA
>LSQX01031293.1_pt1 | contig 12547 bp, 9 predicted proteins | sample 654561 | NCBI WGS metagenome assembly LSQX01 (sample SAMN04489861, study PRJNA283612) | anaerobic digester metagenome | isolation source: 4 biogas reactors fed with cattle manure at either 37C or 55C with and... | place: Denmark: Kongens Lyngby | collected 2014 | reverse complement strand
TATTTATATGTTTAACGTAAAAACAAAGAGAAACGAAAGAAAGTTTTTTTACTTACAAATTTAGGTTTATTTTTAATAACAAACAAGGTGAGTATATATCTAAATCACATTTCACACAAAACAAATAACTCAATGTTTTTTAATAGAATTGTAATATCTATATTGGTTCAATACTGTGAAAATCAACTATTTTTGTCGAGACAAATCAATTTTTAATGAGTACGAAAAAACACAATAAATAAAAATATGAAAACAAGAAACACGATATTACTCTCACTAATAGTCCTTTTTTCAATTTCATTATTGATTATTGGGAAATGGGCAGCATCAATTCAACTTTTTAATTCACTCCCGTTGCTCATTAATAGAAATATTGTTTATCAAGCTGTAACTCTGGTTTTAGCATTAATTTTACTCATTATTCTTCGATTTTTCAGAAAATTAGAATTTGATGAGCATTTTAGAAAAGGAAATATTTCAGACCCTATTAAGCCTGAGACTTGGATAGGAATAAAACCAAAATCGTCAGAAAACTGGTTACATTACGGAAGAAATTTAGCCATAATTATCACCTTCGTAACAGCCGTAATAATTTACTTTCAAGTTATCAAACAAGGTGAAATTTTGTGGTTGAATTGGTTGAAATATCTCCCTTTTATTCTGATTTTTGCAGTCATAAATTCATTTGTGGAAGAAATAATTACACGGTTTGGTGTAGTTGTGAGTTTGAAGGGAGTTTTATCAGACAAAATCATCCCTATCGTTTCTGCTGTTATATTCGGTACCATTCATTTTTGGGGTACTCCGGGCGGTGTGTTCGGTGTATTATTTGCCGGATTTTTGGGCTGGTTTCTCGCAAAATCCATTATCGAAACGAAAGGGATTTATTGGGCGTGGCTGATTCATTTTTTACAAGATGTGGTGATCTTTTCAGCAATGCTATTAATCTTAAACTAACATAATTATGGAAACAAAAACTCTCCATCCGAAACAAATTTTATCTTTGCTGTGGATATTCTTGACACTAAATTACATTTTTTGCGATATATTCACCCTGATGTACTCCGAAGAGTTGAAAATGATTCTTACCGGAAAAATGGGTGAAGTTACTATCACACAACTATTTCTACTGATATTCGCCTTTATCATGGAAATCCCGATTTTGATGCTCGTACTTTCCCGTATTTTGAAATACAAAATCAACCGCATATTGAATATCATCTTTGGCGTTTTGCTCACTTTGGTACAAGCAGGCTCACTTTTCGCCGACTCAAACACGATGCATTACATATTTTTCTCCATTATTGAAATTTCTGTTTCCATTTTTATTGTTATTTTTGCTTGGAAGTGGAAAGAACCTCAAAACATCAAATTAAGAAAGAAATAACCAGAATTCAAGCATCCAAGATTGCAGGAATTGGACTGCTGTTGATGGCTGTTTTTACAATTTTTGCGACATCAAATACGGTGAATTTGACAAATGAAAACATTCCAAACGATTCCAATTTCAAAATTTCAGTTGAGAGTTTCACTGATTTTATAAATAAAAAAAGTGCCATTTTTGACACTTCTCCACTATATTTATACGAAAAACATTTTACCTAGAATCCACTGTAAACAACTTCCATAGTCATGGGATTATCCTTGTGTTGTCCGCTAAAGATTTTTACAGACTGCATCAAGTTACTTTGAATTATCTCGCTTACCGCTGCACCCGTTGCCGAAGTCTGGGTAAACTTTGGAGTTACAGGTATTAAAACTAAATCGAGATACGGATCAGAGTTAGTCGGATTTTTTATTTCCTTTTCAATGAGTTTTGATAATCCGTTGAAATTATATTCATATTTATAATTATCCTTATCTACATATACACTATCTCGAAGTGCCAGAAATGCATAATTATCTGAAATCAATTTTCTATTCTTAAAGAAATTATCTACTGAATCTTGTTTTATCAGCAACAAACTGCTCACATACGGAATGGCGCTTCTATCCTCAACTACTTTTTTCTCAACATTCATTTTTATTGAGGCGCTATTTACAGCTAACCGCTTGCCCTCTATTTTCACATCTTGCCTGATTTTCCCCAGCGGAATTCTCACGCGGGTATAATAATTTGCCGGAGAAGTAACGTAATTAAACTCATCAGACGGGCTAAAAGTGAGTTTTCTCAATGGGTGCAAAACTCGATTGATTTTCCTCACTTCAGGACCGGCGTAAAAATCTTTTCTTCCGTTGATTTTATAACTTAAATCAGTTTTATAAGCGTAATTATAGTACAACGAAATCCGAACATATTGTACGTTCAGCATCGTGGCACTTCCAAAATAATCAGTTGTTATGAAAACTCCTTTGAAAAAATTACGAAATGCTTCCTGATTTAAATAGTGTGCAGGATCAGTTGTAAAAAATCGATTCATGAAATCTTCTTTCATTTTGAATCGTATTTCTGTATTCATTTTTCCCGTATTACCATCCAGCACAGTAAAGGTAGTATCTCCGATCAGTTTGGTATAATCAACAAACGGTGCCGGGTCGATATCGCTCATATAGATATCTGTTGCGCTCAAAGCTTCTTTCAGTTCGTACACTTGCAGATGAAGCGGTGAGTTCATACTCCCGAAATAATTACTGTAAAAAACAGACATAACCACCGAATCCGGTTGGGTTACTGCTACTGATTCATCTAAAAAAGTATATCCATCTTTAAATAATTTCAATTCAGCTAATATTTCACCGGAAGTGATTCCTAAAAGCGGATCATTAAATTTTCCCAAAAGGAATGAATCGGGACGTGAGATAATATGATCGACTTCATACGTTTCTGTCGATAAATGGAAAGTATCTGCTCTGACAATTATGTCATCACTTATTGGACGGATTTCTTTACCTAAATTATTCGCTGCATCTTCACAAGACACAAAAATAAGTATTAATAATGTGAGGATAGAAATTATATTTCTGAGGTTCATCTGTTAAAATCTAATTTTGAACTAATGGTGGATAAATAAAACGCACCTTTAACTATTTTATTCTACTTCTGTAAAATAAAATTCAGGTGCATTTTTTATCAAATCTTATTTTATGTAAAACTTATTGTTTAATAATTTCTATAAACTGTTATAAAACTGGATGTAATCATCAGCATAATCCTCATTCTTCACGTATGGCAAGAATTTTACTTTCTTTTCTTTAACATAATTCAAAACTTCCTGATTTACTTTTTTACTTGATTGAATTACTCCATCAGAGAAGTCAATTGCAAGTTTTGACAATGCTTCAAAATTGATTTCTTTTCCTTTAATACTTTTCAAATCCTCGTCTTGAATCCCTTCCATTTGCAAATAATCTGTAAATATCTCTCGGAAAGGTCTTTTAAACTCATCTTCAAATAATGAATAGACTACTTTCGATTTTTTGAAAAATGGGTCATCGCTGAATGCTTTTTTTATGTAAAGCGGTGCAAGTGCAGTCATCCAGCCTTGGCAATGTATTATATCCGGAGTCCAGCGCAGTTTTTTCACTGTCTCCATCACTCCACGAATAAAGAAAATTGTCCGCTCATCGTTATCTTCAAATTCTACTCCGCTTTCGTCTGCAATAGTCTCTTTTCTTTGAAAGAAATCTTCATTGTCAATGAAATAAATTTGCAAACGTGCTGACTGAATGGAAGCAACTTTAATAATCAAAGGATGATCTGTGTCATTTATGATCAGATTCATACCTGAAAGCCGAATAACTTCGTGAAGTTGGTTTCTTCTTTCATTCACTGAGCCGAATTTCGGCATAAAAGTTCTTGTTTCTTTACCTCTCTCTTGCATTGCTTGAGGCAAATATCTACCCTGTTTTGCTATTTCAGATTCCGGCAAATACGGAAATATTTCTTGCGAAATAAATAAAATCTTTGTGTTCTTTTTCTCCTTCATTCTCCACTAATGACGTTACTTTATGTAAATCATATGCAAAGATATATAAAAAAAATCGGATATACGCAAGAGTAAGCTGACATATTAAAAATGTTTAACGTAAGTGAATTGAAAAGAAAATCTATTAATCAATTTTATAAAATGCCGGAATATGAAAGGCGTTCTTCTTTTTAATGTATATTTTATCAGAATTCAACATTTCATTCAATAAGAAAAACGATTCATTCAACTTTTTTTTTTCTAATCTGTATAAAAATAAAATATTCTAAATATATTCATAGCATTTATTGAACTGTGAAAAAAGAATATCCTCATTTTATCTATTCAAACAACTTTTCGATCAACTCTGCATAATGTTTTTCTATCACGTTTCTTTTAATTTTCATAGTAGGTGATAAAAACCCATTCGTAGGCAGCCATTCATCAGCCATAAGTTTGTACTTTTTCACTTGCTCAAAATCTCCAAAATTAGCATTATATTTTTTTACTTCTGCTTGGAATCTTTTTACAACATCGGGATGCTGTATCATCTCTTCATTGGTAGAATAAGGAATCTTATGCTTTCCACACCAGCTTTTCAAAAAGACAAAATCAGGAACTATCAAGGCTGCTGCAAATTTTTTATTTTCACCCAAAACAATCATATTTTCGATGAACGGTGATTCTGTAAATTTCGATTCTATAGCATGCGGATTGACATATTTTCCAAATGAAGTTTTGAAAATACTTTTCAATCTTCCGGTAACAATCAACTGACCTTCCGGAGTGAATTTTCCTGTATCACCGGTATGAAACCAGCCATCTTTGTCGATTACTTGTGCTGTTAATTCAGGATCTTTGTAATAGCCGATCATTACATTGTGGCCGCGGCAGATTATTTCGTCTCTTTCTCCTAATTTTACTTCCACACCGGGCAGAGGAGGTCCTACCGTTCCAAATTTCCTACCGTTCTTACCACGTTGACTTACGGCAATAACGGGTGACGTTTCGCTTAGTCCGTATCCTTCAAAAACCGGCAATCCGATAGCAGAGAAAAATGACGCTTGATGAGGCTGAATTGCCGATCCACCGGAAACTACGATATCAAAGTTACCACCGATTGCTGCACGCCATTTAGAATAAATAAGCTTGTCGGCTAACTTTAATTGTGCTTTTTTCCATCCGCTCATTCCTTCTAACTGATATTGAGTAGCCAGATTAAATGCCCAGTAATATAAATTGCGTTGAACAAATGAAAGTTTTTTTCCTACTAAAAACAACTTATCGTAGATTTTCTCAAGTACTCTCGGCACACAACTCATCATGGTAGGGTTGATTTCCTTAATATTATCACTAATTGTAGCTAAACTTTCTGCGTAGTAAACGGACATTCCCAGATATTGATAAAGATAGACCAACATCCGCTCGTAAGCATGACACAAAGGTAGAAAGCTCAACGCTGTTTTACTCCATTCAGCGGGAGTCATCTTTAGATTATGAATTTGACTGACAATGTTGGAGTGCGAGAGCATTACACCTTTTTGTACACCCGTGGTACCTGAGGTGTAAATGATTGTTGCGAGTTCTTCGGGCTTGATTCCTGCCTTTAATCTGGTAAGTAATTCGAGATTTTTATTTTTATTTCCCAGCTCAATCAGATCATTCAATATTTTGTATTTCGAACCTTCATCTGTAAACGTGTAAATATCTTTCAAGCTTTTTACATGGGGCATTATTGGTTCTAATTTCCCACGAAGTTCCTTTCCATCAATGAAAATCACTTTCATTTCGGCATGATTCAGGATATGACGATAATCTTCTTGGCTTATGGTCGGATATATCGGTACAGACACAGCTCCGATCTGCATTATCGCAAAGTCAATCATGTTCCATTCGGGGCGGTTTCCACTTACAATCCCGATTTTATCACCTTTTTCTACACCGATTGCAAGCAACCCGTAACTAATAAGATTTACTTTATCTACATATTCTTTGATACTGATTTTATTCCAAACTCCTCCTTTTTTCGAGGCTAAAGCAGCATCTTGGTCCGGAAACTCTACAATGTAGCGATCCAAAATATCATAAATTCGTGTAACTTCCATGACGTTTTATTGTTTAGTTATCTATTGGTGAAAATATTATCTAAGAGAAATCATTGTTTTTCAAGAATATACAGTTGTAATAAATAAAAAACCACCTATTTCAGTTGACAAATCTATATAAAATTTTTGGTAAAAGATATTTTTTTTGAAAAAAGTATTGCAAAGACAAAAAAATGAATTATCTTTGCATCCGCAAATGAGATAAGATTTCTTATTTCTTTGTAAGAATTTGGTGTGGTAGTTCAGTTGATTAGAATATCCCGAAGTGTCGGGAGAGTCGCCGATTCGAGTTCCGTCCATAACACAAAACAAACTTGGTGTGGTAGTTCAGTTGGTTAGAATACCTGCCTGTCACGCAGGGGGTCGCGGGTTCGAGTCCCGTCCATACCGCAAAAGCGCCTGATAATCGATTGATTATCAGGCGTTTTCATTTTAGCGTCGTGCATCTGTCGTGCAAATTCATTTTTCCTCTCCTAATTTCCTCAGTCGCTTAATCAAGAAAACAAACTGCACCGACCGCTCTATTATCCTATTTGTGGACTCTTGGGCGTGGTTTGGTGTTGGCAGGTATACTGATGTTTTGAGATTATAGAATATGTTGAAAAATAAAATCGAAATATCCCTTTAAATTTCCTATCTTTGAAAATCAAAAAACAACGTGTCTGTCCGATGAAAATGAACCGCATTAAAGAAGCTTTGCAGGGAAAGGGTTTGACACAGGTCTGGTTAGCCAAACAACTGGAAAAGAGCTTTAAAATCGTCAACGCCTATGCCTGCTACCGAAAACAACCAAGCCTTGAAACGCTTTTTCAGATTGCGGAATTATTGGATGTAGATGTGAAAGAGTTAATAATTTCCAACAAGTAATAGTAACCAATGAATCTTTTTCAAACCAAAATACTCGAAAAGCAAATAGCGATAGAAAGCGAAAAGATACAGTCGGCTTTTCAAAAATTTTCCGTCTACTTTCACAACCCTGAAATTCAAGAAAATATTCGAAACAGTAAGGAAGAGCAATTTCAAGAAGGTTTCCTGCGCGAATTGTTTGTGAAAGTGTTGGGATATACGCTCAATCCTGCTCACGATTTCAACTTGATAACGGAGCAGAAAAACGAAACCAACTCCAAAAAAGCCGATGGCGCCATTTTAATAGACGGAGAAGTGGTGGGTATTATCGAGCTGAAAGACTCCAAAACTACCGACCTGAAAACGGTTGAAGCACAAGCTTTCGGGTATAAAAACTACAACAAAAAAGCCTCTTACGTTATCATTTCCAATTTCGAAAAACTGCGTTTTTATATCGATAATGCCGTTGAGTTTGTTGAGTTTAACCTATTTACCCTAACACGCGACGAGTTTTCGGTTCTTTGGCTTTGCCTTGCATACGAGAATATCGCCGTCGACTTGCCCAAACAATTAAAGAGCGAATCGGTTGGGAAAGAGGAGCAGATAACCAAAGAGTTATACAAAAATTACTCTCGGTTTAAGCGCGAATTATTTGCCGATTTAACCAGCAACAACCCGCAATACGACCGCCTTCTGCTGTTCCAAAAATCGCAAAAACTGCTCGACCGATTGCTGTTTATCCTTTTTGCCGAAGACCGCAATTTACTACCGCCCAATTCCATTGACGAAATTATCCGACAGTGGGAAAAACTGAAAGATTTGGACGAATACCGACCCTTGTACGAACGATACAAAAAGTATTTCGGTTATATGAACACGGGCTTCAAGGGGAAAAAGCACGATATTTTTGCCTACAACGGCGGACTTTTTAAGCCTGACGAAGTGCTGGACAGCGTGATTATTTCCGACGAAGTTTTGCGAGACAACTCGCTCAGGCTGAGTCAATACAACTTCGAAAGCGAAGTGGACGTGAATATTTTGGGGCATATTTTTGAAAATTCGCTGACCGAAATTGAAGAAATCACTCAATCCATTGCCCACGGAGAAGCTCCCGCCCAAACAAGCAAACGAAAAAAAGACGGCGTATTTTACACTCCCCGATACATTACAAGCTACATTGTAGAAAATACCATCGAACGCTTGTGCACGGAGAAAAAAGCAGAACTTGATTTAGACGAAACCGAATATGCCGCGGACAAAAAACGGCAGAAAACCACAAAAATAAAGCTCGCGGACAAACTGCAAGCCTATCGGGCGTGGTTGCTTTCCATAACCATTTGCGACCCCGCTTGCGGAAGTGGCGCCTTTCTAAACGCCGCGCTGGAATTTCTGATTAACGAACACCGCCTGTTAGACGAGCTGAATGCCAAGCTCTTTGGCGACGCCATTGTATTCCCCGACATTGAAAACACCATTTTGGAAAATAACCTTTACGGCGTGGACATTAACGAAGAGAGCGTTGAAATTGCCAAGTTGGCATTGTGGTTGCGAACAGCCAAGCCACACCGAAAGCTGAACGTGCTGAGCAACAACATAAAATGCGGCAATTCGTTGATTTCCGACCCCGAAGTAGCCGGAAACAAAGCGTTTGATTGGGAAAAAGAATTTCCGCACGTATTCGCCAAAGGTGGCTTTGATGTGGTTATTGGAAATCCACCGTATGGAGCTGAAATTCCTCATATAGAAAAAGATGCTCTTCAAAAATACTATAATACATTTGAATATCAAGTAAACACTTATGTGATTTTTTATGAACAAGGATTAAATATTACTAAACAAGATGGGGTATTGGGGTTTATAACACCTGCCACTTTTACCTATCAGTTCTATTTTAAAAAATTGAGAGATTTTTTTCAAAATTACAGAATAGAAAGTGTGTGTAAATATTTTTACGAGGTTTTTGCTGATGCAGATATTGGAGATGCAATTTCATTGATTGTAAGAAAGGTCGAAAACAATCATGGCAATGTTAAAGTTCTATTTTGTAATAATGTTAGTGATATTCAAAAAAAACATAAAGAAGTTCCGTATCTTGAATTTGTGAATAAAGACGGAACATACAACTTGTATAATAGTGAATTTAATTTGAAAAAAATACATGAAAACACGAGGTTTTTAACTGATATTGCTAATGTTGTGGTTGGCATAAAAGCGTATCAAAATGGAAAGGGCGTACCAAAACAGACTTCTGAAACAGTCAAAGATAAAATATTTACGTCCGACAAGAAAGAAGATGATACATACATTCAATGCGTTGTAGGAAAAAACTTTCATAGATATAAATTCCTTGAAGAACCACAAATGTATTTAAGTTATGGAAAATGGTTGGCAGAACCTCGTGAGAATGCGCCATTTTTTGATGATGAAAAAATAATTTTAAGACAGACAGCAGATGCATTAATTGCAAACATTGACTTTAAGCAGCGAATTAATCTCAACAATGTTTACAATATTGGTGTCAATGATTTTAATTTCTCTTTGAGATATATAATTGTACTTTTGAATAGTAAGTTGTTCAATTTTTTATATCAAAATATCTCACAAGAAAAAGGGAGATTGTTCGCGGAAGTTAAAAAGGTTAATCTCGCAAAATTGCCTATAAAACAAATTCCCCTTTCCGACCAACAACCCTTTATCGAAAAAGCCGACCAAATGCTGTTTTTAAATTCAGAACTTCAAACCAAACGGCAACGTTTTCTGAATCGGCTGACCGATAATTTCGAAAACCTGAAAATAACCGGCGCATTGGAAAAATTCGATGAATCGGATTTCAAGGCTTTCCTATCCGCATTAAAAAAACAGAAAATCGCACTCTCGCTCAAACAACAAGACGAATGGGAGGAATATTTCAACGATTATAAATCCGACTGCAACCAACTCTCTGCCCAAATTGCTGAAACCGACCAAACCATCGACAGAATGGTTTATGAGTTGTATGGACTGACGGAGGAGGAGATTGGGATGGTGGAGAAATGAATAAAATAGAAAATGAGAAAACAAAGGAAATGAAACAATTTGGGAAAATTATTTTTTATTATTTAGCGGGTCTTGCTTCCATAGCTGGTATTGCTTTCACAGTGTATTTTAATTTTTTTCATAAAGAATTAATACAACTCGAAATTAAAAAAATTGATAGGACTCAACTAACAATGGCTCCCAAAACTGATGGTTTGTCTGCCATATATACGTACCAAGATAGTGTCGTTAATAATCTTTGGAAAATTAGGTACATTATATCAAATGTAGGCAGAAAAGCCATTATTTCAGAAGGCAATCAGAAAAATATCTTACCCGCAAGACTGCCTGTACTCTATTCCGATTCATTAAAAATTTTACATGTAAAAATCAATGGAAGTAATTTCCCTGTTTCAGTAGATAATAAAGGTTATTACATTACTTTGGATTTCAAACAATGGAAAAATGATGAATTTATTGATATTGTCAGCATTGTTGAATATTATGGGAATACGGAACCCAAAATGTCAATAAACGAGAGAGAGATTGTTGATGCAAAAGTAATTTCTACCGACTATTTACCAAATGAAATTTATGAGAAAGTTAAACTAATAGACTCTCTTCCTAAAACACTTGCTTCTTTTCTCAAATGGTTGATTGTTATAGTTATTATTATAGCTGATATATCCGCAATATTTGCAATAAGTTCTCAGTTAAAAAAAGACCCAAATATAAGTAATTCAGGTAAAGTTATCAAAACTCTAACTTTTATTATTTGGTTGATAGTTATTGTAATTTTTAGCTTGCCATTATTGTGGATTTTCTAAAAATAAAACAAACGTCCAATAGTAATAATATTACTAATAAATGAAGTCTAATATGAATAATAACATAAGTTTATTTGCTAAAACACCAACACTATGCCCCTCAAATCAATCATAAAACAACCCGAAGGCAGACGCTTGGAGTTTAAGGAAGTGTTGCCCGAAAGCGCGGAATTAGCAAACACGATAATCGCTTTTGCCAACGATGCCGGAGGCGAATTATATATCGGCGTTCGGAATAACCCGAGAGAAATTGTCGGTTTGCCCGAAGTTGAACTGACGAAAATTGAAGAGCAGGTAAGCAATATCATTTTCGACCGTTGTTATCCCGCTATTTTACCCGATATTACTTTTCTCACCGAGGATGACAAACACGTTATCCGAGTTACGATTTATCGGGGAAGTACACCGCCATACTATGCGAAAGACAAAGGAAAGCTGCGAGGAACATATATCCGCGTTGGTTCTTCTAATCGTGTTGCCGATGAAGAAATTATTTCCGAATTGGAACGTAGGAAAAGGAATATCTCTTTTGATAGCGAGGTGGTTATGGATAAGCCTGTGAATGAGTTAAATATAGAAACGTTCAAACAGGAATATCAAGAAAAAACAGGCGAAACGCTGGATAATCAAGCAAAGCGGAAGCTAGAACTTGTAAAAACGGTAAACGGAACAGAATATCCTACCAACGCGTTGGTTTTGTTTTCGGACGATTCGCTTCGCGGTTCTCTTTTTCCGTTTGCCAAAGTAGAATGCGCCAGATTCAAAGGAACTACTTCGGAGGTGTTTATCGACCAAAAGAGTATCTTGTCGAACATAGCCACGCAAGCCGAAGAAGCTTATAATTTTGTGTTACGCCATATCAATAAAGGGGCGGTTGTGGAGGGCGTTTACACCGTTTCCCGATGGGAATATCCCGTAAAAGCCATTCGTGAAGCTATCAGAAACGCCATTGTGCACCGCGATTATTCGCTTGCAGGAAAAGATGTAAAAGTGGCGATTTACGATGATATGGTGGAAATTACAAGTCCGGGACTTTTACCGCCGTCCATTGATTATTCCGCTATGGAAAGCCGTCAAAGCGACGCTCGCAATAAAATTATCGCACCCGTTTTTAAGCGTATGGGAATTATTGACCAATGGGGAAACGGTCTGAAACTTATAGCGGATGAATTGAAAGAATATCCTCAAATTGATTTTCGTTGGAAAGAAATAGGGTTATCCTTTCAAGTGCAGTTCATAAAGCTGAATTATGTTTCCAAACAAGAGGAGCAAGAGTTAGGACAGGAGTTACAGCAGGAGTTACAGCAGGAGTTACAGCAGGAGTTACAGCAGGAGTTACAAAAACAATCGATGTATTCGGAAGTATTGAATAAATTAAAAGAAATCCCCTTATCTCGAAAAGAAATCTCCCTTGATTTCGGTCAAAAACAAATTTCTGGTCACCTGTATGAAGTATTGAAAAAGCTTGCAGATGATAAACTTATAGAACATACCATTCCCAACGTAAAAAATCATCCCGAGCAAAAACTTAGATTAACAAAACGCGGAATTGTGTTTTTAGAATTGTTGAAAAAAGAATAAGTCTGAAAATTTTCAACCACAATTGAAATTTTTCACGGAAAAATGATTTTTTCAAGTGTAATTGGAAAAATCCAAAGCAACAAAAACGGTACGATTAATTCTCGCACCGTTTTTTACAATCTCACTTCTCTCTAAACAAAACCAATCTATTCCCCAATAAATCAATATACTTTGATTGATTTTCCGGAGAGAGGAAAGAGGATTTTATCTCTTGTTTCATTTTTTTCTCTGCGCTGATAAATCGTTTCCTGACTTGTCCCTTTTAGTG
>LSQX01177183.1_pt1 | contig 12548 bp, 9 predicted proteins | sample 654561 | NCBI WGS metagenome assembly LSQX01 (sample SAMN04489861, study PRJNA283612) | anaerobic digester metagenome | isolation source: 4 biogas reactors fed with cattle manure at either 37C or 55C with and... | place: Denmark: Kongens Lyngby | collected 2014 | reverse complement strand
AAGTTGGTTTAAATACACTAAAAAGAAATTTGGCGAAGGAAGAAGAATATTCAGAATGGCGCCTTTGCACCATCATTTTCAAATCAAGGGATATCACGAAAGCAAAATAGTGACAAGATTTTGGATTGTAGGAATCTTTTTGGCGGTTTTGACCATTGTGACATTGAAAATACGATAGCAGATGAATCGAGAAATGGTGGCGATTTTGGGAGCGGCAGAAAGTGGTATGGGCGCCGCACTTTTGGCAAAACAAAAAGGATATGAAGTGTTTGTGTCCGATTATCATGAGATTGATGAAAAAAACAGAGAAGTTCTTTTAAATAATGAAATTCAGTGGGAAGAAAATGGCCATTCTATTGAGAAGCTAAGCCAAGCGACTGTGGTTGTAAAAAGTCCGGGAATACCGGAAACGGCTGCAATCATTCAGGCGCTAAAAAAACGAGGCAAAAAAATCGTTTCTGAAATTGAATTTGCAAGCCAATTTACCAATGCGATGCTCATCGGAATTACGGGAAGTAACGGAAAAACAACAACAGCAAGTTTAATTTATCGCTTGGTGTCGGATGCCGGAAAAAATGTGAAGTTGGGCGGAAATATTGGAAAAAGCTTTGCCGGGCTGTTGACTGAAGGCGATGCGGAATGTTTCATTTTGGAATTAAGCAGTTTTCAATTGGATGGAATAGAAAATTTTAAACCCCACATTGCAGTGATGACAAATTTGAGTCCCGATCATTTGGATCGCTATGAACATGATTATGAAAAATACATCGCTGCAAAATTTAGAATGATAATGAATCAGAATCACGAGGATTATTTCATTTACAACGCAGATGATATTAACATCGTGAGATGGATTGAGAATATAGAAATTAAATCAAAATTGATTCCTTTTTCGACTAAAAAACAAATGGAAAAAGGCGTCTTTTTAAATGAAAATAAAATAATTATAACTATCGATAACGAACCTATTATTATGCCGACGAAGACAATTGGAATTAAAGGAGAACACAATTTAAAAAATGCAATGGCCGCATCGACTGTGGCTAAATTATTACAGATTCGCAAACAAACCATTCGAGAGAGTTTGGAACGATTTCAAGGTGTGGAACATCGATTGGAAACCGTAGCGAAAATAAATAACGTGCTGTATATCAATGACTCCAAAGCTACCAATGTAAATGCCACTTATTATGCTCTAGAGAGTGTAAAAAGTCCGGTAATATGGATTGTGGGCGGTGTGGACAAAGGCAATGACTATTCCGATTTACTGCTATTGGTGAACGAGAAGGTAAAAGCAATAATCTGTTTGGGAATTGACAATGAAAAAATCAAAAAAACATTCAGTGGAATTGTAGATACGTTTATTGAAACTTCTTCTATGAAAGAGGCGGTGATGTGGTCTCAACGATTGAGTGAGAAAAACAACACGGTTTTACTTTCGCCTGCATGTGCAAGTTTTGATTTGTTTAAAAATTACGAAGACAGAGGACGTCAATTTAAAGAGGCGGTGAGAAATTTGAATTAATATAAAGAAAAGCCGGATGAAAAATATTTTCCAATACATAACCGGAGATAAAGGAATTTGGGGAGTGATCATGCTCTTGTCCGTGTTTTCGTTTCTGCCTGTGTATAGCGCCAGCAGTAACTTGGCTTATCTGTATGGTGACGGAAGTACACTTCCTTATTTATTGAAACATTTGGCGCATCTTATGTTGGGATTTGGAATTTTGTACGGAGTTCATAAAATCCCTTATCACTATTTCCGCGGACTCTCCTTATTGGGGCTTCCGGTGATTGTAATTTTGCTGATAATCACCATATCTGAAGGAACGACAATTAGCGGTGCCAACGCAAGTCGTTGGTTGCGGATTCCGTTTGTGGGAATTACGTTTCAAACATCCATTCTCGCAGGAGTCGTATTGATGACGTATGTTGCTTTTTATCTTGCTAAAACCAAGGATAAAGCGCTGCGTTTTAAAGAAACTATTTTACCGCTTTGGTTGCCGGTTTTTTTGGTCCTCGGATTAATTCTTCCGGCAAACTTCTCAACAGCAGCCATATTTTTTGTTCTTACCGTAATGCTGGTTTTCATCGGGGGTTATCCGTTGCGTTACATTGGGATTGTATTAGGTGCCGGATTGTTATTCCTCACTTTATTTGTATTGACGGCAAAAGCAGTTCCGGGATTGTTCCCAAATCGTGTGGATACTTGGATTAGCAGAGTTGAAAATTTTACCGATAAATCGGATGCTGAAGCGAATTATCAAATTGAGAAAGCCAAAATTGCCATCGCTTCAGGAGGAATTACAGGAGTTGGACCCGGAAAAAGCAAACAGAAAAACTTTTTGCCACAATCTACTTCCGATTTTATTTATGCTATTATCGTTGAAGAATTCGGGCTTTTGGGAGGATTGCTGGTGATGTTTTTATACCTTTTTCTATTGTTCCGGATTGTTGTAATTGCCCATAAAGCTACCTCTGTATTTGGAAAATTATTGGCCATAGGAGTCGGAACTCCGATTGTTTTTATGGCACTCATCAATATGGCGGTGGCAGTGGAATTATTTCCGGTTACCGGACAAAATTTGCCGCTGTTAAGCAGTGGGGGAACCTCCATTTGGATGACGTGTCTGGCATTGGGAATGGTGTTGAGTGTGAGTGTAAAAAGAGAAAAATTAGTTCAAGAATCAAAAAGTGAAGAAACGGAAGAGAATCCTTTGGAAATTTTAAGTGAAACGATTTAAAAACATGAAACCTAAATTCATCATCAGTGGCGGAGGTACCGGCGGACATATTTATCCGGCGATCGCAATTGCAAACGAATTGAAAAGGCGTTTTCAAGATGCTGAATTTTTATTTGTCGGAGCCAAAGATCGCATGGAAATGACTAAAGTTCCGCAAGCGGGTTATAAAATTGAAGGATTATGGATTTCAGGTTTGCAACGAAAATTATCACTTAAAAATTTCTTGTTTCCTCTAAAATTATTTCACAGCCTGAATAAATCAAGGCAAATAATAAAAAAATTCAATCCCGATGTCGTTATCGGAACCGGCGGATATGCCAGCGCGCCTTTATTAAAAGCAGCATCTAAAAAAAATATTCCGTGTGTGATTCAAGAACAAAACAGTGTAGCGGGAATTACTAACAAGTGGTTGGCAAAAAATGCTGCAAAAATTTGTGTGGCGTATGAAGGAATGGAAAAATATTTTCCGAAAAGTAAAATCAGGCTGACAGGAAATCCGGTCAGACAAGATTTAATTCAAATAAAGATATCAAAAGAAGATGCACGGAAAAAATTGGAATTGAGCCATGAGAATATGACGCTGTTGGTTCTCGGCGGTAGTTTGGGAGCTCGAACTATCAATGAATTGATAGCATCTCATTTAGAGTTTTTTGAAAAACAGCAATTACAACTATTGTGGCAGTGTGGCAGTTTTTATTATGAAACATATAAAAAACACCATTCCAAAACAGTAAAAGTTGTACCATACATTGATGAAATGAATACGGCATATGCAGCGAGTGATCTAATTATTTCACGTGCCGGTGCATTGTCGGTCTCGGAACTTTGTTTGGTGGGGAAACCGGTAATTTTTATTCCTTCTCCAAATGTTGCTGAAGATCATCAAACTCACAATGCCAAGGCAATCGCAGAAAAGAACGCTGCAGTTTTGATTAAGGAAAATGAATTAAACACCCTTTTTAAAGATACATTTTTGGCGTTGATTGCTTCAAAAGAAAAAAGAGAAGAATTGTCAGCTAATATTAAAAAAATGGCAAAACCAAACGCCACAAAAGAAATTGTAAACGAAATAGTAGCATTAATGAATATCAAATAAGCGATGGATTTAAATCTTCAAAACATAAAAGCATTGTATTTTGTCGGTATCGGAGGTATCGGTATGAGTGCCCTTGCCCGTTATTTTAAAATGCAAGGAAAGAAGATTTACGGGTATGACCGAACCAAGTCTTCGGTTACAACCGCTTTATTAGAAGAGGGAATGGAAATTGTTTTTGAAGATAAAATAAACCGCATCCCGGGTGAAATTCTTAAAAAGAAAGATATTCTAATCGTGTATACACCTGCAGTCGGTGCAGAAAACGAACAGCTGAATTATTTTATTACCAATGAATTTACTGTGGTAAAACGTGCGGTGCTTCTCGGTGCCGTTACGGATGATACGGTTTGTTTGGCAGTGGCAGGAACCCACGGAAAAACGACAACCTCGGCAATTTTATCGCATTTGATGATAGACTCCGGAATGGAGGTAACTGCATTTTTAGGTGGAATTGCAGAAAATTATGATTCCAATTTTATTTATAAAGGAAATGATTTTACAGTCGTAGAAGCTGACGAATACGATCGTTCTTTTCTTCGGCTGAATCCTGATATTGCGTGTGTAACATCGATGGATTCTGATCATCTCGATGTATATGGAGAAGTGGCGGAAGTGGAAGAGGCTTATCGAAATTTTGCCTTGTTGGTTAATGACAAGAAAAAAATGTTTATCAAAAACGATTTGCCGTTATTGGGAATGACCGTGGGGGTGAATGAACCTGCGGATATCGAAGTTACAAACATTCGAGTAAATGACGGAGGCTATGTTTTTGATTTGAAAACACCCGATAAAGTGTACTCGGATTTAATGTTTTATTTGCCCGGACATCACAATTTAAGCAATGCAGCAATGGCATTCGGAATGGCACTGGCAGCAGGAGTGCCTGAAGAAAAATTGAAAATAGCATTACAAACTTTTAAAGGCGTTCGCCGAAGATTTTCATATAAAATCAAAACCGATGATTTGGTTTTGATAGATGATTACGCACATCATCCGACCGAGTTGAATGCATTGTTTCAGGCGGTTCAAGAAATGTTCCCCAAAGCCAAAAAACAAATCGTTTTTCAACCGCATTTATATTCGAGAACACGAGATTTTTTTGATGGTTTCGCGAAAAGTTTATCGCAGTTTGACGAAGTTGTGTTGCTGGATATTTATCCGGCAAGAGAAAAACCGATTCCCGGAATTACTTCGGAAAAACTGTTGAAGGAAATAACTGCGCCCGTCAAAAGCGTGGTTTCGAAAGAAGCATTAACCGAAACTTTGGAAAACTCGGATTGTCAAGTGAAATTGTTGGTGGGCGCGGGAGATATAGGAGAAGAAGTAGAAAGAATAACAAACTATTTTAAGCGATGAAAAAGATAATTAACATATTAAAAATTTTGCTGTTGGTTATCGGAATACTTGCATTATACGGATTTAGCAAAGCCCGAAACGGATCACGAACTTTAAAAGGAATTGACATTGTTTTTACAGATGCAAACAACCCTTTTATCACTCATGAAACCATTCGAAAATTATTACTGCAACAAAAAAACAAAGACACGCTGGTGTTGAAAGACTTGGATGTTTCGCGTATGGAACAGAAATTACGTGAAAATCCGATGGTTCGCAAAGCTGATGTTTTTCTTACCATTGACGGCCGATTAGGAGCCAAAATTGAACAACGCGATCCGGTGGGACGGGTACAATTGAACAATGGAGAAAGTCATTATTTGGATGCCGATGGGTTACAAATGCCGCTCTCTTCGGTTTATGCCGCTCGCGTTCCCTTGGTAAACGGAATCGATGAAAAGGATTATCCGACTATGGCAGCGTTGCTGGTCAAAATTCGCGAAGATGAATTTATGAGGAAAATGGTTATTGGAGTTACAAAAAAAACCAACGGAGATATTGAATTAGATTTTAGAGATACGAAACTGACAGCCTTGTTGGGCAAGCCGGTAGCTATTGAAAAGAAATTTCAAAATTTCAAAGCATTTCATAAAAAATCTAGAAAAGACAACACCTTGGAAGGATATGCCGCGGTGAATTTAAAGTTTAATAATCAAGTAATTGCTACAAAAAAATAATATGGAACACGAAAATATAGCTGTAGGATTAGACATTGGGACAACCAAAATCGTAGCCATGGTTGGCAGAAAAAATGAATATGGAAAAGTTGAAATTTTAGGCATTGGGAAAGCCAAAAGTTTAGGAGTACACCGAGGTGTAGTCAATAACATTACACAAACTATTCAATCCATTCAACAAGCGGTACAAGATGCTGAAACGGCTTCGGGAGTCCAGATTAAAGACGTAGTTGTGGGCATAGCAGGACAACATATCAGAAGCCTTCAACACAGCGATTACATCACGCGTCCGCATGAGGAAGATGTAATTGACGAAGAAGATATCGATCGCTTGTGCAACCAAGTGCACAAATTAATCATGTTGCCCGGCGAAGAAATTCTTCATGTGTTGCCGCAAGAGTACAAAGTTGACGGACAAGCAGAAATAAAAGAACCTATCGGCATGTACGGTTCCCGTTTGGAGGCTAATTTTCATGTAGTAATTGGGCAAGTTGCTTCCATCCGAAATGTCGGCAGATGCATCAAAAGTGCCGGTTTGGAGCTTTCGGCAATTACCTTAGAACCATTGGCGTCTGCCAAAGCAGTTTTGAGTCAGGAAGAAAAAGAAGCGGGAGTTGCGCTGATTGACATCGGAGGGGGAACCACAGACCTTGCAATTTTTAAAGACGGAATCATCCGCCATACAGCCGTTATTCCCTTTGGAGGAAATGTAATTACTGATGACATCAAAGAAGGATGTTCAATTATCGAAAAACAAGCAGAGTTGCTTAAAATTAAATTTGGGTCTGCTTGGCCGGGAGAAAATAAAGACAATGAAATTGTTTCCATTCCCGGATTAAGAGGTCGTGAACCTAAAGAAATCAGCTTAAAAAACTTGTCGAAAATAATTCATGCGAGAATTGTAGAAATCATCGAACAGGTCTATATCGAAATTAAAAATTACGGTCACGAAGAACAAAAGAAAAAACTGATTGCCGGAATTGTCCTGACAGGCGGAGGTGCTCAGTTACAGCACATTAAACAATTGGTTGAATATTTCACCGGAATGGATACTCGAATCGGTTATCCAAATGAGCATTTGGCAGGTGACAGCGATCCGGAAACAACCAGTCCGATGTACGCCACTGCAGTAGGTTTGGTGATGAATAGTTTGGAATCTAAAGAAAAATCTTCATTGATGACACGATTTCCGAGTCAGGAAGAAAAAGAAGCGAATTCAGAATCAGCCGATCAGCTTGAAAATGAAGAAGACCAAACGGAAAATGATGTTACGGATGAAACCACCGAAGAAAACAAGAAGCCAAAGAGCAGAAAAGGATATTTTGAACGGTGGGCGGAGCGTTTTAAAAATTTTCTGGACAATGCGGAATAAAAATTAAACAACAATAAAAAAGAGAATTAAACAGCAACTTTAAATATTACAATTATGAGCAGCACAACAGATTTTAATGGTATTTCTTTCGATCTGCCCAAAAACCAGTCCAATGTCATCAAGGTGATAGGCGTTGGCGGGGGCGGTAGTAACGCAATCAATCACATGTTTCAACAAGGAATAAAAGGCGTTGATTTTGTGATTTGTAACACCGATGCACAAGCATTGCAAAACAGTCCAGTTCCGGTCAAGATTCAATTGGGAGTCTCGCTTACGGAAGGATTGGGAGCCGGTGCCAATCCAAAAATCGGAGAGCAGTCGGCAGTGGAGAGTATGGAGGAAATTCAAAACATGCTTTCTACCAATACAAAAATGGTTTTTATTACAGCCGGAATGGGAGGCGGTACCGGAACAGGAGCCGCTCCGATTATTGCTCAAATGGCAAAGGAAATGGACATTCTGACAGTAGGAATTGTCACCATTCCGTTTAATTTTGAAGGAAAAACCCGAAACGAACAAGCCCAACTCGGACTCGAAAAATTGCGTCAGAATGTCGATTCATTGATTGTTATCAATAATAACAAGCTTCGAGAAGTTTATGGAAATCTCGGGTTTAAAGCCGGTTTTTCTAAAGCTGACGAAGTTTTGGCAACCGCAGCACGCGGAATTGCAGAAGTCATTACACATCACTATACGCAAAATATCGACTTGCGTGATGCTAAAACCGTATTGTCAAACAGCGGAACTGCGATTATGGGAAGTGCTTCTGCATCCGGAGCAAATCGTGCCAAAGAAGCCATTGAAAAAGCATTGGATTCCCCGTTGTTAAACGATAACAAAATCAGAGGTGCCAAAAACGTACTTTTATTAATAGTATTTGGTTCGGATGAAATTACCATCGATGAAATTGGCGAGATCAGTGATCATATTCAAAATGAAGCCGGACACAGTGCCAATATCATTATGGGAGTTGGAGAAGACGAAAACCTGGAAAAAGCAATTACCATTACCATTATTGCTACCGGATTTAATGTAGAGCAACAAAACGAAATTGTAAATACCGAATCAAAAAAGATTATTCACTTGTTGGATGACGAAAAAAGTGAAGAACAGGATTTATCTCCGGTTTCGGGTGTAAATTCCCCGACTTTTAATTCCGAAGCGGAACAACCGAAAGTTATTCGCCACACGTTAATAGACGATTCCGAAGAATATAAGCCAAATGTTTTTTCAGGGTATATCAAAACGACAGAATTTTTAAAACAATTGGATGTTCATTATCACGAAATTCTTCCTGATAATTTATCCGATTTTGAAGCTATTGCATCAGATAATGATGAGTTTATCATTCATGAGTCGTCTCAAAAAGAGCATTCTGAAGAAACTTCAAAACCAAAGAATGCACAAATGTTGATGTTTGATTTGCCTTCTTTAAAATCAGATTCAAATAAAGAAATTCCAAAAAGTTCTCACACTCCGGAACAATCCAATTTTAGGAAAGAAACTTCTGAAACCTTGATTAAGAATGAGGAAACCAAAGAGGTGAAACGATACAACCTTGAAGATTACGACGATTTTGAAGATGATTTTTCAGGCGAAACCAAATCTTCAATTGAAAAAGAAATTATAGAGGAAGAAGATGTTTTTACAAGATACACTTTATCAAAGCCAGAGATTGAAGAAAAAGTTTCAGAAGAAGATTTGGATCCGGTTAATGCGCCTATTGCGCAGTTGTTGAAAGATCGAAGTGAAGAACGACGAAGAAAAATGAAAGAGTTTAATTATAAATTTAAAAACAGCAATTCACATATTGACGAAATTGAAAAACAACCGGCATACAAGCGCAAAGGCGTGGAGTTGAATGATGTGAAAAATCAGACTCAAATTTCACGTACATCTTTAAATGTGGATGACGATGAAATTGAACTTCGCAGAAACAATTCGTTTTTGCATGATAATGTAGATTAATCTGTTTAGTTGCTCAATTGTAAAAAAACCCTAAGGTATTTGCCTTGGGGTTTTACTTTTTAGAAAGGAATCCACGCTTCACGATTCAAGGGATAATTAGAAAGTCAATATCGTTTCCATTCAGTTTATAAATTCGCCCTTCGAGGGTTATGGGACTCATTTGAAAACGAAACTTTCCCTACTCAAAATTGTTTTAAACGGTAATTAAAACCTCCTTTAAAAGCTTTAAAATAAGGTCAGTTTTTTATGATTTAAAAAGAGTTGTGATTAGTAGCGTATTCTTAAATCAGAATTAATTTCTTAGTGACTGACCCTATAGAATTTATAACCTTTATAAAATAAACTCCTCTTGAATAAGTGCTTATATCTATTTCTTTTTTATTAGTTGTTTTTAAAAGCATACCACTAACATTATAGATCTCAATATTTTCAATAGTGCCCTTAACCCTCAATATATCTGTTGCTGGATTAGGATATACGACAATATCATCATCTGAAGATGATTCCGTAGATAATATTACTTCATCATCTGTCATTTCCGCAAATAGTGCATCTAATCGATTATTAACTATAACATCGCGTCCATGGTTATAAAAGAAAGTATCATCAATTCTACCTGCATACATAATTTTACCATTAGCATAGGTCATTGTATTTGCAGCATTACTAGAGGTAAATTCCGTAACCCATTTTACTTGTTGAAATACATCAAGTTTTACAATAAAACCGGTATTGGGAGAAATTGTGACGGTTGCAGGAGCTATCCCTATAACGGCACCAGTATCGCTCCATCCTGAAATATAGGCCTCATTAAATTCACTAAATGCAATCGAAGTAATCTTCACACTGCTGTTAGCTGTATGCACATGCTCAGTAATTACAGAACCATCATTATTATAAAAACCAACTAATCCGACCCCGCCATTTTTATATCCACAAATTCCAATAATACCCTCATAGCTAATGTCTAACGAAATGCCAAAGGCATTAAAATTGGAAGGAAGCTCTAAAATTTGTTTTACCCAATTTTGAGTTCCATCAGGATTATAGGATAATAAAATTATTCCTTCCTCATTATTGCTATAATAGGCAGGTGAGAGAACTCCATCATAATAAACGGGTCCGTTACTGCGTCCCAAAACAATGACCTCATTTGTTACAGGGTTTATCTCAATATCTCTACCTGTGGCCGTTGTATTATGTGGTGTGCCGCCTGCATGTTTCGCCCAAATAATGGTGCCATCCGGTTGATATTTGGCAACAAACATATCTCTAGTATGACCAGTAGATGGGTTCGTAAGTGTAATTGTACCTCCCAAGGTAATGGTATTACCAAAAATGCCCACTAAATAGAGGTTTCCATCAGAATCGGTGGTTACTCCTGTAAATGTATTCATACTTCCCCATGGGCTAGTGTCAGATTCATGCCAGATGTATTGTCCATTTGAATTTACTTTGATAACGACACCTTCACCACCGCCCTGACCGGAAGCGTTTACACCGCTTAAGACCTGTCCATCATATTTAAAATTTTGACCAACTGCTTGAATTACAAGGTAAATATTACCAAATGGATCTATATGAATATCTGTAGCTTTATCAAGATAGTTTATATCATCCCCTCCAATTTTTTTCAACCAAACTAAGTTTTTATTAACATCAAGTTTGGCGAAAAATGCATCACTACGACCATTTGTATAATATTCAGTGCCTTCATATTCAAAAGGATTGTCAGTTGAATATCCAATAAAGTATGTTTCCCCTTGACTATTTTTTATTGCTTTTACTCCATATTCCAATCCAATTCCCGATACGCTAGTTGCCCATTGGAATTCTTGCGAGTGCAATCCGAAAATTTGCAATATGGTTAATAGAAAGAAAATGTTTTTGATTCGCATAATACTTTGTTTTTAAGGTTGTTCAAATCTAAATTAAATGAGTGAATACAAAAATTTTAATTTATACTAGATTATTTTAGTACACGACAAAAAATATAATTGATTAAAAATCAGTAAAATAAGTTCTTTTAATTTTTGATATAAGGCTGATATTCAGTATATTAAAGGGTTATTTACAACGTAATGCCTTTAAAAAGAACATCAGCTTAGCTAACGAAGATACGCAATTACTAACAGTATTTCAAGCTCATTTTGCAGGCTTTCTCAACTTAGCCAGAGTCCGCCTCATGTATTTATTTGTCGGCTCTCTGTGCAAGGTTAGGAGTGTCAATTTCTCTAAACTTTCAGCAGGATTCGACAATAATGTCGCAGCTTCGAGCAATTATAGGCGCATTCAACGCTTTATTGCCGAAGTGGAATTGCCGATGAAATGGATTTCACAGCTTATTTTTAGTCTTTTGCCACAGAAAGATTCACTTGTTTTGGTCTTGGACAGAACAAACTGGAAATTGGGAGAGAAAAACATCAATATCCTGATGCTGGGCGTGAGCTATAAAAACGTGGCTTTTCCTTTAATGTTCAGAATGTTGGACAAAAGAGGGAACTCACATACTTCGGAACGAATTGCTTTGGTACAGGATTTTATAGACTGGTTCGGCAAAGATTGTATTGACAGTTTGGTGGCAGATAGGGAGTTTGTTGGCAAAAATTGGTTGGCTTTTCTGAATGAAAACAATATCCGTTACCACATCAGAATACGGAATAATTTCAAGGTTTTCTGTCCTAAAAGACAGAAAGAAATAAAAGCTTGGCATTTGTTTAATTCCTTAAAAGCCGGACAAATGAAAGATTACCATAAAATAATGAAAATCCAAGGACAGTATTGTTATTTATCCGGAATGAAAACCCTAAAGAGCAATAAATTAGACTTTTGTATTATTGTTTCGTTTAATAAACCCGAAGAATCTTTAGAAAAATATAGGCAGAGGTGGCAGATTGAAACACTGTTCCGAGGTTTGAAATCAAGTGGATTTAATTTGGGAAACACCCACGTTACCCATTTGGATAGGTTGGAAAAGCTTATTTTGTTGGTAATGGTAGCTTTTGTATGGTGTTATAAAATCGGTGATTTTATTGATTCGGAAATCAAACCCATAAAAATCAAGAAACACGGAAACAGAGCAATAAGTATCTTTAAATACGGATTGGATTATTTGTCAAGAGTGCTTATATCGAAATGCAACTATTTGAATATTAATTATTTAAAATTTTTGTCGTGTACTTAGAAAGAAATCAATTTATATTTTGAAGATGGTCGTACAAAAACTAAAAAAAACCTCCGATTAATTGTAAATCAGAGGTTTTGTTTAAAATGTGACCCCGGAGGGATTCAAACCC
>LSQX01115465.1_pt1 | contig 12549 bp, 10 predicted proteins | sample 654561 | NCBI WGS metagenome assembly LSQX01 (sample SAMN04489861, study PRJNA283612) | anaerobic digester metagenome | isolation source: 4 biogas reactors fed with cattle manure at either 37C or 55C with and... | place: Denmark: Kongens Lyngby | collected 2014 | reverse complement strand
CAGGCTCCGTGGTGGTGCCGGATTTTGATATCACGTTGATGGCGACGCGCTTGCCCATAAGCTGATCGCGCAGCCTCTTAATATAATGTGCCGAGATGTTTTGACCCGCATATACGACGCTGTCCGGTTTATCCGCCAGAGCCTCGATGACCGACCTCGCGCCAAGATAGGAGCCGCCTATCCCGATAACCAGCAGCACATCGGTCCGCTCGCGCAGCTTCTCAGCACAAGCTTTTATTGCGGCAAACTCATCGGCAGTGAGTATCTCCCCCGGTTTGAGCCAGCCGGTGAAATCCGCGCCCTGACAAGTCCCCGCACGCAGGCTTTTGTGCGCAAGCTCGGCTGCTTTATTTCTGTTGTTGACCATATCGCGGGTAACATTCGGCGATAAATTGGCTATATCCAATGCGATTGGCAGTTTTTTGAATTGATGCAATTGTATCCTCCGTTGATTGACAGACCGATTGAATTTTACAACATAATTCTTCTTTTGGGTTGGTAATCTGGACTCAATTTAAAAACCTGAACATGTGCATCTTCAGGGTGATGCCGAGCAGGCTCCAGATAGCTCCCATCATAAGGTCGCCAAGCACCAATCCCATAAAAAACGGCAGGGCAATGCGATAGAGCCGCAGGCCGCCGTAGCGCATGATAATCAATTTTATCAGCCATCCCACCAGCACTGAAGTCGAATACCACGTCGCGTTCCACGGGCTTAACGACAGCGCATAACCCGCAGGATGCAACGGACACCACGGAAGACGAAACCGCAGCGCCATCAGGCCAAAGGTCACCGCGCCGCCTGTCAGCATCGCCGTAATCCCGGCTCCATCCGGCCCGCGCGGATTTGCTCCCCAGCCAGCCAGCCGATCATAAAACCATCGACACTGCGCCTGCTCCCCCCAGACTGCCGCGCCATATTTATAACAAAAATAGAAGTGCGCCCACGCCGAAGATATAGTGCCGACTATAACCGCAAGCACAATTCCAAAAAGCAGCCTGCGCGCGGACAGCCCGCGCCTGAAAAACATTACAAAGCCTTCGAGCATACTCGGCATGGGGTGCGCGCGATAGGCTCGATTAAGAGAGTTCGCCAACATAAGCACCGTCAGAGCCGGCATTCCAATCCCCGAAGAACCCGCCACCGCAGTCATCATCAGAACCGGGTCGCNNGACGGCGGCCCAAGCTCGGCACGGATTCTTGCCATGCCAACCCCGATCGCGTAGACCAAAATCAGAAATATTGCGCTGACCAGCGGCGGAACCCCTACCATTCTACCCATCGTGATAAGCAGCATCGTGCCGAATATCAGACCCATCACCGCGGTTCTTGGCGCAAGCACATCGGATGCGGTTCGTTTGTCGCCCATCATAGCGCGTCTGAACTGATCTTTGAGGGCAAATCGGCTGGCCCATAATGCAACTATGACAAGCCCTATCCACGCACCGGCGGACTGCTCTATTGGATATGGGAACCTCGGATTGGCGGTGAATCCCGCCACATCTCCGGCAACCCGACTCAGTTTGGTCACTAAATAGAAAAACCACAGCGAAAAGGATAAATCCAGCGGGATAAAAAATGACATCCCAACCGCAAACGGGAATACCGCAACGGGAGTGTAGCCGATCGCGCTCCAGGGTCGAGATCGAACCATCGCACCTAGGTCCAGAAATGCGCCTCCTGATCCCGGCAGGTTAGGGTAGAGCAAGTGCAGGCCGTTCATCAGGTTCATTCCCGCCGCAATCGCCAGCCCAACCCACATCAGTCGATTCTTGAACAGCGCGCCGCCCTCTTCGAGCATAGCAACCGGAAGCTGGATGTTGGGATATGCCAACTTCTCCTGCCGCGTCCAGCGGTCGGCAAGAAGGGCGAGAATGCACAGCATAACCAGCGTCATCGTGACGATTATCACCGTCCACAGCAGCACCGGTATCAGCCAAATCGAGATATGCTCCCAGGTGTAGATCGTCGAATTGCCGAGGAAATATGTCTTGAGCAGGTTCTTATCCTGAACGGTCAAAGAACTCGGCATATACGAGGTGAATTTGTCCCATTGATTGCCCGGGGACGCAAACCACGCAGTATATGCCAGCATCGGCCAGAGCAACTGAGTCGAGTCGTGACCCGCCATCACGCTGCCGATGGTCAGCAAAACATAAAGGACGATAAGTTCAGATGATGTGAATGCCAGCTTCGGCAAGGCTCGCTTCAGAAACGCGTTGATGATCAACATCACGACCATGCAGAAAATGACGTTGTAGAACAGCGAAATAATCGTCGCGAAGCTCTGGCTGGAGTCGTATCCTGAGACGCCCCAGTTTGCGAAAAGCCAAAAGGCGTTCAGGATAATCAGCGGCACAGAGAGGACAACAACCCGCGCCCGAATCCCTTTTTGACCGGATTTCCTGTCCGCATCCTCCGTGTTTTTGCGCTCTTTGCCCATTTATCGCTGCCGCCTATTCTTCCGCTCGGTTGTAGTTGTTCATGGCGGCCTCGATGCCTTCTTCGAGGATCATCTCCAGCGCATCGGCGGCTTGTTGGAGGGTGACATCTATTATCTGCCGGTCTTTGCGGTTAAATCTCCTCAGGACATGGTCTATCGCTTCGCCACTGCGGCCAATGCCGATGCGCATACGCGGGAAGTCGTCTGAGTGCAGATGCGATATTATCGATCTCATTCCCTTGTGGCCGCCGGATGACCCGTGCGCCCGAATCCGTATTTTGCCCAGTGGCAGGTCCAAATCGTCGTATATAACCAATACATCGTCGGCTTCGAGGTTATGCTTGCGCACCAGCGTACCGATTGCCTGGCCGCTTTCGTTCATGAATGTTTGGGGTTTGACCAGCAGAATCTGCTCGCCATAGAAATCCAGACTGCCGACGAGAGCTTTGGCCTGTCGGCTGGAGAATCGCACGCCTCGTTTTTTTGCGAAAATATCGAGTATATCGAAGCCGACATTGTGGCGCGTATGCGCGTATGCTCTGCCGGGATTGCCCAGACCGACTATGATTCTCACGATCTGGCCTTCCACACTTTGTCGAAGATCTCGCTTATGCTGCACTCCGAGTGAATGCGGCCAATCGCATCGGCCAGCAGTCCCGCAACCGAAACGACAGCTATTTTGCCGTCGACGCCCTGCGGCATTGGAATGGTGTCGGTGACGATCAATTTCTTGATCGCGCTTACTGCCAGTCGCTGAATCGCATCCCCTGAGAGCAGGCCGTGGGTGCAGGCGGCATATACCTCGCTGGCCCCGCGCTCCAGCAGCGCATCGGCTCCTCCGATAATCGAGCCGCCGGTGTCGATCAGGTCGTCGAACATAATGGCGGTTTTCCCGGATACGTCCCCGATGAGTTCTATCACCTCGGCCTTGTTAGGCTCCGGCCTGCGTTTGACAATGATCGCAATCGGAGTCCCCAGCACCTCAGCCAACGCCCTGGCTCGGGTTACTCCCCCCACATCCGGGGATACAACTACGGCATTATCCAGAGGAATATTATTTTTTATATGATCCGCAATGATCGGCCCGGAGTACAGGTGATCTACGGGGATGTCGAAAAATCCCATAATCTGGCCGGAGTGCAGGTCCATAGTAAGCACGCGATTAGCTCCGGCTGTGGTCAGCAGATTGGCGACGAGTTTGGCGGTGACAGGCTCACGCGGCTTGAGTTTTTTGTCCTGTCTCGAATAGCAGAAGTAGGGCATCACTACGGTCACTCGCCGCACTGATGCTCTGCGAAATGAGTCGATGATAACAAGCAGCTCCATCAAGTGTTCGTTAACCGGCGTCTGACAGCTTTGCACAATGAACGCATCGCATCCCCTGACGCTTTGGCCGGCCCTGGCGTGGACTTCTCCATCTGAGAAGCGTCGAATCGTCAGTTCTCCGACTTCGACTCCCAGTTTATCGGCGATTTTCTGTGCTAATTCGGGGTTCGCCGTGCCCGAAAAGAGCTTCAGCTCGTTCATTTCTGACCTCTATCGCGCAGTGTTATCTGCAATCGTTACTCCTGCAAGGCGGGCAAACGGCCCTACCTCGCAGTTTGATCCTATCCTGCTGCCGGATTCGATTATCGTGCAGGGATGGACAATCGTATCGGGACCGATCTCGACATTGCAGTCAATATAAGTCGTCTCAGGGTCGACGATGGTGACCCCGGAGAGCATAAGTTTGTCTAAAATGCGCCGGCGCATCACCGCAGCGGCCTCGGCGAGTTCGACTCGGTTGTTTATCCCCAGGGCATCGGAGGAATTGTCCGCCACCACTGCTCCCACGCGATGGCCGGCTTTGTTGAGCAGTTCTATTATGTCGGTCAAATAATACTCACCCTGTGCGTTGTCCGTTTTCAGCAGGGCAAGATTTTTCGACAGCAGGTCAGCATCGAAACAGTAAATTGAAGTGTTGATCTCACGGATAGCCAGCGTGGCTTCGTCAGCGTCTTTTGCTTCTCTAATATAGAGCACCGACCCATCGGCGTCGCGCACCACTCGACCATAGCTCGCCGCATCCTCAAGCTCTGCGCTAAGCAGGGTGGCGGCGTTTGATTCGGAGATGTGAGCATAAATTAAGCTCTTCAGGGCTTGCGTTGTAATCAGCGGAGTATCGGCGGGCAGGACTACAACCGCCCGGGTTTTGTCGGGTATGTGGGGCATTGCCTGACTTACCGCGTGTCCTGTCCCCAGTTGCTGGGACTGCAGCGCATATATTATGTCTTCTCCGAGAGCCTCTCGAACTTTCCCGGCCTCATGTCCGACCACGCAAATAATGTTGTCGATTCCCGCATCTGCGCAGGCGTCTATGATATGTCGCGCCATCGGCTTGCCGCATATATTATGCGCAGCTTTCGGCAGCGCCGATTTCATTCGCGTGCTTTTGCCGGCGGCCATAATCAGAGCCGCAATTTCAATCTCCACCACTCACCCTCCGCATTCGTTATCGTCCTATTATAGCAGAATGGCGGCAAACGGTTGTGATACCATTTAGAGGTTAGAAGTTAGAGGTTAGAGGTTAGACAAGACGGTATCTCACTCCGTTCGAGGCATAGCTATCCAACTTGATCCGCGCTTTCTTTTTCATTTTGGCAGGGAAATTAAGGGGATATGTACAAACATTCTTAAGAAGCTATCACGATGAAGTTACGTAAAACCAGCGCTGATTTATAGAGGGTCTTATGGACATATCAGATATTCGCAAACAAATCGACACGATCGACAAACAGCTTGTTGAGATGATCAATAAGCGTGCTGACTGCGCTATCGAGATCGGCAAGATGAAAACCGAGGGTTCAAAGAGCATTTTTGCTCCGGAGCGTGAGGTTCAGGTGCTCGGCGGCGTGCTGCGCAACAACAAAGGCCCGCTTGCCGACAAAGCAATCAGCGCGATATTTCGAGAGGTGATATCCGCATGCAGGGCGCTCGAAAAACCGATATCAGTGGCGTATTTTGGCCCTGCGGGGAGCCATACACACATGGCAAGCATCCTGAAGTTCGGAGATTCCACCGATTTTGTGGACAGCAACACAATTCCAGATGTCTTCAGCTCGGTCGAGCGTCGGGATACTAACTATGGCGTAGTCCCAGTCGAGAACTCCACCGAGGGAGTGATCAACCACACGCTGGATATGTTCCTGCTTTCGGATTTGCGCATCTGCGCGGAGATCAACGCGCCGATATCCCACAACCTTCTCTCCAGCGGGGAAGATATTTCGCAGATCAAAAGGGTATATTCCATAGGCACGGCGATCGCACAGTGTCGCGACTGGCTTGCGAGTCATCTGCACGGAGTCGAGGTGCTCGAGGTATCCAGCACTTCGAAGGCTGCCAAGATGTGCGAAGGCTATCCAAGCTCGGCGGCAATCGCCAGCGCACTTGCCGCAAAAGAATATAATCTCAACGTGCTTGAGGCGGGTATCGAGGACAATCCGCACAACAAAACCAGGTTTCTGGTAATAGGCTATTCCAAGCCACAGCCGAGTGGCAAAGATAAGACCTCGGTAGTCTATGCCGTTCCTCACAAAGCCGGCTCTCTTTATAACTCGTTGAGAGTATTCGATAAGCACGGAGTCAACCTGACCATGATCGAGTCGCGCCCCACCAAGCAGATGCCCTGGGAATATATATTCTTTGTGGACTGCCAGGGTCACGAGGCCGATGAGTCGATGAGCGCCGCCCTGGCTGAGTTGGAGCAGATGGCGTTATTTGTGAGGGTGTTGGGGAGCTATCCGGAAGCGGATTGATGCTGCCACGGACAAGTTTAATACCGTATTACGAGCGCGACCGGAAATGTCAGCGGGCGTACGCAGTCAATATATTATTGACGGAGATACTGAGGTGGACTATAATGGCCTCAGCCTCTAGCCCGCACGTTTCATAGATCGTTGGCGCTCGAACAGCTCAGGAGGAGTACGTTGCGAACACGAATTTTACTTGCCTCTATATTGCTTGTCGCATTCCTTTCAGTGTGCTCAATTTCGGCAGTGTGCGCACAAGCCGCCACAACCGAAAACGCACCTGCCGTCGAAGCAAAACCGGAGCCTGAGGTACAAGCCCCAGACCAGGCGGCCAAACCTGCCCAGGATGCTAAACCCGCTGAACCGGCTCCTGCGAAGGAGGCCAAGCCCGCAGAGTTGGCCCCTGCTAAACCTACGGCTCTGTCGGCGCCCGACACTGCTCCGGTGATAACCGCCACCACTGAGGTCAAAATTGAACCCGCAGCGGTCACCGAACTGACGCCGGACACGGACGTATTCCGCCGAAGCCCGAAAATCGACGGGGTGATAAACGATGGCGAATGGGATGCGTATTATAGCTTCAGCACAGGCGATCTTGAGCTGACTACCTACGTCAACTGGGATGCGGGCAACCTGTATTTCGCCGCAAAAGCCAACAAACCAATCGATCTGCTGGCCTACCTTGATGCTAATTGCGACGGATGGTATAACGGCGAGGATAATTTCGAGTTCAGGACACTTCGAGGCGCGGAAGGCGCAGATTCGCTGGTCGTAAACCGTTACGATTCACGCCACGCCAAAAGCCCGACTGCTGCCCCGGTCGCGCCCGAAGAGGCCGCGCTTGTTGAGATGAAGAGCGGCGTAATGGATGGAAAGACCAGCATAGAATTGCGCGTTCCAACATCTCTTATCCGAAGCTTCAAGGCTGTAGACGGCCGCAGGATAGGATTGCTCCTCACAGCCAGGACAGGCTCGTGGATCGGGTCAGGATCGCCGGGTGACACGAAAGAACTGACCCTGATAAGCAAAAAAATGGCATCTCTGGATCCTATTAAATTGGGTTTTGATATACGAGATGTCAAGATCGCGCTTGGAGATGAGTTGGTAGCCAAGCTCCACATAACCAACACAGGGCCGGACAGACTTGATGTGCGCAGCTATGTGATAGCAGGGGAAGGCAAGGCCGGGGACTATTTGAGCAGCCAGATGATTCGACTGGATGGCCTGCCGGCTAAAAAGCATATTTCCAGAGAAATACGATCGATTATCCCGCAGGATATGCCCCTTGGCAGTTGGGCGCTTGGAGCGGAGGTTATGACGGCGGACAGCAAGCTCGGAGGCGCTCTTTTGAGCTTCGAGGTAGTCGAGCCGTTCGAAGTAGCCATAAAACTGCCCATCGAACCGGTGAAGCCGACCGTTAAGGACGTGTCGGTTGGCGTGGTCGTCTCCAATAATAAAAGAAGCAGGGTGCGCGGCGAAGTAGTCTTAACGATGCCTGAAGGATGGGAAGTCTGGAAGGACGAGAACAAACGCGCCTTTGTTGCACCGAGCAAGGGATTCGGAAAGGTCACATTTAAGGTGAAGCCGCCTCTTGGGATCGTCGGACAGGTTCCGGTAAAGATGGATATAACGATTGGCGACAAGTCCCTTGAGACCAGCGGGAACTTTACAATGGCGAGTCAGTAGAGTCTTCTCAACTGATTATTGGAAGCAAGCGTCGGGGTAAGCTCCGGCGCTTGCTTTGTATTAGTCGGATTATTCCAGAACCACTCCGTCAGACTTGAGTTGTCCCTGAATCGCCTTGGGGTCGAGTTGGGACGGGGACGATTTTGAGTCTATCGCGATGGCGGCGGCGGTCCCCGCAGCCTGACCCATAACCATGCATTGAGTCATCCAGCGTGTCGAACCGGCTGCCTCGTGTGTCGCGCTGTGACATCGACCCGCCACCAGCAGATTATCCATCGATTCCGGGACCAGGGTTCGATATGGAATCGAATAGTAGCCTCCCGGCGGAAGACTGAACCCGGATTTTTTATCCATACCGGGTCCTTCGGTGTTATGGATGTCTATAAACGCACTTCCGAGGCCGATGCTGTCCGAAAATATCGTTTGATTTCTTATATCCTCTTCCGTGATGATATATTTGCCGTAGATGCGCCGAGTCTCCCGCACCCCTATGTGCGGCGCAGTTACTATCAGGTAGCTGTTTTGAAAGCCGGGGATCAACGCGCGCATCGCTTCGACGGCTTCCTGCACCTGCCTGCGACCCTCGACAGCCGCCTCGGTCAGGTCAAATGCCGATGAACCGTCCACCAGCATATGTGTGAAATTGGCGTTGATCTGGTCGGGTCGATGCGAATTGAACCAGAAGCCCATCAACTCGGACTGCCACGGGCGCATATAGCCCTGCTCGGCTGCGATTCGGCAGAAGTTTCTGAGCTTGTGATCCTCGCGCATATACTGCTTGACGGCGTCCGTGTCGACCCCGCCGACGGTATACATCAGCGTCACCGGCTGCATTTTGCCATCGCTGTCCCTGCCGTGCATCATCCGACACCCTGCACGATATGCCACGTCACCATCCCCGCTGCAGTCTATCAGCACACTGGCAAGCGCGGCAAACCTGCCGGATTTGTTGTTCAAAATCACTCCGACCGGCTGACCGTTCTCTTTTACGACATCGGCGACCTGGCTGTAGAACAGCACCTCCAGCGACGCCTCTTCGGCCATCCTGTCCAGCAGGTATTTGAAACGCTCGATCTCCACAAACAGACCATCGTGACCGGCGGGAAAATAGTCCGCTTCATAATCCCTGACCGCTCGGTCGACTATCTCCGCGGGTATGCCGCCGATTATGTCACCCTGGCCCTGAGAGCCACGGAACTGGGCGATCTTTGAGTGCAGACCGGCTGTGGCAATCCCTCCGAGACACCCGGACTGCTCGATGATAAGCGTTTTCAGGCCACGGCGCGCCGCTGCCAGACCTGCACAGATGCCGGCAGGACCGCCACCGGCGACCACTACATCGTGATCATCGAGCAGTTCGATCTGCCGGGCAGGATCTGTGATGAATCTTTTTGTCATGGTAAAGATTCTTTCTCTATTTGTTCGTTACCATCGGGAAATCGTCTGTTCGGAACGGAGATGCGGGCAGGCCGTCTTTGTTCCATAGATTGACAACCGGGCAGTTCGCCCAGCCGTATCGCACGGCTACCGGTTCCTTGACGGAATCCGCGCTGACCACGACCTTATTGCCGCCGACTACTTTGGCATTCGCCCAGACGAACTTTTTGTCTTCCCCTGCGATAGCAAAGCCGGTCAACTCCCCGCCTCTGGATTCCAGACCTCTTCCGACGTTATCGAAGTAGAGGGTAATAGTCGAGCCGCTGCGTTTCATTGACCTGTAAATCGGCCCCGAATAGACTATATCCTGCTTATATGCGATTTTCTGCGCTGCCAGCGCAAGCCTTGCACCGACGGGTTCTTTGTCGCGCGGGTGAATGTCGTTTGGATTCCCCACATCCGTTATTACTGCCATCCCGGTGTTTGGAGATGCCTTCAGGGTGAGAAGTTGGGCTTCCCGAAGCTCCGCCCATGCGCTCTCCATCGGCGTATCCTCGATCTTCATAAACGGCGCAAGTTGAACGAACAGGAACGGGAAATCGCCCTGTTTCCACGCATCGCGCCAGCTTTTGATCATTCCGGGGAAGAGTTTTCGATAGGCAAACGCCTTGCCTGCGTTGTTTTCGCCCTGATACCAGATAGCTCCTCTGAATGCGTAGGGAACCAGCGGGTTGACCATCGCGTTAAACAGCACCGATGGATGATTCGGGCCTTCGGCCTTCTTTTCATATTCCTCGGCAACCCAGTTTGCCAATTCCGGCATTGCCTTGAACCCGTCCAGACTTGTCCAGGACTCGACTGATGTGCCCCCCCAGGATGTATTTATCAACCCAACCGGCACCTGCAGTTCCTTTTCGATGTCCCGACCGAAGTAGTATCCCACCGCGGAGAATCCCGGCGTAGTCGTCGGGCCGCACATAACCCAGTTGCTGTTGATCTCGGTCAGCGGCGTATAGGACGTTTTCAGCGGGACCGTGTAGAGGCGAATCATGGAATTTCTGGATTCGAGTATATCCTTCTCGCCATTGGTCGTGTTTTTCACAGTCCAGGCCATATTGGACTGGCCGCTGCAGATCCAGACCTCGCCGACAAGGATATTTTTCAACGTCAGATCGTTGATAGTCATAGTAAACGGCCCGCCTGCCTTAAGCGGCGCAAGCCGAACCATCCAATTGCCGTCTTTGGCAACTGTCGATACTTCCTGATTCTGGAATTTTACCGTGACCTTTTCTCCGTTATCCGCAGTTCCCCATACAGGAGCTTCGATCCCCTGCTGAAGCACCGCGTTATCGGTAAAAATAGGCGCCGGCGTTACTGCAGCACCTGCCGCAACCGCCAGCATAGCAAAGATCGTTCCGAATACTATCAGCCTGCTCATAGTTCCTCCACAAAAATACAATATGCAAATATTATTTCTGTTTTAGCGTCCGTCAGCGATTCTTCCTCCGCTTTTTCCGACACAACCGAACAAGATCGCGGGGATAGCATTTCACAAGCGGCACGCACGCAAAAAGAGCCGCCTTTTGCCGGCGCTGTTTTGGGGATTTTGATGCAACAATTTACGGAGCCGGGACCTTAACGCTGCCAGCGCCTTTGCAGTTTTCGCAATCTTTGGCTCCCACTCCAAACACCCCGCCTTGTTTGCCCTTGCCGAGACAGACAGGACATTGGACATCGACAAGCTCAGGTTCGGGCGGATTGGCTATGCTGGGATCGATGACTCCGGATGCCGCTATTTCTTCGGCAAGTCCGGTTTCGTGTTCCGGCTGGGCTGCCGCAAACTGCGCCTGAAGTCTTTGAATCGCCTGCTGCGCCGGAGCATATTCCGGGTCAAGCTCGGCGGCCATTCGATATTCTCTGACAGCCTCATCCATCCTGCTGACAGATTCGTACATAACTGCAAGATTAAAATAGGCTTTTGGGGTTTCTTGTATGCGCAGGGCTTCCTCGAATGCCCGGATTGCGCGGGGTCTGTCCCCTTTCTGGCAATATGCGGCTCCCAGATATGAACACGCTTGCGCATCGTCGACATTTTGTCTCACTTTTTCCAGCACCTTGATGGCGGCGTCGATCTCACCCTCCTTGAGCAAGCGCAGTCCCTCTTCTTTGGTGATGACTTCCGGTGGCGAATCCATAACAAACCCTCCTCACTACCCAGCAGTGGAGACAACGGTCATCTACTGCCTATTACTTAGTCAACTGCGCGATTACTCCTCCTATGATCCCTCGTTGTCTTTGGATGACATATCGCGCAGGCACACGCAAAATTCACATAAACTCTTTCGCTGCAATGGTTGAAGTTGTATAATGCGGGCAATGAGCGCGCGCAAAACAACGAAACGACGGAGCTACTCATATCGCACAGTCAGAAGACTGTCTCTTATANNCGAGAAGCGCGCAAACGGACAAAACTGTTTCGGCTTTGGAGGCGTCGGTTTCTGATCGCGGTATTTCTCGTCGTCGCCCTGCCGATAGCGGCTCGTCTTCTTATTCATTTCTCGGTTAAGGATCGTGTCTATCCGGAGGTTCACTCCGTTCCTCACTGCAGAGTCGCCCTGGTTTTAGGAGCAGCGGTGCGTTCGGACGGCACTCTTTCGCAATCGCTGGAAAGCCGAGTTGATAAGGCTGTGCAGCTTTGGCGGGAGGGCAAGTGCGAAAAATTGCTGATGTCCGGGGATAACCGGGTTGTGGAATATAACGAGCCGCAGAGGATGCGGACCTACGCAATGCAGCGAGGGGTCCCCAAAGAAGCAATCGCGATGGATTTTGCCGGCAGACGCACCTACGATTCGATTTATCGGGCAAAGCATATATTCGACCTTGAAGAGATTATCGTGGTCACTCAGAGGTTTCACGCCGACCGAGCGGTGTTTTTATGCGACCGGCTGGGGATAAAGGCGTGCGGAGTGCAGGCGGACTCCGGCGATATTAAGGCCGCGGTGAGGGAGATTCCCGCCTGCCTGCTTGCCATTTTGGATGCGTATATTCTGCATCCTCGTCCCGTGATGGGGGACAAAGAAACGATTTGATCTTATCGCATCCAATTGTCGAGCACGCGTTTGGTCGTAAGATTCGGCAGTTTCATAGCTTCACTTGCCGCCTTGAGCAGGGATTCTTCTCGAATCGTCCCGATCAGCTCTGATTCCAGCACCTCAATGCCCATAGCGTTCGCCTCGCGCTCGACGAACGAATAG
>LSQX01397403.1_pt1 | contig 12551 bp, 12 predicted proteins | sample 654561 | NCBI WGS metagenome assembly LSQX01 (sample SAMN04489861, study PRJNA283612) | anaerobic digester metagenome | isolation source: 4 biogas reactors fed with cattle manure at either 37C or 55C with and... | place: Denmark: Kongens Lyngby | collected 2014 | reverse complement strand
TTGGTCGAAGGTGTGGCCTCTACCACATCAAGGTAGTTCTTCATATAGATTCGATAATTCTCAAGGTAGCTAACAGCATCGCCTATTGCCCCAGCATGGCTGTAAAATTGTCTCACTTCATCAACAATCTCATAGATGGTGTCGATGACTCTCTCCGATTCTTCTCTTCTGAGAGAGAGGAAAGTCTCTGCATCAATCTCTTTGGATTTGAGCATCTTGCGATACCGCTCATCAATTTTATAAAGCTTTGCCGCTTCATTGATAATACGAAGGGCATGAACATTCTTTTTGTTGACCTTCAGAAGCTGCTTCAGCTTCCGTACTGCATGTACCCAACAAACGCAGTGTTTGTCACTAGGATAAGAAAGATACCCATTCAATCCATCGGTGAGGAGATACCCTCTATATCCATAGCGCTCAATATCTTCAAAAAGAACCTCACGCGAACGTCCTTGTATATAATCCAACAATACCAACGAGCGGGTATTACCTGTAGCCTCATCAAAGGTATCTGCTATGGTGATGTACATGAAACCATTGGTCGAAGGCTTTCCTGTAGATCCCTTCACATCCAGTACAGTGACCCTCGTCTCATCTTTACTCAAGAATGCAGATTGATAGACCTGCTTTCTATAGTAACTGGCGAAGGGCAACAGGTCTTCGTAGTAACGAATCACCCAGGAGGCCAGCTTCTGGCGCGAGAGGAAGAAGCCTTCCCTGGCAAAGATCTCTTCCTGTCGATAAAGAGGAAGATGGTCATCAAACTTACTAAGCACTACATCACTTACAATGCTGGGGCTCGCTCCCAATGCTGCACTGGCACTGGGATAGAGGATTATCTTGTTATTATCCTGTCCAGCATCAACGTCTACCGTTTTGTACTGAGGATAATGGTGACGCTCAACAACTACCTTACGAGGGATAATAGCAATCTTATCTACTACCTTATCTTCTACTCGCTTATAGGCAATACCATCTTTCCCTACAATACTCTCTGTAGCATCTTCGTTATGAAATACATCACACACCGGAGTATCTGCCGGGGCAGTGCATGCATTGAGGCGTTTTCTCTTCTTTCTGGTATGAGAGGCAACTTCAGAGGTCTCTTCCTCTTGAGGGTCCATAGCCAAGACTGCATCAAGGATTTCCAACTCTTGGAACAACCATCCCATCTGTTCAGAGGAGGGGATATATCGTTCTGCAGTCTTCAGCTTATATAACTCTTTGAGATTAGCGATTTCCTCAGATTGAGCCTGTATGATGGAAGAGAGATTTATGACAAGTGATGCCATTTCCTCCTTGTCCATTTTCATGAGATCTTCTTTTGTGATCTTTCCTGTTTTCATAAGCCAATGATAGCATAATATGTAAATTATATCAATATAAATGCTTAATGTTATGCATTTTAGGCCATTAATTTAGCCTACAAGCTGTGGAGTGTAGACAGGGAATTGACGCCAAATATCGTAGCCTTTGAGTAGCAAAAGAAGATCTTCCACCTTGATTCTCAAAGCTTCATCAGCGGTAGTGGGCCACTTAAAAGAAGAACCACACTCAAGACGTTTGATGATCTCAAGCCAGCCGTTGCCATTCCAAACTATTGCTTTGATGGTTCTGCGGTTGGATCCACAGAAGAGAAAAACCGATTTCTCAAAAGGTCGCAATCCCATATCTTCTTGTACGATAAGTGCCAGGCCAACAGAGCTCTTTCGCATATCGCTCCGACCTGCTCGAATGTAGAAGTTATAATCTTCAAGTCTGATTTCCATCGCTCTCCTCCTGCAAAGAAACTAGCTGATGGTAATATTCTCAGGAAGGGGTATTTATAGAGCGCTTACTATTAACATTGCATGGAGCCTGTGTAATTTAATTAGATCTTACTGCGAGGAGTTTACAGTAATAATACCCAATCGGGCACATAGTGCTGCCACATTGCTTAGTCTTGGTGCAGATAAAATATATATGACAAAGCAAGCAACATTAAGTCCTGTTGATCCATCTGTGAGTATGCCATTAAATCCTGTAAACCCACATTCGGAAGAAAAAACACCTATTCCGATTAACGTTGAATCTATAAAGGGAGTTATACAATTAGCCAAAGAAGAGCTTGGAATAATAGGATCTGAAGATAGTACTGAAGTTTTTAAAATTTTGTCTGACAAAATACATCCAATTGTTTTGGGAGATGTCTTTAGGGCTAGATCTCACATAAGGATGCTTGCAAGGAAATTGTTAGAAAAGCATTTTGGAGAGAATACTGAGGCTATTGAAAAAATTACAAACTTTCTTTGTAGTGACTCCTGGAATCACAACTATACTATTAACAGAAAAGAGGCAAAAGACTCATTAGGGCTTAATATTTTCAAGCCTGATGAAGAGTTATATAAAATCATTAAGTTTATTTATGACGACATATCTGAAGAGCTTGAACTACGCAAGCATTTTAACCCTGTACAAATTGTCAAAGACAAAGAGACCGCCCTCTATGAGACTAAAGGAGCCATCATTGAATCAATTTTTCACGGACAGGACTCATTTGTAACAAGGGGGGTAATTACAAAAATAGACCTTGGCAATGGAAAGGGAGTACAAATCCAAGATAGTAAATATTTTGGGAATTGGATAAGGAGCTAAAAATGTGTATAAAATCACTTAAAGAAAATTCATTATTAGGTTATTCGACTAGTAGAGCCAGTTTGTTGACATATCCCATTACTCCGGTGAACGATTTAAACATGTCGCGAATATATAACCTAATTAATGAAGTAAAGGAGATCACTTGCGAGATGCTTGAAGAGCAACCAAAGATTATAAATTACCCAGTAACGGAACACTGTTTCGATAGGATTGAAATTAATCATGATGATTTTGTTAACTTCAAAAACCATTTAGAGTCTGAAGAAGTGTTTGAGAATCCTAAATTAATCCATTTATTTGAAGACTATTTCGAGTAGCCTAGTTGTGAGTGGAGAGAAGTAGTTAATTGAAGAATTGTCTCGAAGCCACGATAGGAGCAACTTTTCGTGTGGGGTAGAAGAGCTTGATGAATATCTCAAGAAAAATGCCAGGAGACATAATAAGGAAAATCTTAATCAGACAAAAGTTCTCGTTGAGAAAGGATCTAAAGATATAATTGGTTTTTTTAGTTTTGCTGCGACTTCTGTTGCTTCAAAATCTTTTGAGACAACGGAGGGGAATAAGCTACCAAACTATGAAATTCCTTGCATTAGATTAACTCGTTTTGCCGTCGATAAACAGTATCAAAATAGAGGTTTAGGGAGATACCTGCTAGGTTGTGCTTTGAATCATGCCCTAAAAGTTAGCCAAGAAATTGGAATCTACGCTGTAATTGTTGACGCCAAGGACGATTATGTAAAATCATTTTATCTGAAAAATGGTTTTTACAGCTTGTTGTCAGGTCTTATCGTTTATTTACCCTTAAAGGAGATCAGAGAAAGTATTAAAAGGATAGAAACTTCACAACAACAAAAAAGAGAGACCTAAACTAAGCGTTCTAAGGTCTCTCTTTTCTTGGTTGTCCTCACTTTATCTAATGGATGATGACAATGGAATACTGATTATTTTAAGACACAATCTTTGCGTTGTTTCATCCTACCCTAGGAATATTCCCTCTCCAGTGGATGACTCTTGCGCCTCATGTAAGAGGGAGCGCCAAATACAGCACTTTGCTCGTAAGGAGTTCTTGTGGAAGAAGTTTGAAGAGAGAAGTTCTATTTAAAGAAGGTCTCTCTTAACCACCTCTGGATCTCTACCGCTTCACCCTTACGCTGGAGCTCTCTGATTTCGGCCATTACTTGGTCGGTTAGCCTAGCTTCAACCATCTGGAGGAAGCGGACACTCTCACGTACTGCCCCTTGGCCATCCTCTCTGTAGGGGTACTGGTCCATGCTGTACCACCCATCGTAGCCCGTCTCTTTGAGCCAGAAGAGGGTTTCTACATAGAAGGGGAAGTGGACTGAACCTGCTATCATATCGTCGTCCCAGCCACCGTAGTTGTCGTTGAAGTGCATGTGGAACAGTTTCTTACCGTAGGTTTGGAGGATAACGACCGCCTCAGCAACGTTCTCACCCCCCATGAGGGCGTGACCAGTGTCGATACAAACGCCAACGTTATCTAAGCCGGTCTCTTTAGCTAAGAGGAGGGTATCGCTGGCACGGGCCATAAAACAGTAGTTTCTAGGCTCTTTACACTTATACTCAAGGGCAAAGTTGATATCGGGGGAGGCCGCAGCTACCTCTTTAATGTTCTCCATCAGCCAAGCGCGCTCTTGTACTAAGTTTGATTGGAGAATGTAGTCGTACCCATCTTGGCCGGGCCAGAGATTGAGGGTTTTACACTTGAGAGTTCTTGCCATCTCGACACACTGGTAGGTGTACTCTAGTGCCATTTTACGGGTATCGGGATCTTTAGCGGAAAGAGAGCCCTTTCCCCATTTGCGTTGTCCAAAGTGGTCAGGGATAATCGAGACACACTTGAGGTTGTACTTATCGAGCGTCTCTCCAATTTGGTCTACGTTAGAGGGGTCGACATCCCAGGTCCCTACCAACTCAATCCCTTTGACCCCCTCAATCTCTGATGCTTGTCTAATTAAGGTCTCTTTAGGGGGTATCTCCTTGTACCCAGAAGAGAGGAAACGGTCACAAGTGTTTCCTAAGTTTCCCAAAATTACCGAGTATTTGTTCATTAGAACGCCTCCTATAGAAATATTATTTTAAGTTTCTAACACTCTCGCGAATAATTAAAGAGCCGCTCACTAGCAGTCCGAGTGGGGCGTGACTCTCCTTACTCTTGTTTCTAATGCGATTAATAATTGCGTTGGCTGCCAATTCACCAATCTTTTGGTTTGGAATCTTAACCGTAGTTAAATGGGGTTCCATCATAAAGGACATTGGGAGGTTGTCAAACCCAATAATTGAGATGTCTTGCGGAATCTTTAAGCCATATTCTTTGAGGGCTTTTACAACACCAAAGGCGGCCAAATCGTTGTAACAGAAGAGTCCTTCAGGTAATCTTCCCCCTTCAGCGAGGTAGCGTTGCATATCTCTGTAGGCTCCGTCAAAGCCGGGGTCAACCTCAATGGGAGGGATAGAGGGGGAGAGCCCCAACTGGCTAGCTGCCAAATTAAACCCCCTCTCTCGCATCAGCACATTGCCCGACTTAACTCGGCAAGTGACCATCGAGATAGAGGTGTGACCAGTTTGATCAAAGTGTTTTACAACTTCGTAAAGGGCCCCTATGTTGGCCATATTGACGTAGTCTTTCGAGACTTGCTCAAAGTAGGTGTCGATTAGGAGGTGGGGGATGGGGAGATTGTTTAACGCTTTAACATCCTCTTCGCTCAGTTCGGTCCCCAAAATGATTACCCCTTTGGGTTTCCTGAAAGTGACTTCACCTATAAAGTCGTCCATTCTATTGGAGTGGTAGTCGAAAATTTCAAAGGTGTACCCTTCGTCAGAGACGACCCTGTTCATCCCGTTGATATACTCCATTATGAAGGAGGTTTGGTCCTCATTGAGGATTAAGCCATGTTTATAGATTCTGGCAAACATAATAAAACCGAGACTCTTATTATCGACTATCCGTTTAGCTGGGACACGATAACCCATCTCTTCAGCTATTTTGAGCACCTTGATGCGGGTTTCATGGGCCACACCTCGCCTCCCATTGAGGGCCAGGGAGACGGTAGCTTTAGATACTCCAGCTCGCTCAGCAATCTCTTTTATACTCATGATTCCAGAGTACCCTTTCCATTTTTAGTTGTCAAATAGTTTATTAAAATTTAATTAAAATTAAGCAAATTGTTTGAAAATAGGGGTAAAATCTTGGTTATTTGGGGGCCTAAAGGGGAAATACAATTAAACCATATTAAAGAATTTTAATTTATATTTGACTTCTCAAATGGGGTGAGCTAAAATTAGTCATTCGACTGTAAAAGGAGGAAACAGTATGAAAAAAGTTCTTGCAATGGTATTACTTGTACTGGTCATGGTTCCAGTATTGTTTGCTGCAGGAAAAGCTGAGGCTAAATCAAACTACGAAATTGTAGTTGTTCCCAAAGACGCCTCTAACCCGTGGTTCGTCAGGATGAAAGTTGGTGTTGACGAATTCGCTAAAGGTACTCACCATACCGTTTACCAGCGGGGAACTCCCGATATTGATGCCACATTGCAAGCCCAGCTGGTCCAAGACTTAATCGCCCAAGGGGTTGATGCTCTCTGTGTTGTTCCCGTCGACTTGGAATCGATTGAGCCAGTTCTAGCTCAAGCTAGAAAGGCAGGTATTGTTGTCATTACCCACGAGGGGGCTGATTTAGAGAACGTTGACTACGATATTGAGGCCTTCAGTAACGTCGGTTACGGTGCTTTCATCATGGATAACTTAGCTGAAGCGATGGGAGGAGAGGGGGTTTATACCACAATGGTAGCCTCTCTTACCAACGGCTCCCACAACGAGTGGGCTGATGCCGGTGTTGCCCATCAAAAGGCCAACTATCCCAAGATGACCCTCCTCGCAGCTGAGAAGAGGGTAGAGAGCTTCGATAATGGAGATGTTGCCTACAACGTCGCCAAGGAGCTCTTTAAGAAGTACCCCAACCTCAAGGGAATCATGGGGACCTCTTCCTATGACGCTCCCGGAGTTGCCCGAGCCATTGAAGAGCTTGGTCTAATCGACAAAGCTTTCACTTCGGGAACTGGAATGCCACTCGACAACGCCGCTCTCCTCGAGAGTGGAATTGTTAAGTCCCTTACCCTTTGGGACCCTGCTCTAGCTGGTCAAGCTATGATTGCCCTCGCCATTAAAGTCCTTGATGGTGAGAAGATCTCTGGCGTAGTTGACCTCGGAGTAGATGGGTATACTGCTCTCCAATTTAAAGAGGGGAGTAAAACTGTCCTAGAAGGAGAGGGGTGGATTGTAATCAATAAAGATAACGTCTACGACTTTGGGTTCTAGCCTCTTCCATTGCTGAGCTTGCCCTCCTAGAGGGCAGGCTCTTTACAATCCAAGATTAGAGAAAGGGGGAGAGTATAAATGGGGGAGAGCTTACTTAAAGCAGTCAACATCTATAAATCATTTGTGGGGGTAGAGGCCCTCAAAAATGTCACCTTCGAGATTAAGCCGGGAGAGATCCACTGTTTAGCGGGGGAGAATGGGAGTGGCAAGTCGACTCTCATCAAAATTATAAGTGGTGTCTACACTCCTGATGCCGGTTACATGGAGTTTGAAGGGAAGAGATTCTCTAAGATTACCCCTATTGATGCCATTAAAAATGGGATTCAAGTAATCTACCAAGATTTCTCAATTTTCCCCAATCTGACAGTGATGGAGAACCTCGCCTTCAATAGTGAATTAGCTGACCGACGCAAACTAGTGAACCACAAACGGATGCGTCAGATTGCCGAAGAGGCGATTGCCAAGATCGATTTTAAGGTCGATTTGGACGCCATTGTCGGCAATCTATCGGTAGCTGAGAAGCAGATGATAGCTATCTCACGTGCCCTAATTTTCAATACTAAGTTGATTATTATGGATGAACCAACCACCGCCCTCACGCGGCGGGAGGTCTCCAACCTCTTTAAGATAATTTTGCGCCTCAAAGAGATGGGGATTGCCATCCTCTTTGTGAGCCATAAACTCAACGAGGTCTTTGAGATCTCTGAAAACTTCACCATTCTCCGTAGTGGGGAGCGGGTGGCGAGTGGGAGCACGAGCGACCTTGATGCTAAAAAATTCACCTACTACATGACAGGTAGAGAGTTCCAAGTCCACCGTTTTGAATATGAGAAGGTGAAAGAGGAGCCCATTTTCAGTGTCGATAAGATTGGTATTGAGGGGAGCTTCTCCAATATCTCATTTGATGTCCACTCGGGAGAGATTGTGGGAATAACCGGACTCCTTGATTCGGGGCGGACCGAACTGGGGTTAGCCCTCTTTGGAATTAAACCGATAGAGGAGGGGGAGATTAAAATGAGGGGGAAGCGGATAAAGCTGACCAATCCCCGACGGGCGATTCACAATAAAATTGGGTATCTCCCCGAAGACCGCCTCAGTGAGGGGCTCTTCTTAAGTCAATCTATTGGGGACAACATCGTTATCTCAGAGATAGATAACCTCTCAAAGGCGTTTGGGATCCTCGACCGCAAGCAGAGGAGGGATGAGATTAAACAGTGGGTTAAAAACCTGGCTATTGCTACACCCAACCCCGCAAATGCGTGTCAAACCCTCTCTGGAGGGAACCAGCAGCGGGTTGTTTTAGCCAAATGGCTCGCTTGTGATTTGGACCTCCTAATCCTCAACGGTCCCACTGTAGGGGTCGACATTGGGAGTAAGCACGATATCCACTCCATCTTACAAGATTTGGCTAAGAGGGGGATGGGACTGATAATTATCAGTGACGACCTTCCTGAAGTCTTAGAGAATTGCTCTAGAATTTTAGTCTTAAAGAATGGGCAAGTGGTGGGTGATATGCTAGCTAGCGAAAGTGATGAGAAGAAAATTCTCTCCTATATGATGTAGAGGTTTAGAGATGAAAAATAGATTAAAAAAATTAACTAGCCGCAATGAACCCTATATCTTTTTGGTCTTGTTGGCTGTCTGTATTTTGATTGAGATTCGCTCAGGGCAGTTCTTCTCCCCCAACAACCTTGTCGATATCGCCTCAGCAATGATTGTCCCTGGCTTAATGGCAATTGGAGCCTTCATGGTGATTGTCTCGGGGGGGATTGATGTTTCGTTTCCAGCCTTAGCCTCCCTCTCCTTTTACGCCACTACCAAGCTCCTCCTTGACCACAACTATCAAGGGGGTGTCGTTTTACCATTTTTAATAGCAATTGGATTTGGGGCCCTCCTAGGAGCCTTTAACGGCCTCTTTATTAGCTACTTTAAGCTCCCTACCCTTATAGTGACTCTCGGCTCTTCGAGTGTCTTTAAAGGGTTGATGCAGGGAGCTCTCAACTCAAGACAACTGGCTGTCATTCCAACGGGGATGAGGGAGTGGGGGAAGAAGGCCCTCTTTGTCGCTAAGAACCCTGTTTCAGGGCTCACTAGCCGCATGCCAGTTGCCTTCCTTGTCTTCCTCTTTGCCCTTGTTTTTGCCTTTTTCCTACTGCGCTTCACTATGTTTGGGCGAGGCATTTACGCTATAGGGGGGAGTGAAGTGAGTGCTGAAAGGGCCGGTTTTAGGGTGGTGCTTACTAAATTCCTCCTCTATATCATGGTGGGGATGATTGCCAGCGTGGCTGGCCTAATTAGGGTGTGCATGATGCAACAAGCGCACCCCACCAATATGTTGGGGATGGAGATGAATATTATAGCGGGGGTGGTCCTGGGAGGGACTGCCATTACCGGGGGGCGGGGAACCCTCCTTGGGTGTATGCTGGGAACCCTCCTCATTGTGATAGTTGAGAACTCACTCATCTTGATTGGAATTCCCACCAGTTGGAAGAGTGTCTTTACTGGTGCCCTTATTATAATCGGGACGGGGGTGAGTGCTTACCAGGTGATGCACCAAGGTAAAACTCGCTCCTCTAAAGGGAAGAAACAGGAGGTGGCACAATGAACAAGAAGAGAAACAAACTAGTTGTCGACCGCCATATGTTTCGCTTAATAGTGATGATTGTCGCCTGGATGATCTTCATCGCCTTTACCCGCTTTAGGAAGTTTTACAACCTCGTTAACTTCCAAACAATGGCAGCCCAATTTCCTGAGTTTGGTCTAATGAGTTTGGGGGTGATGCTCACCATGATTACGGGAGGGATTGACCTTTCGGTGGTGGGGAATGCCAACCTAACCTCAATTTTGATGGCCTATCTCTTGATAAACATGACCGATGTTGCTGGGGCAATTCCCCCCTATGCTATCCCGTTGGTTTTTTTCTTAGCTATTCTCATTGGAGCCACCTTGGGGATTTTCAATGGTCTACTCGTTTCAAAAGCCCATATCCCCCCCATCTTGGCGACTCTCGGTTCAGGCGAGCTCTATACTGGGATTTGTATGGCCCTTACAAAGGGGAATGCCGTCTCTAAGTTTTCCCGCACCTACGCTACGACGATCAATAACCGTCTCTTTGGGCTAATCCCCGTGCAGCTTATAATCTTCACCATCATGGCACTTCTTGTCTGGTTCCTCCTCTCGCGTACCGTCTTTGGGACTAAAATCTATATGTTAGGGACCAGTGCCACCGCTGCCAAGTTTAGTGGTCTTAAAACCGACACCCTCCTTATTAAAACCTACCTCCTCTCAGGGATCGTCGCGGCATTAGGGGGGATGATAATGTTGGCCAACTACAACTCAGCACGTGCCGACTATGGGACCGTCTACACCCTCCAGTGTGTTTTGATTGTTGTCCTAGGGGGTGTTAACCCCGTGGGTGGCAAAGGGAAAATTAGTGGAGTTATCTTGGCAATTGTGTTGTTGAGGATGTTAGAGACGGGTCTCAACCGCTTCCCCAAGATTAGCAGTTACTACATCTCCCTAATTTGGGGTGGTGTCCTGATCTTGGTGATGGTTCTAAACTTCTTCACTGAGAATAAACGAGTTAGGAGAAAAGGATGAAAAAGGTAAAAGTACTGTTGGTGGGTGAGTCGTGGATGACAATCAGCCAACACTACAAAGGGTTTGACCACTTCACCTCAGCTACTTTTGGTACTGGACACGCCTTCCTCAAAGAGGCATTAGCGAGAGACCCTGCAATTGAGTACTCCCATCTTGAGGGGCACTATGTGCAGAGTCGCTTCCCCTATACCCTCGAAGAGTTGAATCAGTGGGATGTGATAATCATAAGCGATGTAGGAGCCAACTCTTTCCTCTTAAGTGATAAAGTCTTCGTAGAAGGGAAGAGAGAGCCTAACCGCTTAGCTCTTTTGAAAGAGTGGGTTGAACAAGGTGGAGGCTTAGCGATGGCTGGAGGCTACCTCTCATTCAGTGGCTTTCAAGCAGCAGCCAAATATTTTCGCACTCCACTAGAGAAAGTCCTCCCTGTCGACATCTACCCCTTTGATGATAGAGTCGAGACCCCTGAAGGAACCGATGCTCAAGTTCTTCTCCCAGACCACCCCATTTTAAAGGGGGTCCCACAAGCGTGGCCCCACCTCTTGGGGTACCAGGAGGTGGTCCCTAAAGAGGGGGCACAAGTATTAGTTAAGAGCCAATACGACCACCCCCTCTTAGCGGTGATGGAGAGGGGTAAGGGGCGCACCCTGGCTTGGGCCAGTGATATAGGACCCCACTGGTGCCCCAAAGAGTTTGTTGAGTGGGAGGGGTATGCCAAGCTATGGCAAAACGCCATCCACTGGTTAGCGGTTTAAGGGTTTCCCTTTTGGTTATTAATTCGTATCCCATTGTTTTTGCCAACTGATTGGCGAACGACCAACTCAGTAGGCAGTACTACCAACTCTTTATACTCTTCTTGGCGAATTATATTTAAAAGTGTACGAGCGCTTTGAAGGCCTAAATCGTAGGCAGGTACTTTAATGGAAGAGAGGGGGGGGGAGTAGTAACTAGCCACCTCAATATCGTCAAAACCAATAATTGAGAGGTCCTGTGGGACGTTTATCCTCAACTCATGGGATGCTTTCAGCGCCCCAATGGCCATCAAGTCGTTAGCACAAATAATAGCGGTGGGAGGCTCTGTTCTAGTTAAGAAGTAATATAAAGCATCAAAACCTGACCCTATGGAGTAATCTCCATGGTAGATTAGGGGTTGGATTGATTCTAGCTCTACATAGTCTTTATAGATTTCTGTAAACGCTTTCATTCGCATTTGAGAGTGGATATGCTTCTCAAGTCCTGTAATGAATCCTATACGGCGGTGTCCCAGTGAGTGTAGAAAGAGGAAAGAATCTTTAATAATTTGGTAATTGTCAAAGAGAACAGTTGCCCCAATATTTTCTTTTTTTAATGAGTAGGGTCCATTACCAACAAAGACAACTGGAAGTCTACTCTCTCTCAAAGATTCAATGAACGATTTTTCAAGTTTTAGGGAAGTTAAGATAATTAAACCATCTATCGATTTGTTTCGGATGATTTCTCTGAAAAGGGTATCATCTAAATCTTTCTCTGTTGTATGCATAGAGAGCTGGATAGAGTAGTTATTGGGGTAGAAAAAGTCGTTAATTGCTTGTAATATAGGTAGTTCGTATTGCCAGGTTGAGGGTAATATCTGACTTTCATCGATAAAAGCAATTAAAATATTGCACGATTTGCCTTGAGCTAATAGTTGGGCAGCTCTATTTGGAATATATCCTAACTGCTCAATAGCAGCTGTAACTGCGTCTCTTGCTTTCTCGCTTACTAGGGGATGGTTGTTCAATACCCTAGAAACTGTTCCTGTTGAGACCTTGGCCAGTTTGGCAACATCCTCTTGTGTAATATTGTTTGACAAAAGATCTTCCTCCTAACAGGGATGTAAAAATATTGCTTAAAAAAAAGGATACCATAAAAAAATGATAACCGATAGGATAAATTTTTATTGACAAATCGAAACAACGGGCCATATACTGTAAGCGCATACAGTAAATAATACTGTTAGGAG